>ENA-ORXC01000848-ORXC01000848.1-marine-metagenome-genome-assembly--contig:-NODE-848-length-19709-cov-9.970304_pt1 | contig 19709 bp, 19 predicted proteins | sample MGYA00237865_ERZ511478 | MGnify/ENA metagenome assembly ERZ511478 | reverse complement strand
ACTTTTTTAGCCACGATGTGCACCTCCTTGATATCGTGATGTGGTCACAGGGCTCAGTTTTGCCCTCCCACTCTTAACATTTCGTGACGAAATGAACGCTCTAAAAGCGCGACCACATTATTTTAACACTTTTTTATTTCAAAAAGCAATAGTAAAATTTCAACTTTTACATTTAAAAACGTTAATTTATCTCACTATAATTTTTCGATTTGATCGAATTCTACTTCTACTGGTGTTTCACGTCCAAACATGTCAACTAATACTGTTAATTTGAATTTTTCCGCTTCAATCTCTTGAACTTCTCCGACTTGGTTTGCGAATGGTCCAGATTTAATACGTACTTGCTCTCCAACATCTAACTCGACATCGATTGTTTTTTCTTTTAATCCCATTTGTTTAAGTATAAAGCGAACTTCTTCTGGAAGTAATGGGTTAGGTTTTGAACCAGCTCCAGCTGAACCGACAAATCCAGTCACACCTGGTGTATTTCTTACTACGTACCATGACTCATCTGTCATTACAAGTTCAACTAGTACATAACCAGGGAATGTTTTCTTCACAAGTTTTTTTGCTTTACCGTCTTTAACTTGTGTTTCTTCTTCTTCAGGTATGACAACTCTAAAGATTTGTTCTGTCATATTCATTGATTCTACTCTTTTTTCAAGATTCTTTTTAACTTTATTTTCATATCCTGAGTATGTATGCACTGCATACCAACGCTTTGCGCCTACTTCTTCAGACATGTCGCCACTCCTAACCTAATAATAAATTTTTCAATGCTGTAATTCCTAAATCTAAGGCATAGAAAAAGACTAAGAAGAATATTACTGTCGAAACAACTATAACAGTGTATTTAAATAATTCCTCTTTAGTTGGCCAACTTGTCTTTTCCATTTCAGATTTTACACCTTGAAAAAAGCTATCTTTTTTAGCCACTAATAAAACCTCCAAATCTTTTAACAATATCTTTATCACATGCTGCGTATTGTTTATTTTGATTCTTTATGTACTGTATGAGCATTGCATCTTGAACAGTATTTCTTAAGGGTCAATCTTTCAGCAGAGCCTTCTTTTTTGGGTACATTATAATTTCTATTGCCACACTCTTCACAATTCAAGGGTACTTTTTTCACATTCATTCACCTTTACTCATTAATATACCAGTCTACTATACATAAATCTAAATATGAATGTCAAACTAGTATACGTCATATTAAGGTTATATCGTTTCTTGCATTCATATTATTATCACTATTTAAACTTATATTCTAAATGATGTCTTATTTTCATTTTACAACGTTGTATCGCATTGTAAACTACTTTGTCTTTAATAGATAATAGGTTAGCGATTTCCTTAGGCTTATAACCTTTAGTATATAAATCAAATACCTTTTGTTCTTGAAGTGTCAAATATTGTTTCATTATATTGATTGCTTCTATTACTTCTTTTCTCTGTAAATTGACCTCTATCTCGTCTCGATTAAGTATATTAATTTGGTAATCTATGACATATTCATTAACCAAATTTTTAAATTGCTTTTGATCAGAGAAACATCTTCTATAATAATCACATTTCACAGATTTAATTAAACATGATACGTATTTTACAAATGATTCATCACATTGGTAATTATACCGTTTGAGTGCTTTGTAAATTTTAATCAAGATTTCTTGATATAAATCATCTTTTTCAAATTGATTTTGAGAAATAGAATTAATCCTTTTGATAATTAATGGGTTGAATCGATGAATAACCTTTTTTAAATCCATTTCTAATCTTTGCAAATCTGGCGATATTTGTTGTTGTTCTAGTTGTCCTTTTTCTTGTGTCATATAAATAGCCTTTCCAAAAATTTAAGACTATTTTATAAGATATCTAATATAAATAGCAATATTGCAAAAATTAATCTTTTTTATGGTTACCCCTTCTTATTTTTTCAAATTCTGCAAGTATATCTTTAGACAACGGAATTCGAGTTCTTGGTTTCTTTTCTGTGATGTCTTCTAACGATTTACTAACAGTAATTTGATTTTCTTTTAATTCTCTCCACATTTCTCTAGAGGAAATTCGATATGCACCAGAACCAAAAATAGCATGTTGTTCGCTCATATCACTCGTCACAACTGTTATATGCGTTGTGTGTTTGTTATACAATTCATAAACATAGCGCTCAATAAAGCTATCGGCCGTTTCTTTTTCCTTAGTAAATACTGTTCTAACTCCGTGATACATATACTCTCTTTCGATGCCAGATTGTTCATAAGCATCGAATACGCAAACAATCTCGTCGGCGATTACAGCATTATAGTTTGCAATAGCGTCAATCAATTGTTCTCTTGCTTCTTCAAGGTTATCTTTAGCAATTTTACTCAGTGTCGTTGATTGGCCAATCATATTGTAACCGTCAATAATTAAATAACGTTCCTTCATTATTCGTCTCCGTTCGAATGTCTTTTACGGAATACCTCGTACATCATTAAACTTGCAGCAACTGATGCATTTAAACTATTTACATGACCAACCATAGGAATTTTAATATAGAAATCACATTTATCACTTACTAAGCGACTCATGCCTTGTCCTTCACTTCCTATTACAATTGCTAGAGACATATCGGCTTCTAACTCTCTATAGTCTGTTGCATTATTTGCCTCTGTACCAGCAACCCAAAAGCCATTATCTTTTAGTTCATCAATTGTTTTGGCTAAGTTTGTTACTCTGATGACAGGTACATGCTGTATGGCACCTGTAGAAGCCTTAGCAACGGTTTGAGTTAAAGAAACAGAACGTCGTTTAGGAATTATGACGCCATCAACACCAGACGCATCAGCTGTTCTTAAAATTGAACCTAAGTTATGAGGGTCTTCTAAACCGTCTAATATCATAACTGTAGATAATCCTTCTTTTTCTTTTTGTTGTTTTAAAAATTGATCGAAATCAGCATATTCATATGGTGCAATAAGTGCAGCTACTCCCTGATGGGGTGCAGTAGATAAAAAATCTAATTTAGATTTTGGCACTGTTTGTACTATGATTTTTTGATCTTTTGCATTTTTTAAAATATCGTTGATTTGTTGTTTTTTTATACCATCTTGTATCAAAATCTTATTTATTGAATGACCTGAAGTAATAGCTTCTTTTACTGCATGTCTACCAACAATGACTATATCTTCCACTTACTCACGACCTCTCATTAACTATTTCTATTATTTTATTTAGCAATTCTTTCAATCGTTCTTCATTATGTTCTAAATACAAATAACCAAGTACCGCTTCTATAGCTGAACTCTTACGGTAAGTTTGAATGTCTGTATTTTTAGCCTTAGTATAACTTTTAGCATTACGCCCTCTTTTTAATATATCCAGTTCTTCTTCAGTAAACCAATCTTCATCAATAAGCGTTTCAAGTGTTTGTGCTTGGCTTTTAGCTGAGACATATTGTTTTGAAACTTGATGTAATCGGTTAGGTTTACTGCGTAATTTGAGCACGATATATTCACGAACATGCTGATCTAAAACGGCATCACCCATATAAGCTAATGTTAAAGGATTAAGTAATTTCGTATTCATCTTATCCACGTTTAAATCTAACACCTTGAGGAGTATCTTCTAAAATAATATTCTTCTCTTTTAAATGGTCTCTAATTTCATCAGCACGTCCGAAATCTTTATTTTTTCTAGCTTCATTACGCTCTTCAATTAATTTTTCAATGTCTTCATCTAATAAATCATCTTGTTGTTTTCCTTTTAATGGTACACCTAATACATCACTAAATATTTGATAAACTTCTTTAAATCTATGAATAACTTGAGTTGAAGTAACATTTTCTAATACATATCGATTGGCTAATTTCGCTAAATCATACCAAGCTGTTACAGCATTAGCTGTATTAAAGTCATCATCCATCACTGATTCAAAATTTGCTAAGATATCATTAATTTGGTCGATATATTCTTCTTGATTTTCAATATCAGTAGCTATTGCTTCTCTTTCTTCAATTAATTGATAACTATTTCTAATACGTTCTAGACCACTTTTAGCTGCACTTACAAGTTCTAAATTATAGTTAATTGGACTACGATAATGCACACTAATCATGAAGAAACGTAAGACATCCGGATCAATTTCTTTTATAATATCGTGCACTAAAATAAAGTTACCTAAAGATTTACTCATTTTTTCATTGTCGATATTTATAAAGCCATTATGCATCCAATAATTAGCAAATGGTGCATGGTTGTGTGCTTCTGATTGTGCAATTTCATTTTCATGGTGAGGGAATTGTAAATCTGAACCTCCTGCATGAATATCGATTGTTGGTCCAAGCTCGTGAAATGCCATTACTGAACATTCAATATGCCATCCAGGACGACCTTCGCCAAAAGGACTTTCCCAACTAATTTCGCCAGGTTTCGCTTTTTTCCATAAAGTAAAGTCTAGTGCATCTTCTTTTTGGTCTCCTGTTTCGATACGAGCACCTACTTTTAAGTCATCAATCGATTGATGACTTAACTTACCATAATCTTTAAATTGACGTGTTCTGAAATAAACATCTCCGTTACTTTCATAAGCATAGCCTTCATCCACTAATTTCTTGATGAAATCTATAATTTCATCCATGTGATTCATTACTCTTGGATTTGATGTAGCTTTTTTAACGTTAAGCGCACCAACATCTTCATAAAATGCTTTTATATATTTATCTGCAATTTCTGGAACACTTTCGTTAAGTTCTTTTGAACGATTAATTAGTTTGTCATCCACATCAGTAAAGTTTGATACATATATTACTTCATAGCCTTTATATTCAAAATATCTACGTACGACATCATAGTTGATTGCAGGTCTTGCATTACCAATATGAATATAGTTGTATACTGTAGGCCCACAAACATACATTTTTACCTTACCTGGTTCTATAGGTTCAAAAGTCTCTTTTTGACGCGTTAACGTATTATATAATGTAATCATCTTGAATCTCCCCGTTTCTAGTTTTTTCAAGTTGTCTTTCTAAGTGTTTAATTTGTTCATATAATGGATCTGGTAAATTTCGATGATCAAATGTTTTACCAATGCGTTTACCATCTTGTTTAACAATATGACCCGGTATTCCTACTACTGTTGAGTAGCTTGGTACTGATTGTAATACCACTGAATTAGCACCTATATTTACATTAGAGCTAATTTGAATATTACCTAACACTTTTGAGCCGGCTGCAATTAACACGTTGTCACCAATATCTGGGTGTCTCTTTCCTTTTTCTTTACCAGTACCACCTAAAGTAACACCTTGATATATTGTCACGTTATCACCAATAGTACATGTTTCCCCTATAACCACTCCCATGCCATGGTCAATAAATAATCGTTTTCCTATTTTAGCGCCTGGATGTATTTCTATACCTGTAAAAAACCTTGAGATTTGAGATATTGCTCTTGCAGCTACATAGCGTTGTTTATTATATAATTTATGTGCAATTAAATGACTCCATACCGCATGTAGACCTGCATAAGTTGTAACGACTTCAATAGTTGATCGTGCTGCTGGATCCTGTTCAAATACCATTTTTATATCGTCTCTCATTCTTTTTAACAAAACATTCTCCCCCTTAGCCTTATTAGACTATCAACTAAAATTATTTAATAAAAAAGCACCTCTAACAATAATTGCTAGAGGCGCAAAAGCACGGTTCCACTCTTCATTTAGTAAATCACAATTCAATTAACTCAACATTTGATTTACTCTCATTTAATCCATATTTGAATTTATTTTATAGATCAAAGGTGCATTCATTAAATTCCATGATGTGCTCGCAGCAACCGCACACTCTCTGAATCATGTACTACTTAATTACTAATCCTTTGATTAACTCACTTATTACTTTTAATATTATGTGGTAAATTGTAATTTTTCAAGTGTGAATTTTAATTCAACTTTAATTTCACTTTTTAAATATACTGTTTCAAACGAGATAATACTTTATCTTTACCAAGTACTTCAATTGTATTTGGTAATTCAGGACCATGCATTTGACCAGTTACAGCTACACGAATTGGCATAAATAATTGTTTACCTTTTATACCAGTTTCTTTTTGAACTTCTTTAATTGTTTTTTTAATTTCTGTAGCTTCAAATGGTTCAAGTGCTTCTAATTTACCATATAAATGAGTCATTAATTCAGGAACTTGTTCTCCATTAATCACTTCTTGTTCTTCTTCTCCAAATTCTGGCATTTCTTTAAAGAACATTTCTGAAAGTGGTACGATTTCTCCTGCATAACTCATTTCTTTTTGATATAAAGCGACAAGCTTACGTCCCCAATCTAAATCTTCTTCAGATGGATTTTCTGGGATTAAGTTAGCTTTGATTAAATGTGGTAAAGCTAATTCAAATACTGTTTCAGTATCTTTTTGTTTCATATATTGGTTGTTTACCCAAGCTAATTTTTGTTTATCAAAGAATGCTGGTGATTTAGATAAACGTTTTTCATCAAAGATTTTAATGAATTCTTCTTTAGAATAAATTTCTTCTTCGCCTTCAGGTGACCATCCTAATAAAGTAATGAAGTTAAATAAAGCTTCTGGTAAATAACCTAAATCACGATATTGCTCGATAAATTGTAAAATTTGGCCATCACGTTTACTTAATTTTTTACGCTCTTCATTAACAATAAGTGACATATGAGCAAATCTTGGTGCTTCCCATCCAAATGCTTCATAAATCATTAATTGTTTAGGTGTGTTTGAAACATGATCGTCACCACGAATAACATCAGTGATTTCCATAAAGTGATCATCAATTGCTACTGCAAAGTTATATGTTGGTACACCGTCTTTTTTAACGATTACCCAGTCACCCATATTATTTGAATCAAATGAAATTTCACCTTTAACCATATCGTTAAATGCGTACGTTTTGTCTTTAGGTACACGGAATCTAATTGATGGTTGGCGTCCTTCCGCTTCAAATTGTTGGCGTTGTTCTTCAGTTAAGTGAGCATGTTGGCCACCATATCTTGGCATTTCACCACGCGCAATTTGAGCTTCGCGTTCTTCTTCTAATTCTTCTTCAGTCATATAACATTTATAAGCTTTATCTTCATCTAATAATTGTTTGATAAGTGGATTATAGATGTCTGCACGTTCAGATTGACGATAAGGTCCATAACCTTTATCTTTATCTACTGATTCATCCCAGTCTAATCCTAACCATTTTAAATTATCGAATTGTGAAGATTCTCCATCTTCTAAGTTACGTTTTTTATCAGTATCTTCAATTCGTACTACAAAATCGCCATCATAATGTTTAGCAAATAAATAGTTAAATAAAGCAGTACGTGCATTACCAATATGCAAGTAACCTGTTGGACTTGGTGCGTATCTTACTCTTACGCGTTCACTCATTTTATCCACTCCTGTAGTTTAAATTATTAATATTTTATTGGTGTATACCAATTTTATTCAACTTTTTATTGAATAAGTAACGAATGATTATGTTTATACAGTAAACAATAGTCTGATAATGATTGACTTTGTCATTTACCTTCTAATTTATTAATCATTAATCTCACAAATTGTGTCAAAAATTATTGTAGCACTTCTCAGCTACTTTGATAAGTTACTCGCATTTATTTTTCAAGTAATATATTTCCAGATTATATGAAAATGCCTGCTTAAATTAAATTCATTTAATCAGTTGGTGTTTCATTTAAATTTTTAGCGAATACAATACGTCCGGAAGAAGTTTGTAGTAAACTTATAACTTCTAAATCCACGTGTTGTCCAATCAATTTTTTAGCATTATCGACAACAACCATTGTTCCATCATCTAGATAGCCGACACCCTGACCCGGCTCTTTACCCATTTTAGTTAATAAAATATTCAAATGATCTCCTTGGTGTACATTAGGTTTAATTGCCTCTGAAAGATCATTAACATTCAATGCACTAATTCCATGTACGTGACATACTTTATTAAGATTAAAGTCCGTCGTAATAATATGCGCATGATGTTGTTTTGCTAATTTAATTAATAACATATCAATATCACTATGTGATTTGGTTGGGTTAATGACACGTGTTGGATATTCTAAATCATAAATCTGATTGAGCTTATCCAAACCACGTTGTCCTTTTTCACGCTTTACACTATCATTAGCATCCGCTATAATTTGTAATTCGTTAATTACACCTTGTGGAATAAGTACTTCTCCGTCCATGAACCCACATTTCATAATATCGATAACTCTGCCGTCAATAATAGCACTTGTATCAATTATTTTTGGAACTGCTTTAAAAGAATGTTGAGACATTGAGCGTGAAATATTTTCCGGTAAGAACATCAACATCTCGTCTCTCTTTTTCAAACCAAATTGGAAGCCAAAATAACATAAAATCATCGTAATAATAATTGGTATAAAATGATTTAAAATGGAATTACCAATCAATTCCAAGATAAATGAAATCATAACGGATATTAAAAGTCCGATAATTAAACCAATAGTTGCAAACAAGATCTCTACTGCGCTTCTCTTCATTACTGTATGTTCTAATTCTTTAAAAGCGTATGTAATATGTTTAATAAAGAAACCAAAAACAATAAAAAATACAACAATGCCAATTAATCCGTCTATATAATAGTTAGTGAGTATAGGATAATTACTTAAGCCTAAATCTTTTATAACTTCTGGTATTATAATGATGCCTAATGTTGCACCTACTACCATATAAATAACGATTACAATTAATCTTAATGGATTCATTTTTTACCTCCTTTCATTTAAATGATTTATGAATTAAATGCATACTTTAATGCGTCATGAACTGATGATACACCGACAACTTTTATATCCTCAGGGAATGTCCAACCACCAATATTAGTTTGTGGAATAATCACCCTTTTAAATCCTAATTTTGCAGCTTCTTGAACACGCTGTTCAATTCTTGCTACTCGTCTTACTTCACCAGTCAAACCAACTTCGCCAATAAAACAATCTAAGCCGTCTACTGCTTTATCTTTAAAACTAGATGCAGTAGCAACTATAATACTAAGATCAACTGCTGGTTCAGTTAATTTCACTCCTCCAGCTACTTTAATATATGCATCTTGTTGCTGTAGTAGATAATTTTCTTTTTTCTCTAACACTGCCATTAATAAGCTCAAGCGATTGTGGTCAATGCCTGTAGCCATTCGACGTGGGTTGTTGAATGTTGTAGGCGTTACTAAAGCCTGAACTTCAATTAGTAAAGGTCTTGTTCCTTCCATAGTCGATACTATTGTTGACCCTGGAACATTAGTAGAACGTTCTTCTAAAAACATTTCGGAAGGATTCATAACTCCTTTTAACCCGCTTTGTTTCATTTCAAAAATACCCATCTCATTAGTTGAACCAAAACGGTTTTTAACGGCTCTTAATATTCTATAGGCATGGTGTTCATCACCTTCGAAATAAAGCACTGTATCAACCATGTGTTCGAGTAATCTAGGTCCAGCTATTTGCCCCTCTTTAGTAACATGACCAACAATAAATGTCGCGATATTCATTTGTTTAGCGATATTCATTAAGCTTTGTGTACTCTCTCTTACTTGAGAGACAGAACCAGGTGCGGAACTAATTTCTGGGTGATAAATTGTTTGTATTGAGTCAACGACTAATAAATCTGGATTAATATCTTTAACTGTCTGATAGATTACTTCTAGATCTGTTTCAGCCAACACTTGTAACTTGCTTGAGTCTTCTTCTAAGCGATCTGCACGAAGTTTTGTTTGATTAATTGATTCCTCACCTGTAATGTATAAAACATTTTTAGATTGAGAGAGAGAAGCACAAATTTGTAAAAGTAATGTTGACTTCCCAATACCTGGGTCACCGCCTATTAAGACAAGAGATCCATTTACAATGCCTCCACCAAGTACACGGTTAAACTCTTTTGATTCTGTGAGCACTCGTGGTGTAGATTCATGTTTAATACTGTCTAGTGTTTGTACTTTTCCTGCAGTTTCTTTGGATTTAACACCATGTTTTGGATTGGCGGCTTTTTCAACTATTTCTTCCATTTGGTTCCATGCACCACAGTTAGGGCATTTCCCCATCCATTTTGGAGATTGATAGCCACATGCCATACATTCAAATATTATTTTTTTCTTGGCCAAATTCGCACCCCCGTTTTATTTAAGAACAAATCTATTTTAAACTGACAAATTCATAATGACAAATTAAATGTTAATACTTTAATTAATTATTTAAAATTATTCAAAATCACTATGATTATGTCAATTTTTGTATTGTATTATTTGTTCGACACCTTCTTGTTATCAATTCATCGTTCTCTTCAATTCATACTAATTATTTCAAAAATCTTTGATATCATCGTCTATTATTATGGCACATCTTGATAGAGTATTCATTTATTTTTTATAATGATTCTAATTTAACATTACTAAATAAAGAGGCAGGGACATTTTAGTCCCTACCTCTTTATTAATAATCAATCTATAAGTTGATTACGCTTCTGTAGAAGCTTTATCTTCTTTTTTATCTTGAATATCATATTTAAATTCTTCACCATCATGATCAACAGTTACATTCTTACCTTCTAATTGATTACCGTCTAATATTAATTCACTTAGGTTATCTTCAACTGTCTTCTGAATTGCGCGGATAAGTGGTCTTGCACCATATTCTGGGTCATATCCTTCTTCAGCAATTTTTTCTTTAGCTTTTTCAGTTACTTCAATATTTATATTTTGTTCTGATAAGCGTAGTGTTAATTTATTAACCATCATAGTTACGATTTCTTTAAGTTCATCTTTAGATAATTTATGGAAAACAATAATGTCATCCACACGGTTTAAGAATTCTGGACGGAATGCATTTTTAAGTTCTTTCATCATTGTTTTACGTATTGATTCATAATCTTGACCATCATTGGCACCACCAAAACCTGCGAAACGTTGATCTTGTAATTCTTGAGCGCCAACATTTGAAGTCATAATAATCACTGTATTACGGAAGTCAACTTGACGTCCTTTAGTATCAGTTAAATGACCATCATCTAATACTTGTAGCAAGATATTAAATACGTCTGGATGTGCTTTTTCAATTTCATCGAATAGTATAACTGAATAAGGTTTACGTCTAACTTTTTCAGTTAATTGGCCACCGTCATCATGGCCTACATAGCCAGGAGGGGCACCAACTAAACGACTGACAGCGTGTTTTTCCATAAATTCACTCATATCAACACGAATCATTGCATCATCTTCGCCAAACATAGATTCAGCTAAAGCACGAGCTAGTTCTGTTTTACCTACGCCTGTAGGACCTAAGAATATAAAGCTACCAATTGGACGTTTAGGATCTTTTAATCCTGCTCTTGCACGTCTTACCGCTTTACTAATAGAAGTCACAGCATCTTTTTGACCAATAACTCGATGATGTAATGTGTCTTCTAAGTTAAGTAAGCGATCTGATTCAGTTTCATTAATTCTTGTTAACGGAATACCTGTCCAACCCGCAATAACTTCTGCAATATCTTCTTCAGATAATGATGTACTTACGCCATCTTGTGCGTTTTTCCATTCATTTTTAGCTTCTTCAAACTGTTTTTCTAATTTAGTTTGTTTATCTCTAAGATTTGCCGCGTTTTCAAATTCTTGAGCATGAACGGCTGCGTCTTTTTCATTTTTAACTTTTTCAATTTGTTGTTCAATTTCTTTTAAGTTATTAGGTGTTGTATGACTTTTTAGTCTTACTTTTGAGCTTGCTTCGTCAATTAAATCAATTGCTTTATCAGGTAAAAATCTATCTGATACATAACGATGACTTAATTTAGCTGCCGCTTCTAAAGCTTCATCTGAAATGTTAATACGATGATGGGCTTCATAACGGTCACGAAGTCCTTTTAAAATTGCAACAGTATCTTCAACTGAAGGTTCATCAACTTGTATAGGTTGGAAACGACGTTCTAATGCTGCGTCTTTTTCAATATTTTTGCGATATTCGTCTAAAGTAGTCGCACCAATGCATTGTAATTCTCCACGAGCTAAAGCAGGTTTTAGAATATTAGAAGCATCTATGGCACCTTCAGCTCCACCAGCACCGACTAATGTGTGCAATTCATCAATAAATAGAATAACATTGCCTGCTTGATGAATTTCTTCCATTACTTTTTTCAAACGTTCTTCGAATTCGCCACGATATTTAGTTCCAGCTACAACTGTTCCCATATCTAAAGACATGACACGTTTGTTTTTCAATGTTTCTGGTACTTCATTATTTACAATTGCTTGCGCTAATCCTTCAGCAATCGCTGTTTTACCTACACCAGGTTCACCAATTAATACTGGGTTGTTTTTAGTACGACGACTAAGTACTTCTATAACACGTGTGATTTCTTTATCACGTCCTACTACAGGATCTAATGTTCCATCTTTAGCAATGACTGTTAAATCACGTGCTAAACCATCTAAAGTTGGTGTGTTATTAGATTTATTTGCTTGAGCATTTTTATTACTCATTTCTGGACTACCTAAAGCTTTAACGACTTGAGCACGTGCTTTTGTAATATTTAAATCGAGATTTGCAAATACACGTGCAGCCACGCCTTCGTTTTCTCTAATTAAACCAAGTAGTATATGTTCTGTTCCTACGAAATTATGATGTAATTTTCGTGCTTCATCCATTGATAATTCAATAACTTTTTTAGCTCTAGGCGTATAGTGAAGTGTCGCCATTGGTTCTTGACCGTGTCCAATAAGTTTTTCTACTTCTTCTACTACTCTGTCCTCTGTAATATTAAAACTTTCTAATACTTTTGCTGCAATGCCTTCAGGTTCTTTCATTAAACCTAGTAAAAGATGTTCTGTTCCAATATTTGAATGGTTCAATCGAATTGCTTCTTCTTGTGCATGTGCTAACACACGCTGCGCACGTTCTGTTAATCTACCAAATAGCATATAATGTGTTACCTCCTATTTAATATGTTCTCTCAAAATATTAGCTCTTTTTTCATTGACTGGTGTTTCATCTTCTTCATCAAATAAAAATGGAGTTTGAATGCCTACCATTAATTCATTAAATTTAAAATTATCAAGTTTAATATAATTTAAATCTATACCTAATTTAACTTCACTCAACCGGTATGATGCTTCTTCCATAGAAATAAGTCTGCTATTTTGAAGTATTCCTAGCGAACGATAAACTCTATCTAACGTTTCTAATTGCTTATGCTCATCTAATCTTTCCCGAATTTGAAGCTCTTCATTTATAATCTGATTAATAACTTCTGTTAAGTTTTCAATAATTTCTTCTTCTGTTTTCCCCAATGTTAATTGGTTTGAAACCTGATAAATATGACCATATACTTGTGATCCTTCACCATAAATACCTCGAATTGTAAATCCAAATCTATTTATAGTTTGAGAAATGCCTGTCATTCTTTTCATAATTGAAAGACCTGGTAAGTGCAACATCACGCTTGCTCTCATCCCAGTACCTATATTAGTAGGACAAGTAGTTAAATAACCTAAATGTTCATCATAACTAATATCAAGTTTTTGATCTATTGTATCATCAAGTGCTGAGGCTTCTTTGTACAATCTTTCCAATGATAAATCAGTACCTAATGCTTGAATTCTTATATGGTCTTCTTCATTTATCATTACACTGATAGATTCATCATCATTTAACATGACTGCTGCTGCCGGTTGTTTAATTAATTCTGGACTTACTAAATGTTTAGCTACTAACTTCATTTTATTTTGTTGGTCCATCACATCTAGTCTTTTTAAAGTCATATTAGGTAAAGCATCTTGTACTTCATTAATAACTCTGAATCCATCTTGTTCTGTTGGGAACATAAGGGGGTGAACGTGATTTTCTAGATTTCTAGCTAAACGAATTCTTGATGAAATCACAACCGGTGCTTCCTTTGCTGTTTTCATCCATTTACTTACATTTGGCTCTAAGTCACTCATCATGTTGCACCTCGCCCTCTTCACGTAGCGCTTTAATTTCATCACGTATAATGGCTGCTTGTTCAAAATCTTGTTCATCTATTAACTTTTGTAAATATTGATTTTTTTCTTCGATTTTCTTTTTAAGTGCAAGTTTATGATAAGAAGACTGAGGTACTTTTCCAACATGTTCAAATTGACCACCTTGCACACGTCTAACAATGTCTAAAATGTCATCTTTAAAAGTTGCATAACAATCTGAACAACCGAATTTACCTACATGTGCAATATCTTTTAATGTCATCTGACAAGTTGGACATCGCTTTTCTTCTTTAAATGCCATTTCGTGAAAATTAATACCATGCTTAGTAGCTAAATGTTGTAATATTTGTTTTACAACAAATGCTTCTTCGATATCATCTTGATGATATGATGATTGTTCTTGATGTGTCCATGGATTATCACCTTGTGCACAAGTACTACATACCCATTTTTCTTGCACACCATCTTTACTTTTAACAGTTAATTTAACTTCAGCCTCATTTAAATGGCAATTTTCGCAAAGCAAAAAGCAACACCTCAATTCTCCTAATAATAATTGATAACTGGTAAAATTCTTTTGAGAATATTAGCTCTAATAATATCACGAGATACAATATCCATTTTCAGAGTTTCTCGATCAATTGCTGCAATAATCATTTTAGCTTCTCTTTCATTAACTAGTCCTTTATCTAACAACCCATCTATTAAATAGAGTGCTTGTTGTTGAGATATGGATGGACCTATTAACTGAAGTAAATGATTAATATAACCTGTCTCATCTTTGTTTTCAATTTTTGTGATTCGGATGTAACCACCGCCACCACGTTTACTTTCTATTTCGTAACCATGCTCATTTGTGAATCGTGTTTTAATAACATAGTTTAATTGAGAAGGGACACAATCGAAACGTTGAGCTATGTTTGCTCTTTGAATTTCAACCACGTCTTCATTGGTTTCTTCAAATAAATGTTTAATGTATTGTTCTATGATGTCGGACATATTATGCATGATTATCACCTCTTTTTTGACCTTCTTTGACTATATTATATGACCAACTTTGACCATTTTCAATTATTTTGACTTTAAATTTTTAAAATTTATGATGTTAGCGTTTCTATTTTATTGTATGATAGACAATAGAATAAATTAAAGGAATGAAAAAACACATGCATATTCTCATTGGGATTATTGGAATCATTTTCTTCTTAGCACTCGCGTACTTATTTAGTTCAGATAGAAAGAATATTCGATGGCAATATGTTGGATTATTGCTAGTTATTCAATTAATTTTTGCGTTTATTTTACTTAAAACTAATATTGGTATTTCAGTCATTGGTGCTATATCTAATGGATTTGGTTATTTATTGTCAAAAGCAGCTGAAGGAGTTAATTTTGTTTTTGGTGGTTTTAAATATGTTGACCCTAAAAACCCACCATTTTTCTTTAACGTTTTATTACCAATTGTATTTATTTCAGCATTAATTGGTATCTTGCAGTATACAAGAATTTTACCTCTTATTATTAATGTCTTAGGTTTTCTTATTTCAAAAATTAATGGTATGGGCAGATTAGAATCATACAATGCTGTAGCAGCAGCAATTTTAGGTCAATCAGAAGTTTTTATCTCATTAAAACAACAATTACCTTACATACCTAAACAACGTTTATATACATTAACGGCATCAGCAATGTCTACAGTATCAGCTTCAATTATTGGTGCTTACTTTACATTGATTGAACCAAAATACGTTGTAACAGCTGTTGTATTAAATTTATTTGGTGGCTTCATTATTGCATCTATCATTAATCCATATAAAGTTAATGAAGAAGATGATAAATTATTAGTTGCTGAAAGTGAAACAAAAAATCAATCTTTCTTTGAAATGCTTGGAGAGTATATCTTAGACGGATTTAAAGTTGCAGTAATAGTTGGTGCAATGTTAATTGGATATATCGCAATTATCGCATTACTAAATGGTTTAGTGAGCGGCGGCTTTAGTTTAGCAAGTGGTGGCGCAATCAAATGGGATTTCCAAACTTTAATTGGATTTGTATTTGCTCCGTTTGCATTTTTAGCAGGTGTTCCATGGAACGATGCAGTTCAATCAGGTTCTGTTATGGCTACTAAACTATTATCAAATGAATTTGTGGCAATGCAAGCACTTGGTAAATTAAATGGGATTTCTGAACATGCTAAAGGTGTTACTTCAGTATTCTTAGTATCATTTGCAAACTTTAGTTCTATTGGAATTATTTCAGGTGCTATTAAATCTCTTAATGATAAAAAAGGTGATGTTGTTGCAAGATTCGGATTAAAATTATTATTCGGTGCAACTCTTGTATCATTCATTTCAGCAGCAATTGCTGGATTCTTCATCTAATAATAAATAAAAGGCAATGCATACATTGGAGTTTGTAACCAATCCAATCATGCATTGCCTTATTTTTATTTTTGAATCATATGATTAATAAAATAATCAGTTACTCGGTAATCATCTGTTAATTCTGGATGGAAAGAAACTCCTAAATATTTATCTTGCTTTACAGCGACAATTTTGTCGCCTACTTCGCTTAAGATTTCAACATTATCTCCAACTTTTGCTATATGAGGTGCTCTAATAAATACGCCTTCAATATCAGTAGCTATACCTTTTATTTCTAATTCGGATTCAAAACTATCTACCTGTCTTCCAAATGAATTACGTTCAACAGTAATATCCAACTTATTTAAATATCCAGTTTCTCCTTCAACATCACTGGCTAATACTATTAGCCCTGCACATGTACCAAACATAGGTAATTCTGATTGTTGTAACTTTTCTTTAAAACCATATAAATCCATTAATCTTCTCAATGTTGTTGACTCGCCACCAGGTAATATTAAGCCATCAATATCATCTAACTGTTCTACTTTTTTGATTGCAATACCTTCATGACCACTTAACTCTATATGTCGAATATGTTCTCGAACTGCTCCTTGCAGTGCTAATACACCTATTTTCATATACTACCAACCACGCTCTTGCATACGTTCTTCTAAAGAAATTTGATTAATATCTAAACCTTTCATAGCTGTACCTAATTCTGCTGCTAGTTTACCGATAAGTTCATAGTCTTGATAATGAGTAGTAGCTTGAACGATAGCTTTAGCAAATTTTTCCGGATCTTCAGATTTAAAAATACCTGATCCAACAAATACTCCATCTGCGCCTAATTCCATCATTAAGGCAGCATCTTGAGGAGTAGCAACACCACCAGCTGCAAAGTTTACGACTGGTAATCTACCATGATCTTTAATTTGTTTTAATACTTCGTATGGTGCACCAATATCTTTGGCAAAAGTCATGATTTCGTCATCATTCATTACAGTCAAACGACTTACTTCAGCATTCACTCTTCTCATATGTCTAACTGCTTCTACTATATTACCTGTACCAGGCTCTCCTTTAGTACGTAACATAGCTGCTCCTTCGCCAATACGACGAGCTGCTTCGCCCAGATTACGACAACCACAAACGAAAGGTACAGTGAATTGATCTTTACGTAAATGGTATTCTTCATCTGCTGGAGTTAATACTTCTGATTCATCTATATAGTCCACTCCCATTGCTTCTAAAACGCGCGCCTCTGTAATATGACCAATTCGTGCTTTAGCCATTACTGGGATTGATACTGCATTCATTACTTCTTCAACAATTTTAGGATTAGCACTACGAGCAACGCCACCCGCCGCTCTAATATCAGAAGGTACTCTTTCTAAAGCCATTACTGCTACAGCACCAGCTTCTTCAGCAATTTTCGCTTGTTCAGCATTAACTACGTCCATAATGACGCCGCCTTTTTGCATTTCAGCCATACCACGTTTAACTCTTTCAGACCCAACTATTTTAGACATACAATCTACCCCTTTACTTCTTGATTAAATTTATTGTAAAGGATAAACTGATATTTAAAAAGGTTCAATTTATACATAATAAAGGCGGTCAGTTTAATGAGACATTCTAATTCATTATATTTAGATTTATATGAAAAACTGAAAAAACAAATAATAGAAGGACAATATCAATCCAACGATAGATTTCCCTCTAAACGACAATTAAGCGAACATTTATCTTTAAGTAACACAACGATTGAGCATGCCTATCAATTACTACTAGATGAAGGATTTATATACTCTAAACCGAGATCTGGATACTATGTATCTGATATTGAATCATTACCGGTTCTTCCTAACCCCTATGTAACAATTTCAAATGAACAAATTGATGGAATTGATTTAAATGTAGAACATAATGATTATGATTATTCTTTTAATTTATCAGAAATTGATGCAGAACATTTCCCATCTCATTTATTCCGGAAATACGCTAAAGAAGTATTTGAAGATCATAACTTAGATTTTTTACAAAGAGGTAATAAACAAGGGGAATTCGAGTTAAGACAACAAATTGCACATTACTTATTCACTAGTAGAGGTGTTACTGCGCACCCTCAACAAATTGTTATTGGTTCTTCTACTGAACAATTATTAAATATGCTAACTGATATACTTGAATCTTCATCATTTATTATTGAAAAGCCAAGTTATCCACCTATTAAACAAGTTCTAGATAAAAAGAAATTTAAATATTTACAAGTACCAGTCGAAAAAAGCGGCATACAAACTAAACCCATTTTTTCTTCGAATTATAACGTACTTTATATTACTCCATCACATCAATTTCCAACAGGACACGTTATGAATTTGAAAAAAAGAACACAGCTTATCAATTGGGCTCAACATCAAACTAACAGATATATTATTGAAGATGATTATGATTCAGAGTTTAGATATTTTGGAAAGCCAATACCCGCATTACAAAGTCTAGATTCACAAGATAAAATTATTTACATCAGTACATTCTCTAAATCAATTTACCCAAGCTGTAGAATAGCGTATATAGTATTACCTCCTAAAATATTAGATTTATACCACCAATATGATTATAGTGAAGCAAACACTGCTCCAGTACATATACAAAGAATTATCGCTCAATTCATGAGCAGTGGAAGTTTTGAACGTCATTTAAATAAAATGAGGAAAATTTATAAAGAAAAATTAACGTATATTTTAAATGCACTTTCCCCATATGAAGAACAACTAAAAGTTGATGGTGCTTTAACTGGTATGCATTTTACATTAACAGTTTTAAATGGATTAAGTATGGAAGAATGCATAGATCGTGCTAAACATCACTCATTAAAATTAACACCATATCAATTCGATGATGATGTAAAAATAAAGCCAAAGTTTATTATAGGTTTTGGAGGAATTCCAAAAGAACAATTAAATTCACATACAGAAGCCCTTATTAATTCGTTAATTATAAAGTAACACTTCTTTTTATTTAAAAAGTTAGTGTTACTTATGCAATTGACTTTAGTCTATTGTATTCATAATTAACTTTACAAAAACATTCCTTAATATATTAGTTGCATATTCTAAAAATGATTTCATCATCCAAAAATATTGTATTAAAAAACTGGACAGATAAAATTTGAATTTTCATCCGTCCAGTTTTTTATTAAATAGATAAATTAAGACATAAAAAAAAGACCTTACGGTCTCAATGCGGCTCATCGCATCCTATCATTTGCCTGGCATATATAGTTGTACTTAATAGCTAAAGCTATTAAGTAAGTAAAACAATGCGATTATAAATCGCTGT
>ENA-ORXC01000847-ORXC01000847.1-marine-metagenome-genome-assembly--contig:-NODE-847-length-19729-cov-5.733055_pt1 | contig 19729 bp, 29 predicted proteins | sample MGYA00237865_ERZ511478 | MGnify/ENA metagenome assembly ERZ511478 | reverse complement strand
CGCCGGCGGACTGCCACGATGGCCACGCGGCGGCGGCAGACGCCGCGGGGGCGACCGCGGCGGCGGCCGCGGCGGCAAGCGCTGGTCGGCGGCAGCGCTGGTCGGCGGCGGCGCGCCGCTTCCGCCCCGCCGATCGTGGCGCGGGCGCTTGTTGGCGCCGTCGTGGATTGCCCGTGTGTGTGTGTAAGTGCGCGGGATTTACACTGCGGGCGCGCCGTCGACGGCGGGGGGCCAGCAGCGCCTCGGTGGGGGGGGCCCCGCCGCGCGGCCGCCGCCGCGCGCGCGGCCCGTGGCGCCGCGCGCGGGGGCCCCGCCGGCGGTGGGTGCCAAACGGGCGGCGTCATCAACACAAGGACGGGGGGCGAGGGCAGACGCGGTCGCGGCACGCTGCCGCCCGCTTGCGTCGTTGTTGCCGACTTGGGCGCGCGCGGCGGCGCGTGGCCGACGGCGGCGCTCGGCCAAACGTCGCCGCGGCCAGACACGCCCATCAAGGCGGAGGCGGCACGGCGACGTGGGGGTGGAAACGCAACAGCGTGCGCTTGGGTGGCAGCCGCGCGTGGAAGGTGACGGCCGCGCGTGCGACGCCGTCGCGGCAGAGCCGGCGCGCCCGCGGCGTCCACACCCCTTGCTGTCGCGCACTCTTTGGTTCGTGGCGCGCGTCGACGCCCACCGGCGGCCGCCTGATACACGGCGGCGGCGCCTCTGCCGCGCGTGTCGTTCCGTCGTACGTCGACTCTGCCGCAGTGGGAAAAGGACAAGCCCCGTCTCGAGCGCCGAGGGGGCTCAGCCGCCGTCAACCGCTGGGCGACTGCAATGGGGCGTGACACTGGCGGGTGCCGCTTTGGAGGGCCTGGCCGTAGCTGGCCAACGGCCATTGCGCTGCTGTCAGAAGCAGCAGCGGGGCGCGATGAAGGGATACGTTCAAGCGGCGCGGCGGTGCCGCAAGAATGGAAGAAAGGGGTTGGTGGGCGTTCCGCGCTATCCACGATCAAGACACTGATAGGGCTCTGCACCCCCTCCCCCCACCCGTGCCTATCGCTGTGCCATGGGGGCGGTCAGTGCGCGTGGCAGCCATGGAGCTGTTTGGCACTCAACCTGCACATGGCGGCGGTGCCGCGCCGTGGGGCGCTCTGGCGTCGGGTGGCCACGGCCCCCACTCTCGCGCGTCGAGCGAAGGGCTGAAGGAGGGTGGAGGTTGTCGAGGAAGGCGCGCGGAGCGGGGCGTGCCGTTCGTTTGTATCCGGATACCTCGGCGTGTCTGACGTGGGGCAATACAGTCATTGCGCATTTATATGTGTCCCGCTGATTACGTACCCTGCTTTATACTGAGCGCAACTCGATCGCTCCAGTGCGGGGCCCGTCGCACTTGATAGCACTTGAAGTGATCATCCACAGCTGATCTGCGATCGAGTAATCTGTGGCCTCAAGTCTGTCAGATTCTGCCTGCCTACCCCCCAGGAACACCTCATGAAGAACGAGATTTAAGTCTTGCAACGTCCTTCTGTGTCTCATTGTGCCAGTTATGACCCAACTCCACGATCGAGCGCCATGAGCGCCTCGGATCGTTGTCGTTTCGGAACAGATTGTCCAATCAGCTGCAAAATATAACATAGGCTACAAAGAGCTGCACCCCGCTTTACAAGCGCACATTGACTGTACAATACGCGGACAGGACGCTGCACTGCGGGTTGTTACTATGTCCTGAAGATAGTCCTCCGAATTACACACGCTCAATCACTAATGAACAGTTATCAAAAGTATCTTGCCAGCTGTTCCAGATTCATTCAAGAAAACAAGGGCACTGTGTTGTCATTATAAACCTGAAGACTATCTGCAAGCGAACAAACACAGATCTGAACGCTTATCTCAATGGCTGTAGTCTGAGCCACGATTGGAACGCCCTAGATATGTCCGGTACACATATTTGCCGGAGTGCGCAGGATCTGGACATGGGATCGCTCGACACGAAGAGCTGGAGATTGTTTGCAGGGTTTATTGAGAGCGTTTTTCGGGGTCTTGCGGCTGAGCAGCTTTGCTGAAGAAACTTGGACAGTACGTCAAGTAGTATCATGCATTTGTTTTACGTGTATTAGGGAAAGTACTGCTTGCAGTCGCCCTGCGCACTGCACTGTCGCTCAAATGTCGTGCAGATCAGAACGCCGTCTGCATGTCTTTTTCATGCGCCAGCCGGCATGCCATCTACTGGGACACTACCCTACTGGCCACGTCCGAGGTCATTCGTAGGCACCTATCGCGTACAATCCTACAGACTGCCCAGAAGATAGACCTATGGAGGAGCAGTACGACTATGCTTCCCACGGATCTGCTGGACAGCTTTTACCCTGACTTCGAGACTATCTGTGAAGTGCTCTCTCTGGTTGAACGCACGACACTCCCGGATGTCACCCCCGAATGCAACCGCTGCCATCATTTGTATGACAGATGTACATAGTGTTCCTCCGCTGGTACGGAGGCAGAACAGCCGCAGAGACTGCATGAAGTTTTAGAGGACGCCATTGTGTACGAAATGATGCATGTATCCATACAATGAAACACAGAAATCTTCGACAAAAAATACGTGAAAAGATAGAAGTACTAAACATGCGCGGACAAAGCGTACACGTAGTCACCTGTGCGACAGCGGACAGTGCTTCTGAGCCTTAGTCCATCTCATCCTCCGAAAATGTTAAGTCACGCGCCGCTGCGTCTTGAAGCTCGTCATTTAAGTTCCGCACCACAGCGTTGGGCACCTCGCCGCTCTCGGGGCGCAGGCAACGAGAAAATTGTCCGTGACCGTAAAAGTCTTCGACACAGGCGGCCCCGGCTGCTCGTGCCGAATTCCTCACGTCAACAGGGTCGATGCCCAGAAATGCGCCGAGTAGGGCAGCAGCGGTAGCGTCCAGGTCGAGCATGCGCTTAGTCTGTGGCCGTCGTGGTCCAACACGAGCCGATGACCCGTCGTGGTGCCAGGCGAAGGTGCGCTTGCCCCCTTCGCGTCATTGTTGGCCACCAGGCCGTTGGTGTCAACGACTTCCCGAACGCTGGATTGAGGCACGACTGTGTCGAGGTAGACGCCGAGCAGCCGGTAGCCGAGCACTCCACTGGATTCATGTCGCCGGATGCACTTCATGAGCAGACCCTTCTTGAGAGCCTTCTTGAGATTGATCTTGTTGTTGATGGAGCCATTCGGCCCTTGCGAGACGCCATTAGTCGTCTTCTTGACGGCCTCGTCTATTACGGTCCGCATACACCGCGTGGTATCCTTGTGAGGACCTTCATGATGTCTAGGTGGGCTAAACCAGGTCAGATAATCAAGATCGGCGGCGCCCTCATTTGTGCTGCGCCTACCCGCGGACACCTCAGTCTTGTGTATCTTCTTGACCATGACTTGTCCGTTGCGCGAAAAATGCAAACATGCGTCATCATGTGTGGAGAGACCATCCTTCATGCATGCGTCGAAGCCATCGATGAACGCAAAAGAAAGCGTGAGTCGTCCGTACATCAGTGTACCGGCGTGGGGAGTACAGATTTCGTGAAGAATACAACTCAGACGGCAACTAGGGAAAGACATTCTATGGTTCAGTGCAGACTTACCCCATGAGTGGCCCACAGCTGCTGCTAATACACGGTCTGCTGGGCGCGAAGAACGCTCCCAGGGCTTGATGGAGGATTCGAAGGGACACCCTCGGAGTCTTTACCGCCGGACATGCTCCGAAGGACAAGAAGCTTAAGGGAGCACGGAGCGCGGATCACATAGCTCGGAGCATGAAGCTCAAAGACGGAGCAGGGGGGACGCGCAGTATGGAGCATGAAGCAGAAAGACGGAGCACGGGGGACTTATTCCGGAGCCCCTCGCGAAACACGGAACGAGGCATGTAGAAGAAACCTGCGCAGCGTATCCTACGAGTCGTGGAAGGCTGTGCGCCGCGAGAACCAGACATGCCGGCGAACAATCCAGGATAGGCCGAGAGGCCACAGATCCAGCGAGATTACAGCGCAAGTCACAGGTCAGCGCACCTGCCTGACCAAGGTTTTCGCCTCGCCAATAGCGAAGAACTGCTTCTCCGAGCAGCGACGCGTCGTTTCTACCAGTTACACAACCAGGCAGTACTCCCACTGCACGGGATAGTGTCAGGCCTAAGTTCGGCAGGTACATCAGAACCTGTCGACAGCTCCGGCGGAAAAAAGGCGTCGATGTGGAGTAACAAGTCACTGCTCGCATCTGATTAGGCGCGACAAAAAAAGTGCTCATGAAAGCATGTTACCAGTGTACGAGGATGGATCCAACGTCTGCGAGGAGCAATGATCAAGGATGTCCAGAACTGATGTCCTGAAATTGGAAGAACATTATCCAGTCTTTACATAAATGCTGGACATGCAATTGCGTTTTACGGGACGTTGCAGCTTGTATTTGTCCTCTGTCTGTGAGATAAGGACGAAGTGCATCACTCGAAGTTGCTGTAGGCCGACAGCGGCCTGATCGACATTTCCGTGGGCCGATCGCTGAGGGGTCGCGACGGGTCGCCGGTTGCGTTACAACACCGACCAGGCCTCAGACACCGACCTGCGTGGCAGGCCGAGCGCAGCCTGAAGACGCAGCTGCGCTTCACCGGCCGCCCCCCCCACGGTATACTCGTGCGTGCACCCTGTGGCTCCCAACATGCGCACACCGTTCGCACCCCGGTTGCGACCAGCGGGTATCTCTTCGAGGAAACCCTTTGGTGACAACTGTGGGCATTTCCATGCTGTGCGCGTTTTTGTAGCGGGAGAGGGAGGGAGCACCGAGAGTGTGCTCCCGCGCCGATAAAGCTACGGCGGATCGCTGACCGGGGGTCGACGGGGTGGATCTGTGTGCCGAGGTGCGCACGCTCAAGACCGTCTTTGCTCTTGTGGCGTTGTGGCTCTCGGCAGAGCCTCCGACTTTTGGCACGGTGCGGCCACAGGGTCTGTCTGCTCGGCTCTTTTTCGCCTCGCAAGCGCGACCACACAGGTGCGGGTTTCACAGGTGCCGGTTGAGAGGCACGTTCTTGTCGTAGACTCCGAGAGTGAGGATGATGGCGATCCTGACGGCTTCGCTAACGAAGACGACGACGCGAAACGTCAGGGACAGAATTATGTGATGCTTGTGGACGGTAGCTCTCCCTCGGAAGTCTAGAATGCTGCTCCCGGACCTCGTCGCTCTACACGTGAGCCATCCCCCAAAGTAACCTTGTGGAAGAAGGACCGCAAGGCCTACCTGGCCAGCGGGGCCGAGTCGGCGGCAAAGATGGCTGCGACTTGAGCAAGGCCCCTGCCAACTAGAAAAAGGCACGCGCTCGTCCGGAATGGCCGCTGTGGAAGCAGGCCATCAAAGAAGAAGTGGCGGCGCACAAGAAGCTCGGAAAGTGGTCCACGTGCATGGGCAGCAACAAGCAGCACAAGGCTGTCAAGACACGTTTCCTGTTCGAGATTAAGCACGACGGGGAAGGAACGGATCAGCGCTACAAGGAGCGGCTGGTTGCCCAAGGCTCCAACTAAGTTCCTCGGCGCGAGTTCGGAAAGACGTGGGCGCCTGTACACACCACGGAGACGTCACGCGCCCTGTTCGCCGTAGCAGCAGCCAAAGGATAAGATGTCCACCACGCTGACGTCAAGACAGCCTTCCTCAATGCTAAGATGGACAAAGAGATGTAAATCAAGCTCCCTGACGGTTTCGAGTCCGGAAAGTCTACGGATGTGTGCCTGCTCAACCTGGCTCTGTATCGGACCAGGAAAACGGGTCGGCTGCGGGGCATCAAGCTCAACGAGGACCTCGAGCAGATGGGAGCCACACGGTCTACGGTGGACCTGTTTCGTTTCGAGTGGCACCACCCTTTGCACGAACGCGTCTTCATCCTTGTCTACATCGACGACTTGATTGTGGCGGGCGAGAGTTTTTCTTGTGTGGAAGACATTAAGAATGGCGTCTCAGCCAAGTTCTACGTGCGTGACATGGGGGAGGTCAAAGACTTTATTGGCATCAAGGTCATGCGCCATAAAAGAGCCGACAAACTCACGCTGAGTAACCCCGGCCACATCATGGCGCTGATCCAGGCGTTTGGAATGCACACGTGCGCGCCCAAGAACACGGCGATGGCGTCGGGCGTCACGTTAAACAAGACGGGGGAGAATCGTATTCCCGACGACAACCGGTACGCGGAGATGGTCGGCTCTCTACTTGTCTTATCGAAAACGACGAGGCCGGACATTTCCTTTTCCGCGGTCGTGCTCTCGCCCTTTATGTACTGCCCTGAGAAAGACCGTATGCGCGCGGCCAAGGGTGTTCTGCGCTACCTTGGCGGGACAACTCTCCTTCGTATAATGTATGTCGGCAACGACGCGCTAGAAGGGTATGTTGACGCAGATTGGGCGGGCGACACCGACGGCCGTCGTTCGACAACAGGCTTCATCTTCACGCTCAACGGCGGGCCCATCTCGTGGGCGAGCAAGCGCCAGTCGATGGTGGCGACGTCGACGGCCGAGGCTGAGTACGTGGCCGCCGCGATGGCGACAAAGGAGGAACGCTGGCTGCGGAGACCGCCGTCCGACCTGGGCGTTGATGGTGGGGCCGTGCCGATGGGGGACTGCAACCAATCGTGCCTCGCGCTGGATAAAAAGACCCGAGGCGACGGGGCGGACCAAGCATGTCTTCATCGCCTACGACATGGCTCGCGACTATCAGGCGCGCGGGGATGTGGCCTTCTACTTCCTACCCAGCGCCTAAATGCCGGAGTACGGGCTCACACAGCCGCTGCCGTTGCCGGCGCTCACGGAATTCCGGGCTGCCGTCGGGGTTGGTGAAGACCTGGGCGCAGCTGCGCGGGGCGCAGAGCTTGGCGACACCCTCTTGAGGGAGAGCTGAGGCGCCATGGCCCCACTGGACGCGTCCAGTGGCGCAGCCCCTGATTCGCGGCAGCGACCTCCGTCCACATTGCGGCGGGCCGGTGTCGGTCGTGGACAGTTGCGCTAGCGTACACGTGCTCGGAGACGGCAATGGGCCGCGGTTGAGCGGGATGCCGACTCGGGGGACGGCCGATTGGGACCTTCCTGAGGCGCTGCGGCGCGACTGGGGATGTCTATTGGAGCAGCTGCGGGTTCGCGGTGGTCGCCCGTGTCGCTTTTGGTGCAAGTCGATTTTGGCACCGAGCAGTAGGCCTAGTGCTCCGACGGATCGAGTCGATTTTGGTGAAAGTCAATTTTTGTGGTTTTGGGCGCGCATCTGCAAGCCTCCAGCGTCGGGCCAAGTCGGCTGGTCGGGCCCGAGCCGATTTTGGTGCACGTCGATTTTGGTCGGTGTTGGCCGGAGCAGAAGGCCTACTGCTCCAACGGGTCGAGCCAATTTCGGCCAAGTCGATGAGCCGCGTTCCGACCACACATTGACGGGCCGCCGATGTGCCGGATCGTCTCCGTTCAAGACGCGCCCGGATGCGCTGTACTCACCACGACGACTACTTCACGTCGGTAGGGATTTTGGCAATTTTGTCGGAGGTCGATTCTCCAGTAGTGACACCTGGGATGTGGGGATCGACTTCGGCTTGTTTCGACCGCGGATTTCGGTGAAATATTTCGCACTGGTAGGGACGGGCTGTGGTCGCGCTGGAGCGTCCATGGCGTGTACTGTGGTGCGCTGAGGGGAGTGCTGAGGCAGCCCCCCAAGCCCACGCAGGTACGTCGGAGTTACCGCGGACTGCCTGACTACTCGTGCGACTCACAAGACACCGCTCGCATCATCGCGGGGGGGGCCGTCGACGACGGGAACACCGGCGAAGGCAAAGGTGTTCTTGGGGTACCCGCGGGTATGTGAACGACGCCTGTCGTGAGAATTTGGACGTAACCGACGCTGGCGTTCTACCGGAGGACGATGGCGCGGTGTCCTTAATTCGTCACGATGACAAGGAACGACAGCCCGGGCATGATTGCGGGCGCGCCGGTGGCGATGGTCACCCTCTGGGTTTTGAACAGGCACGCGGCGCCGAATACATGGCCCAGGCCACCCCACATGGTCCGCACCCATACAAAAGTGGCCGCCGACGTCAAGAGTCGTGTCTCGTGGGGTGTACAGAGATCGCAGGACACCCCCATCGAGCGGACCCCGTCATCCAGGGATCCCCGCAGGATTGCGGTGACCAAAGCGTCGGCCCGACGGATGGACCGGTCCTGGGATAGGATGGCGTGAGCGTTGTCGTCGATAAGGGTGCACCCCAGAATGCCCGGGGCCGGCAGCGCTTCGACGACGAGGAAGGTCACGCGTACGACCTGCGCGCCCATCTGCACCCACAGCAGCGTGACGGTACGGCTGGTACGCAGCGGCGCATTGTTGATGTCAAGGAGACCCACGCGCTTCGCGATCTTGAGGTGGCCGCTTGGTATAGACAATCCGGGGCGAGGGCGGCCCTTCGGACCAGGTTCGGTTGCGCGCCAGTGTCCTCAATGGCAGCGGGAGACCGCTTGTCCAAGCCCAAGGAGGCCACATTGCGGTGGTCGGGGAGGCTGAACAACAGCACTTCCCTGCACCCCGGGTCATTCCCCGGTGCGACCGCGGGACGCACGACGGTGGCGGTATGGCGGCGGAAGCGGGCGCGTTCGCAGCGGGCGCTTTCGCCGAACCGGGGAAACCTAGCCGTGATGGGGCGGGCGCCGGCAGCGGGGCAAATTTCCGGGAAGCCATTTCCGCCCGCCCACGGCCGGGGATGTGTTGCCGACGGCCAGGACCGAGGAGCCAACCAGAGGCCGCGGTGCTTCAGCAGGGCCGGCGCCCGGCGCGGCCGGCACGGCGCGCGGAGCCCTTGGGCAAGGCGGGGCGCGGAAGGCCCCCAGAGGCCGCGGAAGAATGCGGGAGCAGAAGGTCGGCAGCCGCGGGAAGCCGGCGGCAGCTTTCCGCTCACGGAACTGGTGCAGATGGCTCGCCGTGATGTAAGAGTGCGGGCGAGCCTTGCGTCGGAAACCGTTCACGTGCAGCCCACACAGGATGCTGCCTCTAGACGTCTACCCAGGCGTGGGAGAGGTCGCCGCCAGCCAGGCTCGCCCCGGGAGGACCCGCAGCCCACTTTTCGGAGTAGCTGCCCTCCGCGTCCTCACCGCCGTCCGGGTACGCGCGATCGGAGGTTTTCACGGCGTGGACGAATGCGCGAGCACTCGAGCGGTTGGCGGCATCCGAGAAAGTGGAAGAGGCGACCAGTGCCGGCGGTGGACCCGCGCCCAGGGGCACGGGAGGGGCCGGTGCGGGGCCACGACCATTGTGGTGCGCAGCGACGGCCTCGCGGCGCGCGTGCCAGTTCGCCCGAACCTCAGGGGACTGGGCGGGGCACTGCCACACTGCGTTCCCCAGGGGGCCGCATAGCGAGCAGGCCCTCCGTTTTCTGGGCTCGGGAGCAAAATCGGGGCTGTGGTCACGCCAGAAGCCGTGCGGTGGAGCCCCCTCCCCTCGGAAAAAGCGGGCGGGGCGTTGCCAGCGGAGGAACATGGTGCCCGCATGTGGGGGCACCGGCGTCCCGGGAGCCAGGGTGCCGCGCCAGCGCCCTGCAACCGTGTAGACGGGAAACATCTCCGGCGTGCCCCCTCACGCGGGTTGCTGCTGCCACCCCGAGGCCTTGGGCAGGCTGGAAGCTGGAAGCACCGGTACCGGACCCAACGGACCGTACAAGGGTGCCTGTGCTGTCGCGGACATCTCAGTGGTCCATTCTGCGCATTCCTCCTGGGCTCCATAGTCGGTGAGGGACCAGGCCGCGGCAGCGGAGGCGGCTCCGACTGGGAGGGTCACCGAGGACGCCGTTCTGGCCCTTCCGGGTTCGCGATTTTCTCCGCCCGAAGAACGGGAGGCACCCGCCTTGCTTTTCGCTTGCAGTTCGACTCCCCACGCTTCGCGCGTTGCGGCTCCCTTTTTTAAAAGGTACTTGCGGAGCTTGGGGGAGATCCGGCCTTAAGGGTTGAAGAGCCGTCCGAGAGCTCGGACCTCCCGCCCGACCGCCTTCATTAATATTATATTCAACTCGGACTCCTATGGGACCGAGCCCAGCGCCCTGTTAGCATTTAGGATGCGATTTGCAAACTCGTGTTCTTCCTCACACTTCCCCTGGGTCCCTTTCATGAGCGACTGCAGGTGATCCACCAGGTCTTCTCAGTCAAGGTACTTGTTGAGCTGAGAGCGGACCGCACGCTTTTACGTAAGCTGCCGCGAGGCGTGGGTGTCCTTCGCCCGTTGAAGCACCCCAAGCACGTCACTCTTGACGAAGTACTGCAACAGATTCACGGCCTTCCCCTCTTTTAGGCCGCTACTGTTGCACGCGATCCGGAAACTTCCCAGGAATTCCACAAACTTCAGCGGGGTGTCGCCGGCGTACACCCGCGAGGTTTGTATCAGCGCCTTGACATTCGCGCGAACCCCAAGAATGGATGTGCCGCGGGGGAGGCGCAGGCGGCCACCTCGCTGCGCAAGCCGGTATCGCTAGGGCGGTAGGCGCACCTTGAAGCGGGGGTCGACGACCGTGTCCTCCCGCTGCTCCCGGTGGAAGGCGAGCAGCGTCTCCTGCACCTGAGCCCGCTTGGCCCGCCGGTAGGACCCACGAGCACCCTGGTCGCGGCGGGGAGGACCGCTACCGCGGCCACTGTCCGAAGAAGAGGTCGACCTGTCGGTCCTGGCCGTGAAGTCCGCCCTAATGGCGTCAGAGGGAGAGCCAGGGGAACACTTCCCGTCCCATCTGGACGAGGATGACTCCGTCGAAGGAGGCGAAGCGTCCCGGCGGGAGTCCCGGTGCCGGCGGCGTCCTTATGCAGGTCCCTCCTTCGTCCGACGACAGCCAGCGCCTCGCAAAAGCTGCGGCGGGGTGTTGTGTCCCGAGGGGGAGCCGACTTATGCCGGGGTGGGCACCACCGGGTAAAAGCGCCCATCTTGGGGGAGTCCCACGGCCGTACCCTTTCTGAGAACCGGCGGAGCCGCCTCCTCCGCGCATAAGGATGCTAGAGAGGGCCCCTTGGCCGCAACAAAGGCCAAGGCGACAGCGGTGGTGCGCCCGAGGACTGGGGTCTCGTCAAAAGCCGCAGTAGAGGCCACTTCCGCGGCATCCCGGAACACCTGGGCTAAGTAGCGCAGGCATCCTGTGTCGACGGTCGTGCGAGAGAGCCCGGGGGCGGCAGCGCGGCCGACCCTGTGCAGGCTGGGCCCCGACCCGCCCGGAATCCAGGGTCCAAGAATCCAGCGTGACGCGTTGCCACTGCTCACGGGCCACTTCCACCGAGGAATTACCGAATGCTCTCTGAAACTCTCGGAGCTGCCGCTCCTCCTCCGCTAGCGAAACCGCGTCCGTCGGTCGACTCTACCCCAGGCCGCCGGGTGTCGTGCCGGTGTTGGGGTCTGAACCTCCCATTTCGTCCACGCAAGGTGGTCTACAGGCGGGCGCCTCGTCAGAGTGCTGCCCATTGAGGGGCGAGGGGCGAGAACCCACGCCCCCGCATTGGAGCTCAGTCGTCATGGACGACCGTCCCGAGCCTGGAGGTGGACAAGCCCCGTTGGTGGACGTGAGGCCGGGGTCCTCGGGCGGGGAGTTCGACTCACCCACCACCGTATCGCCGCCGCCGACTCGAACCGACCTTACACTCCCCACGGTGGCCATGGCGCCCGACGTCGACATCGCTCCGAGGTCTCCCGCAGGTGGTGCGTCCGTAACCCGGCTGGTGCCGGGAATCTCAAACGGAAGAGCACCCCCGTCGAGCGCGGTAGATGAGGAGGATCCGTGATCCACGGAAGCGGGGCCCGCGTATCGATCGGATGTCCTCGGTCACCGCACCGCAATACAACCCCCTCGGGTCCTGTGACTCTGGTACAGAAAGTGGCGTTGATCCGCGACGCGCACCACGTGCGTGCAGCGAGTCTCACTCGGAGCGCCGAATGTAGTACCGCAAATAGGGGGGTCTTCTATGGTGGACGGAAGTAACGGCCGTCCCAGCCTTTCGCGCGACACTCGCTATTGGAATCGAGGTCCAGGAAGACACTCCGATTGAAACTCCAAGTCAGACAGCCATGGTTTACTTGCCGTCGATGACGGTGCCTCCCACCGTCGTCGCCCTTCGTACTGAAAGGGCGGAAACCGTCGCTCCGGCTCAATTTCCCTATTGGGAATGGACACGGGCTGCCACCAACCAATGCAGATAGTTCCATGCACGCATATCAAGTCCCCTGACGGGATAAATCCAAGACGAAGGGGAGTTACTACTCCATGCGTTGCATGCTGCAACCGCCGCGTGGCGTCCGGTCGCCTGTCGGCTGCCCCGCTTGCGCCCGCCCAGACCCCGCGCGGGAGCGTCGGAGCTACTCCCGCCGCCGGCCAGCGGGGCGTGGGCCCCGGGCCCCTCCGTCGTAGCGCAAGCCAAGCGTCGGTTGACCGGACCCGCCGTCATGGGGCCACCACCTCTCCGCGTGCCGTGCCGCCCGTCGTCCCGACGGTCCTCGGGCGTGACGTGAGCGCCGAGACCTCCATGTTGCCCTCGCGGGGCCTTGGTCCGCGTCGCGCGGTAGTAATACAAACAAGAGGCCCTCGCCAGTGGATTTCCTTTTCGCAAGACCACTTCGCTCCAGTGGCAGAGATCTCATATTTCATGCTTCTGGCCCCACGCCCTCATTGGTATCGCGCACGTGGCTTTCTCTTTCGCCTACAAACATGGCTCAGATCGATTCAGTCGAAGGGTATGTCAGCCACCTTCACCCCTATGGAACTGCCGATAGGCGCACACGTTCTTGGTGGCCCGTCCGTCTGGCACGAGATGCTGCCACGAAAGGTTCCTTCGCCTGACCCCCGCCCTACAGGAACTCTCCAAAAGCGCCTGTCCCAAAAACACCGGCCCGGATGCCAGAGCTGCGAGGACGCGTGTACGCGCTCCGGCCGCACTCACGCGCGGATCTCAGACACGTCGTCTTTTTGGAGGACAGCGCACCTGGCCCCAAGTGCTGTATTCGGACACCTGGCCCCACACCCTCGTATAAAACCAAGACAAGGCTTTACACCGCCCACCCACCTTTCTCTCCTGGTTACGATCGAGGGTTCCCGACAGCTGGACACGTCTGTTCAAGTGGGGCTTTGCTTGGTTGTCGTCCGACTGACAAAAGGTTCGTGTGATGCGTCATTCATGTGTACAACAAAATATTAAGGTAGCTATCGATTAAGGGGCCTCTACATCTCCAGATCGCAGTTTTGGATTCTGCACGTTGTCTCGGGTTCCTCTCTTGAGGAATCTTCTCTTCGGAAGAAATTTATCTGAGAGCGCATCCAACAAAGAGGACGCTAGCCTTTTTTCAGTCGTTTGAATTTTCGCTCTGTGGGACGTGCCGGCGAGGATTCAAACACATCGCATGTGCCGAGTGTCGGACAGCCGTCCCCGCTCCATGAGAGACCGGCCGGTTTGAATCTGGCCACGGGCCGTGCGATAGGCGGTTTCGCACTGTCGAGGGGGCGGGAACAACCGATCCACAGCTCTCCAATGGTGTCCTCTTCAGTTGACGGAGGGCCCTGAGCCAGAAGCTGTGATGTCTTGTGCACGCCCACTTAGCCCGACACCTCAGGGCGCCCCAAAATGCGAATGTCCTTCGCGCCAGCCCGCCAGGCTCCAGCTGCCGCGATCACACTGTTCGAATTGCTGGCCTCTGAACATCAGAGTTCTGGCGTCACCTCCGTGGCCCTCAAACTCGTCGTCGTGCCGTCAACCGACCTCGCGACCAACTTCGAGCCGCGAGGCGGCGTGGAGGTCCGGCTGGACAGCTTCGGTGGCAGGGGGCGCCGAGCGGCGGGAAGTGTGGAAGGCATCGCGACAGGTCCTGTCACACTGCGACGAGCCTCAGTCTACGCGGGGGTCCCCGCGTTGTGTCTTGTTTTTGTGACACAGGGGCGAGTTGTAGTGCATCGTGAGGTCTACGACGCCGACAGCAAGCGGCGCTGTGCAAGAACGTCTCTCAAGAAATCCTTTGTTGTTTCCCCTGGCTGTTCGCTGGCAGCTCATCTGTAACTGTCAACGAGGTCTTCCATAGGACTCCACCATGGTACATGCGGGCTGCATTTTAGCTGCGGCATTCAATTGGTGGAAGCATTTTCGACACAGCGGGTCTCCCAGGAAGGAAGATGCAATCCACAGCACGCACGCGGATGCTGCTCGCTATATTTCTCAGTTTCTGCTTTCCTTGGACGGCTTAGTTCGAGCGCATCCCGTGATCGTTTTACGGAAGCTGTCGTCTACTTTCAAGCTGTTGGCCTTTATCCCGGACTGGGACGCACGCTGGCCAACCCGTTTATCATCCCATGGAGAAATGCTACGTCTGCTTGGCTTCTCTGTCAAGAGGTGGCGCGATTTGCGAGCGAGCGAAGCCTGGAGCTCGTTAGTTCCCACTTTCGGCTTGCGCGATAAATACCGGACGGATGCATCGTTGTCGCCGAAGAAACGCACGTTCACGGAGCGGCCATGATCCGACAGTTGGGCCGATACTAGGTCGGCCAGTCGCTCGAGGCGTCGGTTCGGTTCTATATCCGGTTCCGGAAGAGATCCTGACCTGTCACGGTGTGATGCTGCCTTACCTGCCACACTACCCTCCCAACTTGTAAGACCTCTGGCATTTCATGCCACGTGGAAACATAATTTCAACGTTCGATCCATTTAGAACATCACTATCCACGTGGCACGCTTCCTTAGTGACTCGCTGTACTCGTCCAACATTCGGTACAAAGACCTCCAAAGTTGTAACGGAAGCAACGAACACGCCGATCGACCTGATCCGGCGTGAGACCATCCAGCGCCGCAATGACTCATCATCATGCGGAGTCTGACTCCAGATGATCTGGCGTCATCTCAAAGGCACCAATGGGAGTTGGTGTCAATCGCGTAGTCGAATAGGGATGCGACATCACTGTCAGCGTCCCTTGCAATTCAATACGACGATCCGGGGCCAGTATGTCTGCGTCGGATATGACCTGCTGTTCGAAATGTCGAGCGCCGCACTGTCCAATGCGAGGTGCCCTCTGTTTTCGGCGCTCGTTTCGAGAGCCGCCAGATTCTCTACGCTTCTTTATCTGCGTTTCTGAGCCAGTTCGTGCCCAATTTCGGCGGTACACGCACGCCTCCCTTTGTTCTTGACCCTTTTAATGCCACACCATGTGGATGGGAGCGCATGCACGTTCTGGGGCATCTCAGGTGCCCCATGGGGAGTATACAGTCAAGCGAGCCGAGTTCAGTCGTTGGGATCGAGAGGGGAAGCCTCAGTTCCAAAGACAACCTTTTCCCTTGTGATCCCTCTTGACCTTCTCCACCGTCGCCGCACCCGTGCGAATCCTAAGTGCCCTCCGTCGTCGCCCCAATCGTCTTAGATGGGGTCTTCCCCGTCACTCGCTGCTTCTCCCGAGTACGTTTGATTCGCCACGTGTCCTGGCGGGTCTTACACAACTTGTCATCCATTGAACTTATCTTTGCCGATAGCAAGCGCAGCCCTCGGAACCTGAAGTAACACCACCCCTAAATGCCAGACCTATTGACGCATCTTCTTGAATTTTTGTCCGTTCCCCTCGCCGCGATGTAAGGCTATTATCGGGAAGCTCGGAGTGCGCTGTAGTGACGCTTGCCGGAGTTTACCGGACCTGGGCGTCCATTGCAAGGTGTTTTTTATCGCTCTCCCGATTGAGTTGGCTCCGCTGCAGCCGTGACGGTCAAGTCGAGAGTTGGGGGGCAGAGGGGACATCGGGTGTTTTGTGTGTTGCGTTTCTTTCCCCTGTCAAAGTGTGTATATTTCGCTCCTACTGTTCGTAGTCTCCAAGCCGACGCATATCTCAGGAGCTCGTAGCACGTCAGTCAAGCAAGTGTGTAGGATGCCGACGCTAGGGCGATGGGAGGAACCAGGTTTTGGTACAGACAATGACGATGCGGCTTCCAGCAGCTGTTAGCCAGCGAAGCTTGGCAAAGCGCATCAGCTGGTGCTCCCATCTTAGTCCGCCCTCTTTTGTGAAATCGGAAAACAGTCAGGACGATGACGGAGTGAACATATCCGATCAACTTTGTCGTTTCTGGTCCTATTCGTTCCATACCGCGGTTGCTCTGACCATATAACTCATCTGTGACGCCCACTGGGGGTCCTCCGCTCCTGTCTCCACGGAGCGCCAAGGATAGAACAGCAGCTAATCGTGCAGACGAGTAGAACGAGCCACAAGTAGATGACAAACTCGTAGGGGGGACAAGAGAGTTACCAAGTCCCAGAGACAAGCGCACGGACTGCAGCCAGTCATGGTAGCTAGCCTGATGGGAGGCCAAGGTCTTATCGTCCTTTGAAAATGGGGAGAGTGGGTGGTCCGCAAGAGCGTCAGCGCCATCCGTCCCGCATACAGTCGAGCAGAGAACTGCATACGCCGCCGCGCCCTCTTCCACCTTTCTAAGAAACATCACTTTCTCATCTCCAGTCTCATCTCCGAATACGTGGCATGTGAGCGCCGTCGCTACCTGCGCGGGGGACATCTTTGAGGACCTGGCCCTCCGCGTATGTGGGTCTACGGGACTAGAAGCGATTGAAATCACGTCATCCTTGTCTGCTGCACCATATCCGGGGGCGTTCCAGTCGTCACTGTCACCCAGTGAGTGAGGAAATCTTGAAGCGCACTCAGAACAGACCGCTAGTCTCACGGAAGCTTCGGGGCATTTCAAGTCCTTTTTAGGTCAGTATCGTGGTCCCAAGCTTTATCGCGAGGCATCTGAGTCCATAGAGAGCCACACACGCTCCCATGTAGACCAAAGTACTGCGGACGAAGGAAGTGAAGAGGACAAGCAAGCCGAAAGAAAAGATAAACGTACAGGCGAATGGATCGGGAGCGTGTCTGGAGCGCTCGCGCAGAATCACGCAGACGAGCCGCAAAGTCCCTTTCCGCCGCTGCACGAAGACAGCTCAGAATCTCGAGAGCGTTTACTGGGGTATCGTCGGTGGTGACCCCGCTGGGCCTGCTGAGCGTCGCTGTCAGGGCCCTGCAAAAAGCACTGGCGGTCGCGCTCAGTCCAGCGTCGGCACACCTCGCCTGCTCACGCGTGGCGTCAACATTGACTGGCAAAACCGCCGCTGCGTCGGAGCCGACGGCCCCAAGGGTGTCCACAGCCGCCGAAACGGGATTGGCCGTCCCGAAGAAGTTGGCCACACGAGATCGCCGGCGCGCCAGGTGGGCCATTAGGGCGTCTTCCGCTTTCTGGTAGTTCTCCAGGGCTTGTCGCCGCTGAGACTCAAAGAGCGCCTGGCCCGACACGCTGCAAACAAAAAACTGGGCCGACAGCTTCTTCTTGTTTTGTTCTCTTGAATACAACGCCGTTCTGCGAGATCTCGCGCTGGAAGAGAAGGGGGCTGAGCTCAATTTTCAGGGGCGTGTGCCCGGGATTCAGACACTTTGTGCACCTGGGAAGCGTACACAGGAAGCGCAATATGTGGAAAGAGAAATAAAAACGATGGAACAGGTGTGGAGCGTGCGTGTCAGCTCGTGTCTGCATCGAGGAACATGCTTGATACACTGAAATCCAAAAGCAAGGAGCGGAAAGTTGTCGTGGACTGATCACGGAAAGGGAAGCGCGCAACTTAGGGATCCTTGCACGGGCACTTCAGAGCGCTACTTTTGGCACCCGTGTAGAACTCGTGCCCTTTCGGCAGAGCGGCAACGTACTGCACGTTACCAACCACCATTGTGCACTTGGGAAAGTGGTGGGTTCTGCCGTTCTCTGTCATCTTTATGTAGCCAAAGGCCCCGCGCGTCGCGTTGGCCCGCCCGGGGCGCTCAGAAAGAGCCTCCTTGGGCGACATATTTAGCGGGGCGCGGGTGAGATAGTGCTCCGCCGGAGATCCTCACAGTAGCTCAATCGTCCATGTCACGAACCCCACTTCCAACTCAACAACAGATCGGAGCTCTCTGTTAGAATCTTGTCATGAGGGGCAGTTCGCTGCGATGTGGCGAAACGCGAAGAGTCCACAGAGAAGCGTTGACACACACGCCACGCCCAAATGGAAGCGATTGTATCCAACATACCTGCGCTTCCGTCGCCGGATGTCCCGGTGGTGGTACCCGTGGCGGTGGCCACCGCTGCTGCGGAGCCGCCGGCCATCGGGCGTGGCCGGCGGGATATGCGAGGGCGTACTGTGCGGTGGGTATTCCAAAGCGCGAAGAGGATGGGCGTCACCACGGTGGCAACGAACAGCAGCGTGCTGCGTCAACGATGCGGGCAGTCCCAGCGCGGGGCGCCCTAAATGAGGACAGTCGATTGCCGTCCCAGCGCGGGTCACGGATGGCTAGCATTGACGGAATCGCCGGGGCGCGGCTGTTCTACAGCGATCAAGTCAATGTTCTTCGCCAACTCCTTCGAACCTTGGAACCAAACGTCGTAGATATCTTTGAACTGAATGTGTCGATTTGTATAGATATTGTGACAACTATAAATAGATCTTGTGTCGAGACATTTGTACAGGACGTTCGATCAAGCTGCGCTCTGGACTGGTACATGCTAAAACCAGTTCCCGTTCGAGTCTGTTTCTACCAATGAATCGCCGTTCGAGTCTCTGCTTCGGGCGAGGCCTGCGTCTCCGAAATCGCGGTTTCCTGGGTCTGGGGGCACATCGGTTCGAGTCTGTTTCAAGCATATGGGGAGGGGTGCCAGGGCACGAGAGTGGTTGGGGCCATTGTTGATACGTAGCCGCGTCCAGTTGAGTACTTGACTTGACCTCAATACTCCCTCTCTAACTCGCAACTGCTTGCTGGTAAGGTCGAGAAAGACGTGTTCCTATAGGTATACCTGTCGAAGCCGACGCAGGCTGTGACGGCCCTGGGCTGCTCGTGGGTGGCGGCACCCTGGGCTGTTCGTGGGTGGCGGCGACCGTGTCGCCGCCAGCTTGGGTGCCCACTAGCGTGTTGAGCAGAACGACAAGGGAGGTGCTGGTGTATGAACAAGGACGGGTGAGGAACCAGAAAGAATATAATCGGCCAAATGGTGGTGCGGTGAGGGTCGGAGTGTGGGGACACATCATCTGCGCGGTGGTCAGGTCTGCGCTGGAACCACCGGATGCATACAGCAAAAGAAACAAAGGAAAAAGAACAGCAGAAAATGACGGGGGAGGGGAGGGGATGGGGGGAGGGCGGGGGAGGTACGGGAGGATGGGGGCAGGTGCGACTGGCCGAAGATTGGTGAGGGGGGCGCGAGGAAAAAGAACCAAGCAGAGGGCAGAGTCACACAACGGTAGGAGAGAGGGGGGAGGGGCAGGTCGTCGGAGAAGTGGTGACAGAGGCAGGAGAATGGGCAATGGTGGCGCCTGAGAGAGACTGGCGAATGAAGCGGACGTCCCCACGACGGCGAGACGAGGCCGCCAAGGCGTGCCGTGTGGACACAACAAGCTCGAGCCCCTCCTGGTTGGGCCTTCCTCAAGGTTTGGTGCAGTTTGGGCGGGCAACTCAAGCGGATCAACGTCTGCTCAATCCGAGCTGTGATTGGCTTAACCGATTGATCTGTCCGTTTGCACGATGATCCGGGACATGATTGGCCAACGAACTGCGAGGATGATTGACTCGAAGGGCACCACTTCGACTTCGAGCGCGCAAAATAATGTCCAAGCAGCTGTGGCTCTGGAACTCCTGGGTGGCACTCTCCGCTTCAGCAACTGTCCCCTCCCCGCCTTAGTCCCTCGCCTACCGCCATCAACCCCCCCTTCCTTTGCATGCTATCTTCGATCGAC
>ENA-ORXC01000846-ORXC01000846.1-marine-metagenome-genome-assembly--contig:-NODE-846-length-19757-cov-3.667429_pt1 | contig 19757 bp, 17 predicted proteins | sample MGYA00237865_ERZ511478 | MGnify/ENA metagenome assembly ERZ511478 | reverse complement strand
CGCAGCACGTCCTCATGCTCTTTCATGAATTTCTTGATTTTTCCCTGGATGCTGCCGGCATGGATAGATCCGCCGATCAACACAGAATCAAACAGCTCCAAATCCGAATGGAGTTTTGTCTTATCCAGATTGATGGCAATGACATCCCCTTCAATCCGCTTCCGTAAAAGATGTGCCGCTTTTGCTGTCGTACCATGTGTTGAGCAGTAAACAATCAAACTCTTCATTAGATCGCCCCCATCAGCCCTCTGGTATTCCAGACCACCGTGCATAGTCCATTTGGGTTCATTATAGCTTTAAGCTGAAGAAAAAGTGTGAGAGTTATATGGCAATTTTCTAACAATTCACGTTTGTGATGATGAGGTGATTCCCAGATGTTTCAGATGCAACCACTCACATTTTGATTGAATATGAACGGAAACTACTTTGAACCCTCTATATCGGCAGATTAACCTTTTAATTTAACGATAATTTTCGCTAAACCCTCTTTATCCGCACATTAATCCCTTTAATGTGACGATAATATTCGCTGAACCCTTTTTATCCGCACATTAAACCCTTTTATATGACGATAATCTTCGCTATATCCTTTTTATCCGCACATTAACTTCTTTTATGTGACGATAATATTCGCTGAACCCTTTTTATCCGCACTTTAACTTCTTTTATGTGACGATAATCTTCGCTGAACCCTCTTTATCCGCACATTAACCCCTGCAATGTACTTTCTCCAGCTCCAGCAAATGCTCCTTCATGGCGATCCCGCCGCGGTAGCCTGTGATTGCTCCATTCTTTCCGATAACCCGATGGCATGGCACATTTATTAGCACTGGGTTAGCCCCAATCGCGCTTCCTACTGCTCTCACGGCCGAGGGCTTGCCGATTTTTTCTGCAATATCTGAATATGTACATGTTTCGCCATAAGGGATTTCCTTCAAGGCCGTCCAGACTGCTTCCTGAAAAGGGGTTCCTTTTACATCGGCCGGCAGGGAAAATTGTCTGAGCTTCCCTTCAAGATACTCAGCCAACTCATCCCTGTATGGTTTTATGGCTTCCGGATTCTTTTCAAATACAGCAGCGGGAAAACGTTTAGCCATATCTTCATAATCTTCTTCTGGTGACCCGACATAGCATAAGCCTTTGTCGGTCGCCGACATAAAAATTTTGTCTCCATTAAAATGAAGGATGTCATAATAGATTTTTTGCTCCACAACTCCTCACTCCTTCTTACGGTCTTTTCCTCATTATAACTAAAAAATGGAAACCATCATATTTATAATGTTTTTTTAAAAAACATTAAATTCTAAATTTTCTTTACACTAGTAAAATTTCCCTTTACGATGGATATGGAGTGCAAAACACTCCCATTAAATCAAAGGAGGTTCAGTAGGATGGACAATTCAAAAAAGAAGCTTATTTTAACTAAAAAGGAAGATGGCCCATAGCCAAGGAGGAGAAAGGTAATGGCACAATTGAACAAGGTTATCCAAATCGAGAAATATCATGAAGGGTTGGCGGCTGGGGTCGCCAAAATGTGGAATCTGAGTCGTGACGGCTGGGGCGGAGATACGCGTGTCATGACGGAGGAGCAGGTGAAAAAGAAGGAAGCTAACTCTGACAATATTGAGCTTTATCTGGCGCTGGACGGTGAGGAAGTCGTCGGTTACTGCGGCTTGTCTGAGTATAAGGAAGATACGGAATCTTTGTATATCCCCCTGCTCAATGTCAGGCCGGATTACCAGGGGCATAAGATTGGCAAAAAGCTCGTGCTTCAGGCGCTGGAAAAAACGGTGGAGCTGGGCTGGCCTCGGCTTGACCTTTACACCTGGGCCGGGAACACGAAGGCCGTTCCGCTTTATAAAAAGTGCGGCTTTTTCTGGGAGGACCGGGATGACTCGACCCATTTGATGAATTTCATTCCGCAGGTCCTCAATACACCTCTATTAAAACCAGTCTTTGAAAAATTAGATTGGTACGAGGACAGCACTAGATTGATAGAAGTAAAGCCGGACGGCATAAAGGAAAATGGCTTTACATTCTATGAATATAGCTGGCAGAATGCTGACACACGGGCCAGAGTCCAGTTTGAACGAACAAGCCGCGGCATCAGCTTGATTGAAACGGATGAGTTCCTCCTGCAACTGAAATTGGCAGACCATGAAGTCATCCAGGAGGAAGAACGGGAATTCGAGATCACTGTCGTGAACAAGGGCGCAGCACCACTCAGCTTCAGGGCAAATGGGATGGACACAGGACGAATCAAGTATGATTTCGCTGCGGATCAAATGGTAGAAGATGAGACTACTATTACTGCGTCTTTTACCGTTGAAAAAGGAGAAGAACCGAGCCACTGGCGGACTCATCCAGGCATCAAAGCGACCGTATCGATCAATGGACTTGAATGCGAGTTGAAACTTGGCGTTTTTCCGATCAACCCGGCAAAAATAGAAGCCAGCTATTCTGGCAATCTTTCATTCCTGGACAAAGCGACTTCTATTGATGTTGAAATAACCAATAACCTTAGAGAGAATGCAGAGCTCCAATTAGACTTCCCTGTAAATGAACAGGTCGCTTTAGCAAGACAAACATTCACCGTAAAAGTTCCTGCCCGCGGCCGGAAGACGGTATCTGTGCCTTTAACGGTAAAACAGCATGGATTTTACAATCCGGAGCTGACGATTACAGCAACAAAAAACGACGGACAAAAGCTCACCTTCCAGCATGACATCTCGGTTGCTTTCAAAGGTCTTGGCGAAAAGTTCGGTGGTGAGTCAAAGGATTTCCGGCATATTTTCAACGGACTTGGTCAGATCAATGTCCGCAAACGGGACCTGCTGACGTCAGCTGCTAGAAACAACGAGAAAAATCAGCCGTTTGCCTTTATGACACCGAAGCTCGGAAAGCCATATTCGCAGGAGTTTACCAAGAAGAAGCCTTCCTCTGTCACCTGGGAGATTAACGATTCCTCGATTGATATGAAAATCAGTCTGGAATCTGCCGAGATGGAGGGACTGCTTTTAACGCAGACGTACCGCTTGTTCGGCGATGGGATCGTCCACACATGGGCAGAGGTTGAGAATAAAGGTGAGAGCGTTCATCCTGAAGTGGCCTTCAGCCAGCCTGTCTACCATGAACTCGAAAAAGTATACTTCCCGCTCGACGGTGAGGTTGTTCGTTTTACCGAAAATCGAATCATGGAAATTGGCGAGCTGGATTCTGAGAGAATCACTGGGAACTGGTATTTTTCCGAAGGGCAGTACGGTCCGATTGGTTTGGCCTGGTCAAAGGATAGCAGCGCTGGGCCTGAGAGCTGGCAGTTTATCATCGAGGACCAATTCGGAAAGCTTGAGCCAGGCGAAAAAGCTGTGTCAGGTACCATTACCCTGTCACTTGGTGCTTTCCAGAATTTCGACGATTTCATTGCCTATGCAGAGCAAGTGCCGGTCCGAAAAAAGCCTGAAAAGGGCAGTGAGCTAAGCTTCAAAGCTGATCATCTCGTAATCCAGCCTGATGCCGACCCGGATTTCACTTTGAAAACATACCGAAACAGCTACCTGGATGGCACATTAAAGATTGGGAATGAGATTCATGAAATTACCGCAGAAATGGAGAAAACCTCTCATTCTATGACAGTGCCATTCGCAGCATTGCAACCACTGTCCATTGTCGAAGCCTCATACGAAGGCAACGGGACGGAAGCTAGATTCCAAGAATTGCTGCTCTCTCCTTCGGGAAGTGTTACTTCTGCAACGGAGGATGGCAATTTGATCATTGATAACAGCATCATTACCCTGAAAGCAGACCCAAATTTCTATCCTGGTATCTATTCAATGGAAGTGAATGGCCATGAATGGCTCGACCACTCCTATCCAGAGTTGACGGCGAAGAGCTGGTGGAATCCATGGGCAGGCGGAATGAAGACCGCACCAAATGGAATCAACACCTTCTCACTGTTAAAAGAAACCAGCCGTGCTGAAGTGGTTGAAAAGAAGGACAGTGAAGGCAATAAGTGGACCGGGCTCGCGATTACAACGGAGTTCAAGGAACATAAGCAGTGGAACGGCGTCCAGTACACACAATATTATTTGATGCTTCCTGGCGTGCCGGTTGTCGCTTCTTTTGCAGAAGTGAAGGATGCTGGCGGGAAAAATCTTGCACATGAGGTTTGGATCACAGACCTGTTCGTCGGTGGCAGCGAGCTGACCGATGTGCGAATTTCCGTCAGTGACAGCCAGCAGGGCCATGCTTATCATGCAGGCAGCGAGGAAATTCCATTGCTGCTGGATGAAGATTCATATTTTAGCAGAAACAGCTCAGAGGATAAGTTTTACCTCGTTCCAAACAATGATGCCGGACCAACTGACGCGTACACAAATAAAGAAGTTTTGCAGCTCGTCTCAAGGCACAAAGGCGAATTCGAAAAAAGCGCTCCGCTTTTCCTGCTTTTCGATGAGCGCAAACTGACTGGCGACTTGCTGGAAAAACTGAGAAGAGTCCAATTTTAAAAGGAGATAACATGAAAATCATCGATGCCCATATACATCTATCAAATATTAAATCCTTTTATGAAACGGCCGAGAAGCTGTCGTTCATCGACTATTCCACAGCTGGCATCCTAAAGGAGTTCAAGGAAGCCAATGTGGTGCTCGGAATCGGCATGGGCCTGACGGAAACCGATAAAATGGGGTTCCCGGATTATGAAGCCCGGACGCCGATGGGGCTAGATATGGAAGCTGAGCTCCCGGCCAACATTTTTTGCTGCGCCGGTGTCAACCCATATGACCTCGGTGAGGCAGCCCTTGCCCGTCTTGAAAAAGAACTGCAAAATCCAAAGACAGTCGGAATCAAGATCTATCTTGGATACTATCCTTTTTATGCGTATGACGAGGTGTACGAACCGGTCTACAAGCTGGCAGCAAAATACCAGCTCCCTGTTGTGTTCCATACCGGAGACACCTATTCGGAACGCGGGTATTTGAAATATTCCCATCCGATGGCGATTGACGAGGTCGCGGTCAATCACCGCGATGTGAACTTCATGATGGCCCATTTTGGAGATCCATGGACATTGACCGGAGCGGAAATCATCTATAAAAACCCAAATGTATTTGCTGACCTGTCAGGGTTGATTGTCGGCACGAAGGCAGAACTGGATAAACGCAGCCAGGGACGTTTTCTTGACCACCTGCGCCATGCGCTTGAGTTTGCCGACTCGTACGACAAGCTGCTGTTCGGCACAGACTGGCCGCTGATTCCAGTTGGTCCGTATATCGAGTTCATCAAAGACCTGATTCCGCCCGAACACCATGAGGACGTATTTTACAATACCGCACTGAAGGTGTTTCCGAAGATCAAGCCGTTTTTGGAATAGGTTCCAGAAGGTTTAGGAAACAAGAAGAAGTCCCATTATCACTATGGTAATGGGACTTCTTAATATTACAAATATCTTCCTTTCCAGTCTGATAAATCCTTAACAGCCTCCATCCTCTTTGCGTTGGCCATTAAAAACTATAGGAAAAGGCCTCCGTATGCTAGTGAGGCAGTAATAACATAGGCAGGATGAACCTTCCATTTTTCAAGCAGCAGGTAGCTGGCAACAACCAAAAAGATCGTTTGCATAATGCCTGTGTCTACATAAGAATTAAAGAAAAAGTTGAAAGTCATGACACCAAGCAAGACGGCAATGATCGGCCTGATATAATTCGTCATTCTTTTCACTTTTGGTGAATCTTTAAACCGATACAATACTCCAAGGAGAACAATCATAATGATCAGCGACGGTGCAACCGTTGCGAAAATGCCGACAACAGCACCTAATATCCCGCCCTGCTCATATCCAATATAACCTGCCATTTTTGTCGCGATAGGTCCCGGCAATGCATTTCCGATTGCCAGCACTTCGCTGAATTCCGGTACCGTCATCCAGCCATAACGGTCGACCACTTCATTTTCCACCAGGGGAATCGATGCAGGTCCTCCCCCGTAGCCAACGATTCCCGGGATGAAAAAGGCGAGGAATATATGCCAATAAATCATTAGCCTACACCTCTTTCAATCTTTTTCTCCAGCTCAGGAGTTTTATCTTTTTTAGCCAGAGCCAGAATCAATAACACGAGAATCAGGATGGCTGGATGGACATTCAAAACTTCCATCAGGATCAGTCCGCCAACAACCATTAAGCCCGCGGTCACCTTTCCCAGCGTTTCATTTGATTTCTTGAAAAAGTCCCAGGTCAATGTCGCCAGCATGACACCTACCACTGGAACGACTGCTTTTGTCATGCCGGCAACCCATGGCAAATCTTTAAATGAAGAAATCGAGGTCAGTAAAACAATCATCAACAGTATCGTCGGGACGATTGTTGCCATCACGGCATTCACCATGCCGGTGAAACCTGCAACCCTGTACCCGATATAACCCGCCATCTTGGTAGCAATCGGTCCTGGAAGGGTATTGCCCAGAGCTAAAACATCAGCAAAATCATCATCATTCATCCACTTATATTTCTCGACTACTTCTTTATGAACGAGCGGGATCGATGATGGGCCGCCGCCATACCCCAGCATTCCCACTCGGAAAAATGCCAGGAAAAGATCAAGCTGTTTCATTTTCATTCAACACCTTTTTTGAGATTACCAAGCTGCGATTGCCCCATCCGTCCTTGACTCTGTTCCGCCAGATAGCACTCCGGATACAGGGTCTCTCCAGATAATCTGGCCTCTGCCGAATCCGCCGCCATCCAATGCAAATTGGACATCGTGCCCTTTCCTGGCCAGTGCCTGGGCAATGTGGGCAGGGAAGGTATTCTCCACAACTACCTTGTTGCCCTCCATCCATTGCCAGCGAGGCGAATCAAGCGCTGCCTGCGGGTTCAGGTTGAAGTCGATTGTGTTCATGATCACCTGGGCGTGGCCCTGTGGCTGCATGTATCCGCCCATGACTCCGAACGGACCGACTGCTTCATTATCCTTTGTCAGGAATCCCGGAATGATCGTATGGTAAGTCTTTTTGCCAGGCTCAAGGCGATTATCATGGGACGGATCCAATGAAAAATCAGCTCCGCGGTTCTGCAGACCAATACCTGTTCCAGGAATGACAATTCCGGAGCCAAAGCCCATATAATTACTCTGGATGAATGAAATCATATTTCCTTCTCCGTCCGCTGCAGCCAGATAAACAGTTCCACCTTTAGGAGGTGTGCCAGGCTCCGGCAGTCGGGCTGAATCGCCAATCAAGCTTCTTCTTGCTTCGGCATATTCCTCAGATAAAAGCTGTTCAGATGTGACTGTCATTTTCTCAGGGTCGGTCACATATTTCTTTGCATCCGCGAACGCAAGCTTCATCGCTTCGATTTGCTTGTGGTAGGTATCCACAGATTCTTTTTCATTCAGTTCATAGCCCTTCAGCATGTTCAGAGCCATCAAGGCAACAATGCCCTGCCCATTCGGCGGGATTTCCCAGACTTCATAGCCTCTGTAATTGACCTTGATCGGCTGTACCCATTCTGGCTTGTATGCAGCTAAGTCCTCTTTTGAGATGAAGCCGCCATGCTGTTTGGAAAACTCATCAATTTTATCGGCCAGCTCTCCGCGGTAAAAGCTTTCTCCGTTTGTTTCGGCAATTTGGCGCAAGGTGTTTGCATGGCCTTCAGATTTCCAGACTTCCCCGATCTGCGGTGCCTTTCCATTAGGAGCGAATGTTTCAAACCAGCCCTTGTATTCATCACCTGTAAAAATTTCTTTAAACTTTTCATAGGCGATATTCCAGTACTTGCCCAGAACCGGTGACAGAGGATATCCCTTTTCTGCATAGTCAATCGCTGGCTGCAAAACCTCTGTTAACGGCAGTTTGCCAAATCGTTTCGATAGCTCAGCCCACGCTGCAGGTACACCTGGAACGGTAACAGGGACCAATCCAAATGTCGGCATTTTTTCATGTCCCTTTTCCTTGACGGCATCAATCGAGATGCTTTGTGGTGCTGGACCGCTGGCGTTCAGGCCATGAAGTTCCCCTTTTATCCAGACTAATGCGAACGCATCGCCGCCGATTCCGTTAGATGTTGGCTCAACAACTGTCAGACATGCCGCTGTCGCAATCGCAGCATCAATGGCGTTTCCGCCTTTTTTTAAAATATCCAGCCCCGCTTGTGCGGCCAGCGGCTGAGAAGTGGCAACCATGCCATTTTTGGCAAAGGTTACGGTTCTTTGTGATTGATATGGATAATTTAAATAATCTAAGTTCATGAATTGATCTCCCCCTCAAAGATGGTCACTTTCATTTGTAAGTCAATTTAGCTTATTAGCCTTACAAATGAAATATTCTCTTTTTTAAAAACAACGTTCCTTTTTCATCTCGAAAGAAACGTCCTTACCTTCAAGGCAAGGACCTCCCCAAGTTATGCATAATGGCAAGCTGCAAAATGGTTCTCGCTTACCTCCCTGAATGCCGGCTCTTCTGCCCTGCATCGATCGGTAGCAAGCGGACATCTTGTATGGAAACGGCAGCCGCTCGGAACATTGATCGCGCTTGGCACATCCCCTTTTAAAATAACCCTTTCCCGTTTCTTCTCTTCCTTGGTTGAAGGAATGGCAGAAAGCAAGGCTTTGGTATAAGGGTGCAGTGGGTTATCATAAAGGTCTTTTTTATCAGCAAGTTCGACCATTTTCCCTAAGTACATGACGGCAACACGGTCGCTTACATGCTTCACTACGCTAAGATCGTGGGAAATGAACAAGTATGTCAGCTGGTGCTCCTTTTTTAAGCGCTGCAGCAGGTTCAGGATCTGTGACTGTACCGATACATCCAAAGCGGAGACAGCTTCATCGCAGACGATCAACTTTGGGTTCGTGCATAGCGCACGTGCGATACTTACCCTCTGGCGCTGCCCGCCGGAAAACTCATGCGGGAAGCGGTAATAATGTTGTTCCGAAAGCCCAACCTCTACGAGCAGATTGCAAACATAGTCATATAGCTCTTTTCTCGGAACAATTTTATGGGTTTCAACGATTTCTGACAGCATCGCGCCCACAGTCATCCTTGGGTTCAGGGAACCATATGGATCCTGGAAGATGATCTGCATATCTTTGCGATTATCACGCATCTTCCGTTTGGAAACATTGGTGATATTCTTTCCGTCATAAACGATCGTTCCTGAGCTTGGTTCATGAAGCCTGAGGATGGCCCGGCCCATCGTAGATTTACCGCATCCAGATTCGCCTACGATTCCCAGCGTTTCGCCTCTTTTTAGAGTAAAGGTGATGCCATCCAATGCCTTTACCACCTGTTTTTCTCCAAAGTACCCTTGATCACCGACAGGAAAGTGTTTCTTTAAGTCCTGTACATCAAGAAGATTTTCCGACGGCAACTTCGCTAATGGCTGGCCCATTTGCCTCACCTTCCTTCCATAAATCAGTGTATTTCCAGCAGCTGACTGTGTGTTCTGAATCGACTTGCTCGAGATCCGGGGATTGCGCCCTGCAGATTTCCTGTACATGCGGGCAGCGATCGGCAAATCTGCAGCCTGCTGGCATGGCATCCGGAGATGGCACAGAACCTTTTATCACAAAAAGCTCCTCTACATCCTCTTCAGCATCTACATCCGGGATACACTTCATCAGCCCCTGTGTATATGGATGCATCGGATTGTTAAAAATCGATTTTCTGGTGCCATATTCAACCGCTTTTCCCGCATACATAACCAGTACTGTATCCGCCATTTCAGAAACAACCGCCAGGTCATGGGTAATCATGATAATTCCCATATCCAGGTCTTTTTGCAGGTTCTTCATCAGATCAAGAATCTGCGCCTGTATCGTTACATCAAGAGCTGTAGTCGGCTCATCCGCAATCAGCAGTTCCGGATTGCAGCTAAGGGCGATCGCAATCATGACCCTCTGCCTCATTCCGCCGCTTAACTCATGGGGATAGGCATCGATCCGTTTTTCCGGTGAAGGAATGCCGACCAGCTGAAGCATCTCAATCGCTTTCTGTCGTGCTTCCTTCTTGGTTACATTCTGGTGCAGAATAATAGTCTCGGCAATCTGCTTTCCAACTGTCTGTACGGGATTAAGCGAAGTCATAGGTTCCTGGAAAATCATCGAAATCTGGTTGCCCCTGATCTTGCTCATCTGTTTCATAGACTTTTCCGTCAGGTTGTCACCCTTTAAGAGAATGTCTCCTTCCACTTCCCCCGTCTTAGGAAGCAGACCCATGACCGAAAGGGAGGTCATACTTTTTCCACAGCCTGATTCTCCAACAATACAAAGGGTTTTCCCTTTTTCCACATTAAAGGATAATCCGGCTACTATATTTGTACTCTTCTTTTTCCCGGCAAAACTGACCTTCAGATTCTTCACTTCCAATAATGGCTGTGTCATTTGATTGCCTCCTCCTTTCGTTTTATTAGATTAGCAGTGTAGGGAAATAAATCTTCCTGACACTTTTCATAGATTCTGATTAATTCCTGGACAGGCTCAGGATGTTCATCTGCCCGAACATCCACGAGTGGGTACTCTTCCGTGTCAACAACATAAAGAGCGGCCGACTGCCTTCCCCTTTTGTCGCCTCCTGCTTCCTGTCCGCTGGCAAGAGCCGCTAATAGCCTTTCTGGCAAGCTTTCATTTTCCAACGCTTGATACGTTTCGAACATGGCCTCGATCGTTTCCGGTCCTGTCAGCATATTGCCAGCTACGACGAACTGCGGTCCGACTTTATGGCCTTGCCATGGAACCGTCTCTTTTCCTGTAAAACCTGTCGCATTCCCATCCTTGTCAACGATGGCGCATTGCCTTCTCTCCCGGTCTGGGTCTGAAGCCAGCAATTGCTCCAGCACATGAGCTGGTGATTTTCCCTCAGCTAAAAGCTTGATTCCGTCAATGCCGTAAAACGGATTAACAGTCGCCTGGGTGGCGATCGCTCCAATCCCCGATTTTACATAAGGAACAAGTGAGCCGACATCTGGTCTTGCAGTAGATACGGCAACGCCCAGCATTCCAGTTTTCTCACATCTAGCAGTTATCGAAAATGTCATTCTAGTAACCTCACTTCAGTTTGGGATCTAATGCATCACGCAGGCCATCACCAAATAAGTTGATTGATAGGACAGTCAAAAAGATGAACAGACCCGGGAATAGTGAAATCCAGGGTGCATCTCCAAGGTAGCCTTGTCCCATAGATAACATTGCTCCCCAGCTAGGTGTTGGAGGCTGAGTGCCCAGCCCAAGGTAACTTAAAGAAGCTTCTGATATAATCGCTGCCGCAATCGCGAGTGTTGCCTGGACTAAAATTGGCGGCATACAGTTCGGCAGGATATGCCTGAAGATGATTTTAAAGTCGCTGATTCCTGATGCTTTTGCCGCCGTGACATATTCACGCTCCCGCTGGCTCAGAACCTCTCCCCTTACCAGACGGATAAAGTTAGGCGTGAAGATAATTCCGATTGCAATCATCGCATTCTGTAATCCTGCTCCCAGCACCGCTGCCAGTGAAAGCGCCAGTACGAGCGGCGGGAATGAAAGCAATGCATCGGTAAAACGCATGACTACAAACTCATCTAAAACACCTCTGTAATATCCTGAGAAAAGACCAATAGGAATACCGATCAATAATGCGATTCCAACTGATATAATCCCAGCCTGGATTGACACTCTTGCTCCAAAGATGATCCGGCTGAAAATATCTCGGCCAAGTTCATCCGTGCCCAGCAGATTCTCTCCATTAGGACTCTGGAGGAACTTTGCATAATTCTGCTCCGTTGGATTATATGGCGCAACGAGCGGTGCAAAAATCGCCATAAGAATAAGGAGCAATGTAAAGACACCGCCAACTACGGCTAATTTATTCTGGAAGAAGCGAGAGCTCATTTCTTTCATCCGGCGCTTTCTTGGGCTCTCAACGACGACGATTTTTTGTTCTAACTGTGCTTCCATGGTCACTGGCCCCCTGTCAGCTTGATTCTTGGATCAAGGATGGAATATAGGACATCAATAAAGAAGTTAACGACGACAACAGCGATGGCCATAAATAGAACGGCCCCTTGCACCACTGGGAAATCCCTTGTCAATATTGCATCGATTACTAGTCGCCCAATTCCTGGTATCGCAAAAATCGTTTCTGTGATGACGGCACCGCCGAGGAAGGTAGCTAACTGCAATCCACTAACAGTAACAACCGGGATAAGCGCATTTTTCAAAGCATGGCCGATCACGACTCCTCTTTCTAATACACCTTTTGCATAAGCTGTGCGGATATAATCAGCCTCAAGCACTTCAAGCATGCTCGAACGCAGCATCCTCGTGATTTCAGCACTCAATCTGATTCCTACTGCAATCGCAGGCAAAATCATTAAAAGCATGCTCTGTTTAAAATCCTTCCATGGTTCTACATAGCCTGAAGGTGCAACCCATCCTAAGGAGATGGAAAAGACGAATATAAGCAAAATCCCCAAGAAAAACGGTGGAACTGAAACTCCAGACAAAGCAAATGTTGTTCCAAAGTAATCCCAGAACGTTCCTTTTCTTGTCGCTGATATAATACCAGCCGGGATAGCAATCAGCATCGCAATAACAAATGACATGATTGACAGCTGGATCGTGACCGGCAGCTTTTGCAGCAGCACGGTAAGAACTGGTGTATTATCCTTCAATGAATTTCCAAGGTCTCCCTGGAGGACATTCGTGACCCAGGAAAAATATTGCACGTATAAAGGATCATTCAATCCCATTTGTTCACGCAATGCGTGCAGCGACTCCTCTGTAGCCTCTTGACCTAAAATCATCCTTGCAGGGTCGCCTGGAGTAAGATGGACTAAAGAAAAAACGATGATGCTGACTAAAAATAAGATAACGACCATAAGTCCCAATCTGCGAATTAAAAATTTTACCACGCTGCTCCCTCCCTTTCCCAAGCTTAAAATACATCGGCTTGGAGAGGGATCTCCAAGCCGAATCAAGTTGAATGCTATTTAAATGAAACGTCGTGGAAGCGCATCATTTGATCCGAGATGTGTTTATAGCCCTGTAAGTTGTTTTTGAATGCTTTGTAATCCTTCTCGTGGTAGATGAAAATGAACGGAACTTCTTCCTGTCCTAATTCAGTTGCTTTGCTGTAAATTTTCTTACGCTCTTTTTGGTCTGTTTCAACACGTGCCTGTTCCAGCAGCTCGTCCATTTCCGGGTTAGAATAACCGTAGTTGATTGAGCCGTCAGTGTGGAATAGCGCGTAGATGTTTCCATCCGGATCTGTTCTTCCGCTCCAGCCTAAACGGACTGCATCAAATTTATAGTTATCCATGTTATCAAGCATCGTCCCGAACTCGACGATTTCGAGCTTAACCTTGATGCCGGCTTCTGCAGCCATTGATTGGATCATTTGCGAGATTTGCTCTTCCACTGGCTTAGGAGAAAGCTGTAATGTAAATTCGAATCCATCAGGATAACCTGCTTCAGCCATGATTTTCTTGGCTTTTTCTACATCCTTCTTAGTTGGTTTAATAGAATCGTCATATGCCCAAGTTCCAGGAGGAATCGCTCCCGCAGCTTGTACACCAGTATCACGAAGCGCAACCTTTATAATTGCTTCGCGGTCAATGACAAGGTCCAATGCCTGACGAAGTGCTTTGTTATTGAATGGTTCACTCTTGTGGTTCAAATATAGACCCTGGAAGCCAAGAGCCCCTGTCTCAGATAATGTAAGGTTTGAATCATTTTTTAACTTCTCGACATCTTTTGGCGGAACCTTGCTGATGATATCAACATCGCCTGAAGTAAGGTTTGTCAGCCTCACGTTTTCATCCGAATATGGACGGTAAACGATTTTTTCAAACTTTGGTGCACCGTTCCAATAGTCTGCATTCTTTTCTACTTCGATCTTGTCTTGCTTCACTCGGGATACAAACTTGAAAGGACCTGTACCTACTGGTGAGTTGGCGAAATCCTTGCCTTTTTCCTGTACAGCTTTAGGAGAAACCATCATGCCGGCACGGTCAGACAATGCTGCCAGGAATGGGCTGTACGGCTCTGAAAGCACAACCTTCAATGTTGTTTCATCAACTACTTCAATTTTTTCAATAGATGATAATTCAGATGCACGAGGTGATCCTGCGTTCGGGTCCATCATGCGCTCAAAGTTGAATTTGACTGCTTCTGCATTAAACGGAGTTCCATCATGGAATTTAACTCCCTTTTGTAAAGTGAAGGTATATGTTTTTCCATCTTCTGAAATATCCCATTTTTCTGCCAGCATAGGAACGAAGTTAAGTTCTTCATCTACATCAACCAGCTTGTCATAGATACTATGGAATACTTGTCGGTCAACAGCAGCTGTAGAGAAATGAGGATCCAGCTGTGGCGGATCATCATCCAGCCCGACCACCAATTCAGTGTTGTCCGTTTTCGCAGGAGCGGTGGCAGTTGCAGATTTCCCTCCTTCTGAACTGGAAGAATTACTATTGTTACATCCAGTCAAAAGCAATAATAAACTCATAAATACTGCGGCAAATACTTTTCCTTTTTTACTCACTTTTGCTTCTCCCCCTCTTCCGTAAAACGACTCTCCTAACATAAGCAGGCTAAAGGTAATATCAGACTACTTTATGAAAGCGTTTCACTGAATTTAATTTCATTTCGAATTTCGTATTATTATATTATATTAAATTTAAAAAATCTATATAATATTCAGAAAATATTAAAATATTTTTATTGGTATAATTTTCTGTGCAGTTTTTCCAATTTTCGTTGAAAATGTTATCAATTGTAAGCTAAGATACATTTACATACGTTTATAAAAGAGTGGTGTTCAAATGGTAATCGATGAAACTGATCGCCAGATACTTCAACTATTATCCGAAAACGGCAGAATGTCTTATGTGGACATCGGCAAACAGTTGAATTTATCAAGGGTATCAATCCGGGAAAGAGTCAATCAATTAATCGAAGATGGTGTGATCGAGAAATTCTCTGTTGTCATCAATTCGGAAAAAGTGGGGAAATCTGTCTCCGCATTCTTCGAAGTGGATTGCGAGCCTTCTTCCCTTGTAAGGGTTGCGGAGACACTAGCGAATAATCCAAGTGTAGCAAGCTGTTATCAGATGACTGGTCCAAGCACACTACATATGCATGTCCTGGTAGAGGATTTTATAAGATTGGAAAATTTCATCAATGAAGAACTCTACAGTTTAGAAGGAATCACAAGGGTGGAAAGCCATATTTTACTCAGGAGATTCAAGAGCCGTACAGGGTTGAAGTTGTGACAGATGAGAAAAGACACGGACAAGTTGTCCGTGTCTTTTTGAGTTATAAGAGGCTCTTTTCGTAAACTTTTTGGCTGTCTTATAAAAAGAAAACCAGGATCTGTGAAGCCACCGCAACCGATATGAGCGCAAATGGATAGGCAGCAGCATAGGCGATCGCCGGGTCTTCGGAATCCATCAACTGGTTGGTGGCCCCGAGTCCAGGTGTACTTGTCATTCCGCCGCACAATGCTCCTAATGAGTGAATGATGCTCAATCGGAAAAGCTTTCTTGCGATGAAAAAGCCGGCTACGACTGGCAGGATGGTAATGATTGCACCGCCGATGACAAGGTTGAAGCCCTCCTGCTGGATGACCTTAACGATTCCTTCACCGGCTGTAGTACCAGCGCCGGCCAGGAATAAGACGAGTCCAATATCGCGGATGACCTGGTTCGACGGCTGATAATATCGCGCATGGATGGGGCCGAGCTTCCCGAAGTGGCCGATGATCAAGGCAATGAACAACGGACCGCCGGCGACGCCAAATGTAATTGTGCCAAGCTTCGGAAAATGGAACGGAATCATACCGGCCAGCACTCCCAGAAGCAACACTAAGCTTAGCGAAAGAATATGGATATTGGTAACTGTCAGCTTCTTTCTGTTGAACAACTTTTCAACGTCATCCAATCGGTCTTCACTGCTGACAAGTGTCAGGACGTCACCTCGCTCCAGCCGCCATTTCGAGTTCTGGTTGAATTCAAAACCGCCTCGTTCAATCCTCGTAACCGTGACACCATATGTCCGTCTTAAATCAAGCTCCCTGATGTTCTTCCCGATCAATTCAAGCGAATCCACGGTCACCTTGCGCAGTTCAACATTGTCGTGGTTCTTGACATTCGTCTCGACCTCCCTGCCAATGTCTTCACAAAGCTTCGTCAAATCATTCCGGAGACCGACGGCAACAAGCCTGTCCCCAACAAGGATAACCGTATCATTGAGGGCGATGATATTCCGGTCCCCGCGGATGACGCGGCTGATTACGACTGTATTATATCGATTGAACTCCAATTCTTTTAAGGTTCTTTTATTGATTGCGGGATCCATCACCTCGATGGTGATGACTTCAGGTGATTCATCATTCCGTACGGGTCCAGATTTCTTTTTTAAATCCTCTGCTAAATCCACCTTGAGCACGCGCGGCAAAAGCTGTACGAACAGCACTACCGCGAGGACGCCGAAAGGATAGGCAATCCCGTAACCGACAGACGCAAGCGGGTCGCCAGTTGCCTGGAGGGCTGCCGCAAGTCCAGGTGTACTCGTAAGCGCCCCGGTCATGATTCCAATACTTAACGCCGGGGAGAGATTGAACAGCTTGGCCACAACAATGGTCGTCACTGATGCGACGAGAACAATCAACAGGCTTATGATCCCAAATACTGCACCGCTCGTTTTCATCATCCGGAAAAAGCGCGGCCCAGCGGATAAGCCAACTGCAACGATAAATAATCCCAGGCCCAGCTGCTGGATCACCGGCGACACTTGGTACCCGAAATGGCCGAACACCATAGCCGCCAGCAAGACGCCGGATGTTCCAAGGCTAAGTCCCCGAATTTTGATTTCTCCCAGCGCTGAGCCAAGAAATAAAATGACGAATAATAAAATTAACGGTTCCTCAAGCAAACCTATTATGCCGTCCACAGATGATTCCTCCAATGATTGGGATTGTTTGTTGATTCTAATTATGATTACGATTGCGAATGCAATTTGATTGCGATTGTGAAATTCTATACAATTTAGAATAGCACGATGCCTACACTATTCATAACCAGACAGTGACGAAATTAGTACAAAAACAACATCATGCTGTTGAAAACGTTTTCTTCTATTAAAAGTGGATGCCTTTTATGCGTTTTCCTCAAAGAAGGGATCGGTAAACGATCTTTTTGGAGCTCATAACAGTAGGACTAGTTTAAAATCCCAAAGTTTAGCGGAGAATCATGTTGCTCTACACTTACTTAGCAGAAATATAGCGAAAAAATCTTTTATATAGCGACTTTTTTGTTTTTATAGCGAGTTTTTCTTTTTTATAGCGATTTTCTCGTTTTTATAGCGACTTTTCTTTTTTTATAGCGAACTGGAAATTAACGCTCTTTTTTTCCAATTTAAAAAGAGACCCATTGCTGAGTCTCTTTCCGTTTAAATCACATCATAGATGTCCTGGGAGGATTCAAGGATATAATCTGGTTTAGGCTGGCCGATTTTGGCTCTATGACCTGCGATATGGTCGGGATGCTTCTCCCAGTTCTTCCAGTCTTGTTCGGATTGCCAGCTGATCATGACCATGACTTCTTCGTCGCCTCTGCGGCTCTTTTTTACGAGAACCTGTTTATCCAGGAAGCCGGGCTGCTGTTCAATCAGCATGCCTTTCTTCGAAAAGCGGTCGATCACATTGCTGGAATGTCCTTCTTTCACAAGGATCTTCTTAATTTGATAGAACATTATAATGCCGACCTCACTTCATCGATCATGGATTGCATAGACTGCAAGCCGCCGCCGCTCAGGTACCAGTTCGTACCGTCAAGGTAAATGATCTTGCCGTTTTTAAAGGCGTCAGTCTTTTTCACAAGTTCATTTTCGATTGTTTCCTTCGCACCAACTTCGCCACCTACAGCTGCGGTACGGTCAATGACGAACAGGATTCCAGGGTTTTTCTCGAGGACATATTCAAATGTAATGCTCTGGCCGTGGGTAGATGCTTCGATTTTTTCATCTGCAGCCTGAAAGCCGAATACATCGTGGATGAAACCGTAACGGGAACCAGCACCATAAGCACTGACCTTGCCTTCATTCGCCAGCACAAGCAATGATTTCTCATCTGCTGCAGTTGCTTCTTTATTGATTTCATCTATACTCTTATTGACTTCCGCTAATTTTTCCGTCACAACTTCTTCTTTTTCAAAAATCTCACCAATCAGCTTCATGTTCTTTTCAAAGGATTCCATGTACTTTGTATAGTCCATGCCAACAAAAACGGTAGGAGCGATTTCCGCGAACTGGTCGTATAATTCAGCCTGTCTTGCCGAAATAAAAATGACGTCTGGCTTCATTGCGTGGATGGCTTCAAAATCAGGTTCCTTCAAGCTGCCGACATTTGTGTATTCCTTGCCCGCGTATTTTTCCAGGTATTCAGGAACGATCGCCCGTGGTACGCCTGTAACCTCAACGCCTAGCTCATCAAGAGTATCCAATACACCAAAGTCAAACACGACAACTTTTTCAGGACTCTTTTTAACAGTTGCTTCTCCGTACTCATGCTTGATGGTCATTTCCTTTGCTTCGTCTTTTCCTGCTGCTGCAGTCGTTTCTGCTTTTTCATCTGAACCACATGCTGCCAATGCAAATACCATCGCTAAAACAAGTGCTAATAAACTAATTTTTTTCATAGTTAAACTCCCTTTTTACTTAGAATTAAAATACACGCAAATTCGGCAATTGTTCATTTCCTGGATTGGAATGTCCATATCGTAGATTTCTTTTAGCGCGTCTGACTGGATGATTTCCCTTGTTGGGCCATCCCTGACGACCTTGCCATCCTTCAGTGCGACGATGCGGTCTGAATAGACGGAGGCAAAGTTGATGTCATGCAGGACGATTACGACGGTTTTCCCAAGGTCATCGACAAGCTGACGAAGGATTTTCATGATCTGGACCGAATGCTTCATGTCCAGGTTGTTCAACGGTTCATCAAGCAGGATATACTCTGTATCCTGGGCAATGACCATCGCGATGAACGCCCGCTGCTTTTGCCCGCCAGACAGTTCGTCAAGATAACTGTCCTGCATCTCGGTCAGATGCATATACTCAATCGCCTGGTCGACGAACTTCTCATCCTCCTCCGTCAGCCTCCCTTTTGAATAAGGGAACCTACCGAACGACACAAGCTCGCGAATTGTCAGGCGAACATTCATGTAATTCGACTGTTTCAGGATGGAGACGACCTTGGAAAATTCATTCGACTTCATCTTCCGGACATCGGTCTGGTCGATGAGCACTTCCCCGGAGTCAGCATCGAGCAGCCGGCTGACCATCGAGAGCAACGTCGATTTCCCGGCACCATTCGGTCCGATGAATGACGTGATCTGCCCTCTCTGGATGTTGACAGTCACATCTTCAACGACACTCTTTTTTCCGTAAAATTTGGACAGTGAACGAACTGTGATCATGTTGATCGACTCTCCTTCAGCAGTAAGTAGATGAAATACACGCCACCGACAAAGTTGATGATGACACTAAGCGTGGTGGAGAACGTGAATACTCTTTCCACGACCCATTGGCCGCCTACAAGGGAAATCACGCTGATTAAAATCGCTCCGCTGATCAGGACGCTGTGCTTGTAGGTTTTGAAAGCTTGATAGGATAGATTCGCAACAATCAAGCCTAAAAAAGTCAGCGGTCCAACAAGGGCAGTGGAAATCGAAATGAATACGGCAACGAGCACGAGCATTTTTTTTACAATAGAATCATAGGAAA
>ENA-ORXC01000844-ORXC01000844.1-marine-metagenome-genome-assembly--contig:-NODE-844-length-19762-cov-7.264821_pt1 | contig 19762 bp, 17 predicted proteins | sample MGYA00237865_ERZ511478 | MGnify/ENA metagenome assembly ERZ511478 | reverse complement strand
GGGCGGACAAGGGTGGTCGCCGGTGAGGGGGTTGGAGTACCTTTGCCTGGTGGCTCTGCGAAGCGGTGGTGGTCTTTTGTTTTATATTGTGACGTCGCCAAGGTCTCAACCTTTGAACTTGCCTCGTTTCCGTTGCGTCCCCCCCTCTTTCGCAGGACATCTGGAGACGATCGCGTTTTTCTTTGCTCGTGTTTTTATCCCTGCTTGTGCCAGCTGCCCCGCCTGGTGCCCCTCTTCAAGCACGTGGCTGGTGTCGGCACTCCAGCCGGTGGCGCGCTAGCTCGAGCCGCCGAGCCACCGGTGGCCCTGTACGGCCGCGCCTCGGGCATCGAGGCATCGCGCACCCAATGCAGCGTGCGAATAACAGCCACACTCCTCGGTCCGCGGCGGATGTTGGGCGCCCCGGCGGCCATACGGAGACGGGCGCGTTTATCGTGTTGTATGGCAGACACGATTGATTTCGTGATGCCACGGTCGCACTTTGTGTCGATGCGAGTTGCGTTGCGGAACCCCCATGCTGTCAGACGCTCCGTCCGTGGGCGACGGTCAGTGACGAGGAGCGTGGCAGCGTGGTGGCTCCCCAGGTGGGTACTCATGGTTGGTGGTCTTGAGGGGGGGCGTCGTGTCGGCTGGCACGTCACTGGTGACTACCTGACGGAAGCAGCCTCGTCGTCAACAAAAGGCATAAATTGACCATCAGCGCCACCGCACTGACTGTGCGAAAGCTAGACGAGCGACGTAGTCAGGTCTTCCCGCAGGGCGGGCACGTCAACGTGGGCGCCTTTCGGAATCGGGAGCAGAACGTGTGGCGCAAGGCGCGCACCACCCCCGTGGTGTACAACGTCCAGCTCATTCTCGACACGAGCGCGACGGGCAGCAGCGTCTGACCGATGGGGATCCGCTCGGCCATGTTTTACGAGGACTCGTGCGGCCGCTCGTGGTCCAAGGTGGTCTCTCTTGCGACTGTCTCTCCGGGAGAGGAAAGAGACAACGCGTTAGCTGTTGGTATGTTGTGATACACGTTTGTTGGTCGCTACCGTGGCAAAAAAAAGCGACAAGCCGCCACAAGGACCCGTCGTACTAATAGCTGCTCGCACAATGGCGGCGTCCCCCCACCCCGCGGTCGCCGCACCCCCCGCCTGGCGTTTCCCAATGCACCCAAACGGCCGGCAGAGACGCACCAGCTACCAAACGGCGCTCCCGTCGGCTCCCTTCCCGCGCGACAAGGGAGCCGACGGGAGTGGCGTCGGGTGCCCGCCGCCACGCTGTGCCGCCATATCCCGTGGTCGCCCCGCCGTGCGACCACACCCTCGGCACGGGCGCCACGTCGGCAGCAGCGGCATCGCCGCGTTCCTGGTAGGTATCCGTCTGACCCCAGTTAACAACCATTGACCCCAGATAGCAACCATACTGTAATGTGCGTTTTCCACAGTGTCTACATATGAAGTGATTTATCTGATTTTTCAGAAAATGGCACGAGACCACTTCATGCTCATATGACCGAGACGACAAAACTCGTTTGCCAAACTTCCACAGACCAACGCACTCGTCAGCTCAAGGGCTTTCCAACGGTGAAGGTTCGAAGTCGATCGGAGCACCTCGAGAGGAGAACCAGAAGCATCAGTGCATCCGCGCCCCAGAAAAAAGGGCGCCACGAATCAAATACAATCGTGCAATTCCGGCCCTGGAGGCCCGATAGAGCGCCTTTGCCAGGCTTGCGCGCGTCCTGGTCCGCTTTTCTGCGGAAACCAAGCGTCGACCATGGCGCCCACCCCTCCATCCTCGCGGGACCGCCCTACGGCCTGACGAGCTTGCGGCCGAGCGGCCTCAGACCTTGCCTCCCCCCACCCCCCAGTCAACCATGGCTCCATCCCCCCCCCGTGGTCGCGAGACCGCCCCGCGGCCGGCTGAGGCGTCCTCCTCTGGTGCCAAGCCAGGCAGAGCGCCGGTCACCGCCGAGCAACGGGCGCTAATGCTGGAGCTCTTAGCAGCTGGCAAGACTGTGGTGGAGATTTCGGCTGTCACAGGTGTGACCCGCGGCGTCGCCCGGCACCTTAAGCAGAGCGGCGGCAAGACGAGTCGCCCGGGCCCCTCTCCTTTTTTTACGGAGGCGGAGGAGGAGTTGCTGTTCCAGTTTCTACGTGTGCGGGCTCTCATTGGGCGGGGGCTGACGCGCGACGCGTTCTTGACTAGCTGCGAAGAGTACATCCTGACGCTGTCAGCCGCTCGCCAAGAGACGGCCAAGCTCTACTTTGGGGGAAAGACCAAGCATGGTAAAACCTTTTTTGAGCTATTCATGCGTCGGTGGCCTGGGCTGAAGCGGTACCGCGTGGGGATGCTGGAGCAGGCTCGTGCTGAGAACTCGCGACCGGAGGTCCTGGCGAAGTGGTACGCGGGGTTGGAGCTGTGTTACCGGGACCTCGGCATCAAATGCGGGCGGAAGATTTTCAACATGGACGAGACGCACGTGCGCTCTCGTGACCTGCTGATCGGCGACCGGACGTCCATTGTGGCGCCCAAGGACCTCGACAAGCCCGAGGTCGTGTCCCCCTCAATTGGCGCGGCCGCGTCTGGCTGCACGGCGGCTTTCACGGTGTCGCCTGGCGGCGTTGCCGCCCCGTACTTTTGCGTGGTTGACGGGGCAGCGAGTGGCGACGCCTTTGTCGTGGTAACCTACAATGGCAAGAAGCGGTACGTGCCCCTGGCGGCGCGCCTGCCCGAGGGCTCCGTCGTTACGCGTCGTCGCCCGCAGGGTTTTGACAAGGGAATTTTCAACACCTACGCGTCCCACTTTTGTGTGTTTGCTGCTGGCTACTACCCTGACGAGAACAAGCTGCTGTCGGTGGACTGTGCTAAAGTCCACCTTTCCGCGCCGGGGCTGATCGAGCTGCTCAAGTCAAAGGTGACCGTCATTGCCGAGCCATCGAAGCTCAGCCATCTTATCCAGGCCCTGGACACGCCGACACTGTTCGGGCGATTCCAGCCGGCCGCGCGCCGCTGCATCTGCGAGCGGGAGACCGACTGCGTTGAGGCGGGCCGGCGATTCGACGTGCTAGACCTCATGGACTGCATCAACAAGGCAGCGGGCGACACGTTCACCCCGACCAACTTGGCGACCGCCTTCCGGCGCGTGGGAATGTGGCCGCTAGACCCTACACGCGTGGCGGTCGAGGCGCTGAGTAAAGGCGCCGCCCGGCCGGTGTTGGACGTTGACCTCGCCTTTTTGAAGGCGCGGCTCATTCCTGTCATGCGCAAGGAGCTGGACGCGCCGGTCGTCGCCAACGGGACTCTGTCCACGGCTGGGCGGCCGGTGGTACTGACGGCGCCGGAGGCTTTGTCGGCTCTGCAGGCGCTCGATGCGGAGAAGGAGCGGAATGCCGAGGCCCAGAAGGTGAGCCGCCAGCTCCGGGAGAAGCGCGCCGCAGAGCTTAAGGCCCAGCGGGACGCAAAGACGGTGGCAGCCGAGCATACGCGGGCCCGCAAGGCGTGGACGGCGATGTGCGACAATGCGGTGCAGGCAGCGCAGGCACGTCATCTGACGGCTGTCCCCTCACGCAAACGGGCGAATCGGCGGCGGGCGGCCAAGCAACGGCGGCGCGTGCAAGCGCTGGGGCGGCGATTGCCGATGCGCGAGGCGTGGCACCTCGTCAGTTCAGAGGCGGCAGCCGTGGGGCTGTTGAAACTGACGTGAGGGAGCCCGGCTAACCCGCTTCTTTAAGACGCCGGTTTGCGTCCGTCTCGTGTGCCTTTTGTCATAGTCTCGTGTTTCAAATGCGTTGGACCCTCCTTCCCGGATCCCCTTTTCGACGACGTCCGCTTCACGCAGTTATCCCAAGCCCTTAGATGATCTCCCTCTCTCTCTTTTCGCACCCACATGCATCGATGCAGATGACAGCGCCCACGCTTCCGCAACCGCCCCCCCTCCACATCTGCTGACACGGGGTCGCTCTTTGTTCCCATTCTCAGTGACAGGTCCATTTTTTTTTGTCATCTATGCCTACGGCAGGCGTGTCACGCTCGTGCCCGCCCCTCTCCGCCACCAGAGCGTAAGAAATGCCACTGACAGCCACAGTGTTCCCCCCCTCCCCCCAATCCCCCCCCCACATGACCTGTCACGACCTGGGACGACAGCACCCCCCCCGGCGCCACTACCACCGAGTCGTCACACTCATCTGGCACGCCTCGACCCCTTCCTATCCACACGCGGGGCTTCGAGGTAGGCGCGGCTCCGAAAAAGAGGCAAAGTTAAAGCTGGAGGGACGTGCAGGGACGTCGGCGCTGCGAAAAGCGGGGAGCGCCGACGAGGGGTGCGCGCCGAGGCGGGCGGAGCGCAGAGGAAGGCGGGGCGCCGACAAAGCAGGGGCGCCAAGGAAGGCGGGGCGCCATGGAGGTGGCGAAGCCGAGCAGGGCGGGGCGCCGAGGCGGGCCGGTCGCTGGGGCGGGTGGGGCGGTGGGGCGGGCGGCGCCCCGGGGTGGGAGGGATGCCAAGGCTGGCGGGGCGCCGAGGCTGGCGGGGCACCGAGGCGGGCGAAGCGCCAAGGTGGGGGGGTGTCGTACAAATGAGGGAGTTGAGGTGGGAGGGGCATCGAGGGGGGCGGCTTCGAGGGTGAAGTGGGAGGTCGGCGGCAAGCAGTCGATGTGGGATGCTGGCTGGTTTTCTTGAGTTTTCTGAGGGCCAACACCTTGTGCGAATCAAATACGCAACCTCAACTACTTGGTCAACAGTGGGTGGATCATCCGTTTTCATATGAGAATGCGATGGTTGCTATCTGGGGTACCCCCCCAAATAGACCCACATACCTGTGGCAGGGAAAAAAGAAGCGCCATAAGCAGAAAAAAATACCGCTGAGCTCGTGAGGTGATCAGCTCTCCAACGGTGTGCCTTACGCCAACAACAGGCCGCGGGATCGTCAGAAAAAATATGAGTGGTTGTTATCTGGGGTCAGACGGATACCACGCAAGGGCCTCCACGCACGCAAGGCGGTTTTGGGCCCGGGCCCGCACTGTCGGCACCAGCTTGGAGGCAGGAAGACACCCTCCGAATCTGATGGACAAAGACTCATGCAGACCGCAGCGCCAGGCACCATCCGGGGCCCTCCTTACAGTCACGTGCCCCATTTACTTCCTCTCGGACGGGCCTCAAATTATCGACCGCTGGCTGGATCCGAGGATGCGGGCCCGGCCTGGCTGGTCGACAACCTGTCCAGTTCCTGTCCGGTCGGGGGCCCGTGCCTGGGGCCCACCCTCGTCTGGTGGGCTCTCCGGGGCGGTCCAGGGCGTACCCCACCACATCCGCAGATTCTACAGATACTCCGGTTTATTACCTCGGCAGGCTGTATTCGGGCCGGCCCGCCGCCCTTCGTTGGCGCCCTGCAGCAGGTTGCGCAGCGGTCGGGAGATACTACCCGGTGATATTCTCGACCACACCAGCTCACGCTGGCGACCGCTGATTCGGTCCTACAATAGTGGCCAACTGGGATGCCTGCTGGGTGTCCTCACCCGCCCTCGCAGGCGTCCCATGGAGAGCCCCATTCTAGGCGTGCCACGCGGGGCACCACTGGCTGCTGCTCCTCAATCCGCCTCCCACCCTCCCGATCCACGGCGTGGAGGGGTGTCGGTCACCTGCCCGCCCTGGGCACCCCGTCCACGCGGGCTCCCTGCGCACCCCGCCCTGCACGCGCTGCGGTTGCCCCCACCGTACACCCATATGGTGCCCGTCGGATCGCGGCCTGCACCCGGTCCGGTGCACCCGTGGTTGCTGGCACTGCCGGCCGTGGCGTGGCATGTGCGCGCAGGTGGCCGTACCAGCACCGGGGGGACGTGGCGGCGCGGGGGTGGCGCTCACACCGTGCGTTCCCCGGGGGCCGGGTCGATTGTACGGGGGGGCGGCGACGCGCGCGCGACGCAGCCGTCGGCTGTTGCCGTCGCTGACGTGGACGTGTTCTTCTGCCGCTAGTGCGGCTGGGAGTGGGGCCCAGGAAGAGCGCTGCACCGGTGCGTGTCGGCTCTCACGGCGCCGGGGGGCGCCGGCGGCGCCGGCGTCCGCCTGACAATCCGGTGGCGGCGGCGGCCGCCGACGTGTTCTTCTGCAGTTGCCGCTTGTACGGCTGCGGGAGGGTGCGGGCGGGAGCTCGTCACCTGGGCGTCTCGCCCATCGCCGCGCCGGGCGGCGCCACCGACGTGTGCATCTTCGTTTTCCGCTTGCGCGGCTGCCGGGGGCGGCGGCGGGGAGCGCGGTACCTGGGCGTGTCGCCCGTCCCGGAGCCGGGCGGCGCCGGCGGTGCCGGCGCCCGCGAGACGCAGCCGGGGGCGGCGGCGGCCGCCGAGGTGTGCATCTGCGTTTGCCGCTGGCGCGGCTGTGGGTGGGGGAGGGGGGGGCGTTTTGGTGCGGTGCGGTCATGTCAGACCCCTGCAAGAAGCCATCCAAGTGCCCGAGAAAGAATGCCTCGACGGGCGGCGGCGGCACGCCGTACTTTGCGGACCTCGGCGGTTCGGCGCTGGGGTTCTACACACCCCAAGACATGCTTGAGGCGCTGCTTGACTACCGTGGCTCCGTCGCGCGCGTACGGGCGGTGCGCCCAAGGATGGCGTCGGGCAGCGACAGCCGCCCGAGGGACGCGCTCCGCCCGCCCGCCGCTGCGGCTCCAAGGCTTGTGGCCGACGACGCGTTGGCGGCCGACGGCTCACTACCGCCGGACGCCTCGCTGGGCGCCAAGGCCCTTATACCTAAGGCCCCACCTCTGTCGGGCGGACAAGACTTCTCCGTTGGGACGCTGGTTGGGCACTTGCAGGACGCTGTGATGGTCGGTCTAGGGCTCATGCCCCTGGACGTGCGCTCGAGCCGGTCCAAGGCAGCACTGGTGCGGCCGGTGTTTGGTGGGCGGGGGGTCTTTTACGCGCACGGCATTGAGGCATTCGTCGTTTGGGCGGCGGCTAAGGACGGCGTGGTCGGCTGTTACTGCTCCTGCGGCGGGGATGACCTCAAGGAGAATGTCGGCGCCCGCGTCCGAACTGGAGTGTCTTCATCGTGCAGCCATGCTCTTTCCCTCTTGCTCGCGCTGCAGGCGGTCGCACGCCACGTTATGTGCACGTCCGTGCCCGAGCTGCTCCGCCGACATCAAGCTGTGGACGGGGGGCGCGTCAGCGCCACGGACGTTCAAGCCGCACCGGTGTTTGAGGGCGCCGACGGTCGCGCCGCCCATGTGGTCGCCTACAATCGCATCTTGTGCGTTGTGCAGACACCGCCAACGCTGGCCAAGCAGAGGCGACCGGTCTGCCGGCACGTTCCATGCCGCACAAGGAACGTGCGTTGTGTGCACTCCCTCGCTGTGAAGCCGTCGGCAGCCGGGTACGGCGCTTTTGACGACGATCCCGGTGTCGATGACGATGCCGTCGGTGCGGAGAATGTCAACAGGGACGGCGATATGGAGGATGCCGCGTCGGGCGACGAGGGGGCCAATGCTGAGGCAGGTTTGGGTGGCGCGCCGGGCGACGACAGGGCTAAGGGCGACGGAACAAACGAGCAAGGACAACAAGGCCAAACTCCAGCCGCTCCCCCACCGCTGCCGCGCGGCACTCGACGCCCCAAGAAAGGGGATCCCCGAGTCTTCGCGGACACGGACCGTATGCGGCGGGCGCGGAACCTGCTGCCGTGCGCCACAGAGACGGCCAAGTGCGCACAGTACGACGCCATTGCGCGCGGCCAGGTGATGCCGGAGGGCAACGACGTCAAGCTTTACGAGGAGCGGTGCGTTCATTGTGGCCATGCCATCGGGGAGCTACAGGCTGCCAAGGAGGCCGTGCTGCATACGTTGAGCGGGCGGGTGGCCGTCGTCACGCACGACGGCGTGTGCTCCAACGAGAATTGCGGCAAGGTCGTGCCTTTTGACGGCGCGCATCTCGGGCTCTTCCAGTACTCGGCGCGGACGGTGTACACGCGCACGTTCTTGGACGTGATCCTGTTCACCATCATCGCCACCAAGAGCAGCATCTCGGCTGCGTCGGCTACGTCGGCCTTCCAGCTCCACTGCACAGGCGCCATCTTTGACGGCGACTCGGCCAAGTCGCGCCAGGACCTTGGCCGCGCCACCGACGAGTACTCCCGCACACTCATTGTGCCCCGCAACCTGTACAAGTGCAGCACATGCTACGGGTGCAGCCAGACGCCGTATGCCGCGGTCGTCGCGGACGGTCAGACGATTGGCATCTTCCGCGACGCGTCCCACCCGTTTGACCGCGTGACGCAGAATGTGCCCACCATCCCCATCTCCATTGACAATGCCTGCTCGGTGGCGGCGGCAAAGGTGCGGAAGTGTATCCGCCAACGGCTCAAGGCGGGATTTGGGGAGGAGGTGACGTACGTCAAGGCGGACCAGCAGGCGATCTCCAAGTTCTCCATCGGCAGTGGCACCCTGCCGCCGCTCGGGGACCACGCGAGCGCCGGCCACCGCACGGTGACGGCGGCGTGGGCGGCGTCCTGCTTCTGGAACTCCTTCTTCCAACTGTCTTCCGTGCCTCGTGACCCCGACGGGGGGGTGTCGCCGCCGGCCTCAGAGCCGCCAGCCTCGCCGCGAAGCGGAGGCCCCCCACCTTTGACCCCCCCTCCCGACTTGACCGCGGCCTCGCCTTTGACCGCCATAGAAGGCGACGCGTGCTCCACCCTGCAAGGCGGCGGACCCACGACCAGGCAGGCGCCGGCGTCCGTGCAGTACGAAGAGTATAAGTACTGCAACGTTATCTCCTCGACGCTTGGCTCGGCGGAGCTATTGCCCATTGTCAGGCGGGAGCGGTGGGCGATCATGTACGCCTTCTTCCGCACATTCTTGTGCGAGCCCGTGATTGGCGTGTTTGCGGGCGGCTCATTGGACGACCTGACTAAGTTGGCCGAGGCGCTGATTGACGGTAAGCTCAGCCGCGACTGGATGCCACTGGCCCACTGCGTCGAGTCCATCCACGTCGTCTGGCCGATGCTGGACTTGCTCGCCACCGACATGGACGGCGACCCCGAGATGTGTCGCGCCGCCGGGGAGCTGCTGATGTTCTCCATCCACACGGACCTCCACATGGAGAACCTGTGGAGGTCCGAGATGAGTGCAGACGCGCTGACCTACGAGGCGGAGTGGACGGACACGGACGCCGCCAAGTTCCGCGCGTGGCTCGCGCGGCAGCCGCCCCGTCCCGGCCGTCGCCCATCCGGCCTCGTCGCCGTCCAGGCGTCACAAGACCGTGCCGGCGCCCAAGCTGACGAGGTGCTGTCGGGGATAGTGTTCCCCGACCTTGAGCAAGTGCGCGCGCATCCAGCTGACGTCGAGGCGGCCGCTGCCGCCAGTGCGGCCAGGGAGAAAGCCAAGCTCAACCCCAAGAAGACGTCAAAGCGGAAGAGGGCGGACATGGAGGATGGGGGGCTGGGGGACGACGACTGCCGCCACGCCTTCTTGACCCACTCAACTTTTACCCCGGGTGTTGTTTCTTATCTTTGCTCCTGTGGGATTTTGATTGGTTTTGAAGTGCTGGAGAGTGCTGAGAGCCCCGCCGGCATTGTTGCTGCTTTGACTGCCCGTTTCCCACGCCTACCCGCCACCATCTACTTTGACACTGCATGTCAAGCGGCACGCAATGCCACGCGCCGGGTGCCATGGTTGGTCAGGCTCTCCAAGACGGCGTGGGCCCTGGACCGCTTTCATGCGTCGGCGCACAAGTGCTCCCCGCTGTTCGACGCCAACAACTACCCCGAGCGCTCGGGAATGCACAAGACGTCGGCGGCGGAGAACCGTCATTCACTCAACAAGCCGCTCAAGAACCACCTGACGTACCTCGGGCAAGACAGGTTCGTCGTGCAGATGCGGTTGATAGGGGCCATCAACAACCTCCTCATCCTGTACCGCCGGGCTATCGGGAGGTCCGACGTCCGCCATCGCCCTTTGCCTCTCTTTTTCCATGCTTTGGTTGCTTCTGTGTGTGAGCGGGTGGGGTGTGATTGTAGGCCAACAGAGCAGTGATGGTCTTTTTATTTCCTGCCCCTTTTGCCGTCAGTAACGCTGTCCAACATGCTGCTTGCTTCCGTCGACTTTCCTGCATTGCCACGCGCTCATTACTACCGCCACGCACGTAACCCGCAACTCACCCCGCACGCACTACGACAGTGGCACCAGCTGCAGTTAAAAGCACCACACGAACACAGTAATATCCTCCTGCGGGGTGCAAAAGGCGGCCGCCCACGAAGAACACAAAGAAACAGAACCAGTGCAGAGACGGAACAGGCCATAAAAGATGGGCTGTGGCGTCTTCTCACCAGCAGCCTCGTAGTCAAAAGCCCTCACATCAAAGGGCGGACAGGTTGGTTTCCCAGCCGTCGACAAATAGGCCGAGCTACACCTAAAACAAAGGTTAAGCACCAACGGCGGGCTACTTTCCTTTCCTGCCGTCGACCATCTAACTACAGAGGTCTGTCTGGGGAAGAAGGACGGCTGACGTCACTAAAGTATGCCATCTGTGACGGACTGCCCGGCGCGAGCACACTACAGAGGGTGCGTTCCATATGATACCGTCGGGGAGACGATGCTGGGTCAGAGCTGCAGGATTACAGGTGAAGCGCTTTCACAGTTTGCGCCGTCTCTACGACAAGATGCACTAGAAGGCAGCCGGCTCGTCTTGGACCTGTTGAGAAGGAAGAAACAGTGACATATGCATGATGCGGCATGGTTGGCCTCGTTCTCAGCAGGGCACAATGATGGTACAGCACCGACCCAGCAGAAACTTTGCCCTATCGCTACTCTTCTTGTTCAGCCATAAACCCCACTCATGGTGTCTCGAAAGCGCGGTCCCGCTTCTAACAGCCAGTCACCCGCAGCAATATCTCATGGACGGGTTTCATGCAGCGGGAATGACATGGCCGCGACACAGAAGCGTCTCTGATAGCTCGGAATGATAGGGCTCACACCTCGCATCCCTGAGCGGGTATAACTGTGAGTATTACCGGGGACTGGTGGCACCAAGCCACCTGTCGGGCCGGCGGATGAGCGACCGCTCGGCGCGGGGGGGACCGGCGCCGCATCCGGCACGCTGACAGTGGCTACAAGGTCCAGCCACGCAACACTGCCAGCGGGCCGCCACGCACGGGTGGCAAAGACAGGGGCCTAACATGACTAAGGATACCGCGGGGAGAGAGCCGCGAGAGGGGCGAGCGCGGGGAACACACGTCGGGTTCGAGCGTGCGTTGCAGGGCGCACGCCGGGACACACGTCTGCCCCACCACCCTTTATTAGGTGGTCGCCCGGCTCGGGACTAGCCCCGCCGGGAGCACCATTAAGGGAACAAGCTTTTCTCAGAATAACAGCATTGAGAATGGTCAGCCTGCCGATATGCTCAAAAAACCGCAATACGAACACGGGCATGTTTATAGGGCAGCCGTGATGGCGCTGGCTAGCATTCAAGCCCATCTGTGCCGCAACATGGCGGTGACTTCATCCCGTGGCCGGACCACTCAGTTACATTATCAGCTTTGGCTGTGAGAATTCCATCTGCTCGCCTTCTCCCCTTTCCCTTCTCTGTGAACAGGATGTGACAGTGTTCGGCCGAGAAAGAGCTATGGTGTAGTACCAAGGCATCCGGCCGGTATGGTAAAACCGGGACCGGGGACACTACTTGGTGGTGTGCGCTTTGTTGCTGCAGGTCTCTTGCACGCGGAGCCCGTTGGCAGAGAACAGATGTATGTATGTGCTCGTTCAGTCACTGGAGCTTAGACGCTCCTGGGAGTAGGAGGCTGGCCGGCCTCATTTCGAGTGCCCATGACCAGCGGCATCAGGTGGCGTGAAAGGGCTATGTGAAGCACCCTTGTGCCCGCTTCGTGTCCGACGCAGGCAGCCATCCGTTTCGAGCGGAGTTGGTGCGTCCCAATTTATCGACGCACTTTCATAATCGTCACAATTGTTTATGTTGCCCCCCCTCGGCCTGGTCCTGGTCTCATGTCCACGCTGCTTAGCTGCCGCTTGGCAGACCCGTTGAGGCGCTAAGGATGCGAGCGCGCGTCGAGCCTCGGGGGCGGGGGAAACGACCTTCATTCCAGCCTTCCGCCACGGCCCCCTGGCACCGGCTGCCCGCCTTCCCGCCCGACCTACCGGCGTGCTCTTCCTGTGCGCGGTCCACCGCGTGCCTCCCCTCCTTGGGACCGGGGCGCGGGCTGGAGTGGGTGACCCTGGTGGCGCTGGCGAGACACACTGTGGTGTCCAGGTCGGCGCAGTGGAGGTGGGGGCGGGGAACCGTGGGACAGCAGGACCGTCTCCAAGTCGGAGACCCGGTTCGCCGCGCCTGTGTGGCCACCTCAGCGGCTCTCCGATTCGCTCTGGAGTGGCGGGTTGCGTGCTAGCTGCCCAGATACCAGCAGCATGCGAGGTCGCCGCTGAAGGAGCGGCCGATAACCAGTTGCCGCGCACCGAGCTATCGCCAGTGCCCACTGTTTATCAGGGACGGAGTGCACAGCTGCGCTTTTCTTTTTTATAGGGTGGCTGTTGTTTCCATTGTGGCAGCTTGACAATAAATAGGGGCCATGGCGCTTCCTCATCTCTCTCCTGTATTCATCCTATGGTTGGTCTCGCGCTGCCTGCTCGAGTGCAGCCGATTCTCCGCCGTCTTCAGACCAGTCCCTGACCACTGCTGCCACCATACTTAAGCGCAAAGCAAACGCATCACACGCGAGCACCTTTGAATCTACTGCATGTGCCTGATGCCACAAAAAAGAAAAAGCGAACGGACCACAGCTTGTTAAGTCTGTCTGTGCGGGGACCCTGAAGCGACGGGTGCTCCATGGCTTGGCCTTCTTGGTGGAGTTGACGGCCACGGCGCTGAGGTTCGGGGCTGTGCTCTTGGGAGGGCACGTGGCGTCCGCCGTCGCGGAGCGCTCGGCCGCATTGACGGCCTTGGCCGCGTCCGTGCCCTCCACCACATCGGCGGCCTTGTCGACCTCACTGGCGACCTTGTTCGCATTTCCCGCATCGGGGCGCTTAGTGCCGCCGGCGCGAACAGCCTCGCCGACGCCCTCGACCGCGACGACACCGTGTGTGGCGTCGTCGGCGTTCGCCCCGTCCGCCACGGTCGAGAGGCCGGACGGGCCACCGCCCTCGACGATATCCCCAACCTTGGCCGCCACATGGTCCGCGATGGGGGCCACCGCCGCCGCGGCTGCCTTGACCGGCTCGTCCGCCTTGACCGGCTCGGCCGCCTTGGCCGGCTCGTCCGTGTTGACCGGCTCGGCCGCCTTGGCCGGCTCGGCCGCCTTGGCCCGCTCGGCCGCCTTGATCGGCTCGGCCGCCTTGACCAGGTCGGCAGCGTTGAGCGGCTCGTCCGCCTTGACCGTCTCGGACGCCTTGAACGGCTCGGCAGCCAAAGCCGCCGCCTTCTCCGGATATTCTTTCTGCATCAGCACGTGCATGCTCTTGCCGAACAGCTGCATCTGCTTGCTCGCCGCAGGCACCTTCTTCTGCAGGTCCTTGAAGTGCGCGCCCGAGTCGTAAAGCCACACGGTCTTCTTCGGCACCTCGACGCCCAACGCAATCCAATGCGCATTGTCGATATTGCAGATGCCCATGACCTTAGTAGCGCCGCCAGCCGCGGCGTACACCTTCTTGGCCATGGCCGCCACGCCGGCCTCGTCCGCCAACAGCAACTCGAGGAAGAAGGAGCAGTGCAGCACCCAAAAGTCTTTGCGGTTGCCGACGCACCAGCGCGCCAAGATGATGGAATTGACCGTGATCACGTCGTCGGTCATGCAAACGTCTTGCGCGTTCTTGACGAGAAGATGGGCGGGCACTACGACGTCCTGCTCCGCGCCGACGGACGCCGTCGACGCCAGCCGCCAAGCCGTGTTAGTCGGGTGGCTCGAGAGGAAGAAGGTCACGACCTCGTTGGCAAGCGCCGCATTGGAAGCGTGCCCCATCCCCGAAAAGTCCGGGACGCGGAAGCTGGTGTAGCCCGCCGCGTCGCGCAGCCACTCGACGGCCGTGCGGAACACCTGCACACGCATGCACGCTGTGTGCAAGTCAACCATGGCCTGCAGCGTGGCCGACGTCAGCTTGATCTCCATGGAGTCGCCCTGTGCGGCGACAGTGACGTACACGAGGGGCTGCTGGTCCGAGTCGATAATGTTGGCGCCGCGCACCTCCTCCATCTTGGCCATCAAACCTTTGCGCGCCCGCCGGACGGCGGTCTCCTCCAGGAGCACCATCAGGTCCTTCTGCTGCTCGGCAATAGCGGCCCACTCCTCCGCCGAGGCCGTCTTGAACTCAAACTCGGTGACGCGCGCGTCCATCTCCAAGGACGGCCAGCTCGTCGCCAATGTGTTGTACGTGTGGCCGTCCAGCATCTCCGCCTCCACGAGAACGGCGCAGCTCTGCCCGTCCGTGAGCGGGCTCAGGTCGGGCGCCTGGAACTCCGAGGCCAACGCGTCACTGCGCGTGACCAGCGCCGATTCCACTCGGGCCCGCTTCTTGGGCGTGGTGGCCGATTCGCCGCCGCTCCGCTTCAAAGTGCGGGCTGCCGACCGCATCGCCTTCTTGGCGGCCTCGGCCGCCTGATGGGCGGCCAGAGCGCGCTGCCCGGAGAGGCCAGCCGTCCGGCGTGCCGCCAGTCTCGCCGCCACGGCGGCACTGACGCCCTCGCTGGAAGCGTCGCCCGTCGCCTGCGTCGAGGTGGCGGCCGACCTGTCGGAGGGCGTCGCCGACGCGGGAGCCGACGAGTTGCCAAGCGAAGCGCCGCTAAACGCCCCCCGCGCAAGGACGTCAGCGATGGTGATCGATGCCAGTGCCCCAGCCTCGGGCGGTGCCTTTTCCTCCTTGCGCATGATGCCATGCTCAGCGAGCTTCTTGTTAAACACCGCCGACACGATCGACTTCTCCTTGTCAAAAAGGAGAAGCAGCATGGCAACGACCTCGTTGATGGGGGTCTGGTGCGCTGCCGCGGGCGCCACCTCGTTGAGAATGATGTAGTCCACGTCGAACACGTTGTTTGTGTCGCGCCGCCGCTCACCCGTTGGGTTGTGGCGCCGCTGCACCTCCACGGGATACTGCTGTGGTAGCAGCCGGTCGCCTGCGCGGCCGCGCCGTCCCCTCCTGCTCGTCGCGGAGTCCGGGCCGTCCTCAATGTGGCGGCTGTTGATAGCCAGCGGCCACCAGACGAGCATGCCCTGCAGCGACTCCTTACTTGCCAACCCGCGGAAGGCGACCAGGGCTAGAAGCACCGCGGTCAGCGTCGAGCGGAGAATCCAGACCCAGCCCCCCTTGACCGCCAAAAAAAGGGCCTCCACCGCGTCGTTGGCCTCTTCTGACGGGATGTGTACGGCCGGCGGCGCAAAGCCGACACCCGCCGCCGCAAAGCCGCCAACCTCCATCACACCAGGCGCCGACAGCGAGGGCGGCGCACTGGCGACGGAGGGGATGATGTTGCCATCCTCGTCCCACTCGTCTGCCTCGAGATCCACCTCCCCCTCGCACCCCGGTGGCACCCAATCGTGCACATTGTGCCCATGGAGGGTCACGTTGGGCGGCCGCTTCTCTCCTCCAGCACTTGGACCGGTGAGAGCCGGAGCTTGGCGGTCGGTGCCAAGCTGCGGTGCCCCTCCGTCCGACGCTCCCGGCAGAGCAGCTGCCGCATTTTCACCAGTGCCGATAACGGCCTCGAGGGGCCCTTGGCGCTCGCCGTTGGTTGTGGACCCCGCAGCCTCCAACTCGTCCTTGTTGGTGGCAGACGGGGCGCCGGCCTTGACGAGTAGGCGGGCGCCGCCGACAGCGGGAGGACGCGACAAACGCGCCGACGAGTTGCGGAAAATCTCCGCCGACATCACCATCGACGCCTTGCTGTGTAGGTGGGTGTACACAGTCTTGATGACTCGCTTGGAATCGTCGCAAGCAATGACGGCGTCGTCGTAGACCACGACAAAGAACGAGTCGCCGGTTCTCTTGGACACGCCGGACACGTGGAAGTGGCAGCTCAGCTGCGGGCAGCGCCCCTCCAGTTGTTGGAAGAGCTTGACCAAGTCGGAGACAATGTCAGCCATGTCGTCCTTGATGGCCGACACGCCGAGCAGGACCTTGATCAGCTCCAGCAGCTGCTCCATCTGCTCTTGAAAATCGGGTGCTAGGCCCATCGTGGGGGGCAGCAGGCATCACGGCCACCCGGGGCCGTCCACCCCCCCGTCCACAGGCGCCGTCGCTACCGTCCCGGGCCGCCCGCCGGGGTGGCGGCAGGCGCAACCACCACCCAGCCGGTCCACCCGCCCCCACACTCAGCGCCGCGACCGTCCCTCGCCGCACCGCCGGGGTAACGGCAGGCGTCCCCACTACCCAGTCGGACCACCCCCCCGCCCGTGCGCAGCGTCGCGACCGTCCCAGGCCGCACCGACGGAGCAGCGGCAGGCGCCACCACCACCCAGCTGGTCCACCCGCCCCCACACCCAGCGCCACAACAGTCCCGCGCCACACCGCTGGGGCAACGACAGACGACACCGCTGCCACGCCGGCCCCCCCCCCCCCCGGTCCGCCGCGTCGGCGAGGAGGAGGCGGGACCAAAACCAGGCCGCGACGGCGCGCCCGCAGGCCGTCCGCACGGGCACGTCCGACGTGGTGCCGAGGCCTCCGTCACCGTCAGCCAGGAGCTCAACGCGCGCCGGCAGGATGTGGGCGCAGAGCTCTCGCGTACTGTTGGCGCGCGCCACCTCCGCGTGAACGTCCAAGCCCGAGAGCAGCGCGTCGAGGGCGCCGGCAGCGGGAGCGGCACCTGGCGGCGGGCCCGTCCCACAGCGGGTGGGCGGCGGCCCCCATACGTGCGCAGGGCCGACTGCCTCCGGGGCCGGCAATGAAAGCGCCGCCATCGACCATGCAGCGCCTGATGCGTGCAGCTGCTCAGCAAGTACACGCGGGGGCCGCTAACGCTCTGACGCCACACCTCTAGTACTTCTGAAGAAGCGGAATGGCAGCTGGACAGCTGCCAGGTGGCGCCGATGCAGGCAATTAACGGGGTCCTAAACACCTCCAGGAGCGCGTTGCCACGATGGAACTCGCGGTGGTTTCCAGAACCAGACGAGGATCCAGTTCGGGCCTGTCGGCCTTGGCACCTGCTGCCAGCGGTGCTAGAATCTGACTCTGGCAATGTCCGCAGGCGCCGCCTCCGGCCACGAACCCGCTACTTTGTGGACGGCGCAGTGCCCGCTCAGAGTCCGCGGCGGGCGACATCGCCTCTCCTTCCTCGGGCGCTGCTTTGTGGGCGATGCGGCCCTCCACAGCAGCGCTGCGCTGGGCCGTTGCGAGGTTCATCTGGGCCAGCAATGAGGGGCTCGCGGGACCTGATTAACTGCTGCGGACCCGCTGAATAGGGCTCGGTCAGACCTCCGGAGGTACGAGTCAGCCATCATGTGGGTCTCAAATCAAGGCTCGAGTAGGCCTTAGCAGCGGTCGAGCCCGAGAATATAGCAGCCTTGCCGGATCTCTCGGCCGCGGCCGATCAGGTCTGTTGGGGCCGGTTTTCCGGGATCCAAAGGGGCGGCAGAGGCGCAGTGATCAGTTTTCGGGCGACTGGAACAAGTGCTATTTTAGGGCAGAGAGGCGAGAATGGTATCCCCAGATGACGGCTATTCTCGGCCCCAGTCCCCTGGACTTAGGCGCCAGATGGCTGCTATTACCTGCGTTTTTATCCGATGGAGGCTCTGGGCTGGCTCCTGTTGCACTGCCAGAAATCATGTTTTAGGAGGAAGAATCGTGCATGTGCACGGAAACCGGACACTTTCGCGGCACCAAAGACTCCGTACAGGTCCTGAGGACAAAGCGCAGTGGTTCTCGACATTGGCATCGATGCACACAGATATGAAAAACAGGATAAAGCAGAAGAACATGCGATTTTACCAGTGTAGACGACTCCGTAAGGCGCCGCGTCAGCCGGAATAAGCCGATTCCTTGTCAGATGGTTCTGCAGGCACTGCGCGAGAAGTCTTCTAGGATCTACGTGCATCCCTCCCATGAGTTGGCATAGGTCGTATTGTGGAGAAATTACTGCCTACTCCATACATGAAGCTTCTTAGAATTCCATAGCATTGTAGCCCGGTCCGACGCGAGGTAGATGTGCGCCAACGGAAAGCATGGACGGAGAAACTGGCGGCGATAGTCTTGATGTCTCCAGGAGGTGAGGCACCAATACTCCGCCTGATTTTCTCCCCTACTACAACAGCTGCGACGCCCTCCGCCTCCTCATTTTGTGTCCTCTGTGGTTTCTGCAGCCTACACCGTTGCCGTATGTGAACGAACGTACAGGGGCAGCGGGCTCCCCTCCCGGAACGGGCCTGACAACCTGGACCCACAGAGACGCGCTCCCTGTACAGCTGTTCTCTCAAAACTCCCGCACTCCAACTGTTGCCGAAGAGATTCAAATCGGCCTCTACGACCCCGCGGAGGCCTATTTGGAACACTCTCTCGCAACACTTGGGAGTGCGGGATTTTTCAGAGAGCGACTGCACGAATATATGTCTTTTCTGTCGCAGATGATATCCTGGGCGGAAGGCCTGACACCTCGTACGCGTGCTCCACCTGCCGACAGCGACCGCGGTCAGGGCAGACGATGTTTCGATCCCCAGAAACACTTCCAGCTTCACCCCACCGCCTACAGCCGTTCTCCCAAAATTTCCGCACTCCAACTGCTGCAAAAGAGTGCCAAATCGGCCTCTGCGGGGTCGTACAGGCCGATTTGGAGCTCTTGTGCAACTGTTGGAGTGGGGAATTTTGGGAGAACAGCTGTATTGTCACTCAAAATAATCAAAAACCCCTGTCGGCCATCATGAATGTGGCTTGAGCTGGGATCGTAGGAGTAGCGGGCGCATTAGTCCCCCCCCTGCTGGGCGGAGAGTGGCGAGGCATGTGGGGAGGTGAGAGTTGAGGGCCGCAAGCAAGGTGACAGGCTTCTTTTCCTACGGTCTTGTGTCAAGAATATCTACGAATGCGCGAGGGCGAGGTACCTCTGCGGTGGGGCAGCCGGATTCAGGGCCAGTCCCGGGGGGCTGATCGGGAAGCAGTCTTGATCACGGTGATGAATTGTGCGGAGTCCATGGGCCCTGCGCGGCGCACAAGACCCGCAACCGCAGGTGCACATCCCGCCCGAGCATTTCTGACACGCTCGACTACGTCGAGTCGAGCACCCACTGGATGACCCCCCCCGGCGCCAACGGCCATTGGCACGAGGTTCTTGGCCGACACCTGGATTTCATACTCGGCGCCCACGGTCCCCAGCATGCCGAGTTCCCCCTCCCCCCGCCACTCAAACTGCGTCCTCATCCCACAGCTTTTTGCTGCGCAGGATGCCGGCCCCCCCCCCTGCGCAGCCCCCCCCAGCGCAGCAGCCACTATTGCCGCGCAGTGCTTTCCCAAGAGCCGCATTTGTTCGCTGCCTAGTACAGCAGCCTCAGCTAAATCGCCTGTCAGAACCGGCACCATCTCGGCTGTTCCATTGCCACTGGCCCTGTCGGACCTGGCACATGCCAAATTGTTTTCTTGGAATGAGCATCTATCATCGGTCCTGTGTGGATTCACAAGGCCGTGGAAGATATACAAGTGGGAAAAATGGGGTGGACGGGGCACAGCGAGCCCAGCCGTTCTCGTTGCGAGAGACTGGGTGGCGCATGTAAACCCCACGTATCTATGCTTTGATTTATCGGTTATTGACTCCCCGTATGGGCGTCGCCGACTTGCGTGATAGTTAATAGACGGAAGACTTAGGGCGCTGGGTGATCCCC
>ENA-ORXC01000842-ORXC01000842.1-marine-metagenome-genome-assembly--contig:-NODE-842-length-19790-cov-3.473241_pt1 | contig 19790 bp, 19 predicted proteins | sample MGYA00237865_ERZ511478 | MGnify/ENA metagenome assembly ERZ511478 | reverse complement strand
GTTCAACAGATGGTTCGATTGAGTTATCCGTTCAGCCAACCTTGCTTCCGTCAAGACATCCATTAGCTTCCGTTAACGATGAGTATAATGCAGTCTATGTATACGGTGAAGCCGTTGGAGAAACGATGTTCTACGGCCCTGGTGCTGGCCAGCTGCCAACCGCAACGGCTGTTGTATCGGATCTTGTTGCAGTAATCAAGAACATGAGACTAGGCGTGAATGGAAAAAGCGTTATTCTTCCACAGCATGATCGTAAGCTTAAAGATGATGAACAGATCAAAAGTAAGCATTTTATTCGCTTGATTGTAAAAGATGAACCTGGAGCTTTTTCTAAGATCTCACACCTCTTCCAGGATCGCGGCTTAAGTTTAGAAAAATTAATTCAAGAACCTGTTGTCAATAAAGGAACTGCAGAACTTGTCATCATCACACATGAAACAAATCAGAGGGCATTTGAGGACGTGCATAATCGATTAAGAGATCTGGATGTTGTTGTAGAAGTGAAAAGTCGCTACCGCGTGGAGGGAATGTAATGAGCTGGAACGGACTAATTAAGCATTATAAAGAGTATTTACCACTTACAGAGGAAACGCCGCAGCTCACTTTAAATGAAGGAAATACCCCTCTCTTAAAGCTTGATCAGCTGTCAGACGAACTTGGCATTTCACTGCACGTTAAAATTGAAGGGGCGAACCCGACTGGTTCTTTTAAAGATCGTGGTATGGTGATGGCGGTAGCTAAAGCAAAGGAAGAAGGCAGTGATGCGATCATTTGCGCATCAACTGGTAACACAGCAGCCGCAGCAGCTGCCTATGGAGCAAGGGCAGGTTTACGCTGTATCATCGTTATTCCAAAAGGAAAAGTAGCGCTTGGAAAGCTAGCTCAGGCAATGATTTATGGTGCAGAAATTTTTGAGATTGATGGAAATTTTGATGAAGCGTTACGAATGGTTCGTGATATTGCTGAAACAGAACCAATTGCACTCGTAAACTCTGTTAATCCTTATCGTTTAGAAGGGCAAAAAACAGCGGCTTTTGAAGTCTGTGATCAGCTAGGTGAGGCTCCAGATGTGCTAGCTATTCCTGTTGGAAATGCGGGTAACATTTCAGCTTATTGGAAAGGCTTCAAAGAATATGTCTCAGAAGAAAATCGCCCGCAAATGCGAGGATTTGAGGCTGAAGGGTCAGCGGCAATTGTTCAAAAGAAAATCATTCCGAATCCGGAAACGATTGCTACGGCGATCCGAATCGGCAATCCAGCTAGCTGGCATCTGGCTGAGGAGGCTGTTATCGAGTCAAAGGGGAAAATTGATAGTGTAACGGATGATGAAATCCTGCATGCTTATCAGGAACTTGCTAAAAAAGAGGGTGTCTTTGCAGAACCAGCTTCTTGTGCTTCAGTGGCAGGAGTGATGAAACAAGTCGCTTCTGGCGAGATTAAGAAAGGAACAAAAGTAGTTGCGGTCCTAACAGGTAATGGATTGAAAGATCCTGCAACTGCGATGGACAATGTGATCGCGAAACCACGAGTTGTCGCAGCAGATAAAACAGCGTTTCTTGAAGAACTTAAGGGATGTGTCAGCCATTGATAAAAGACGAATGTCTTTACTTGAAAGTTCCAGGAAGCACATCAAACCTTGGACCGGGATTTGATTCAATTGGTCTTGCCATCAATCGTTATTTACATGTGAAAATTGAACCTTCGACAGAATGGTCTTTTCACTATATTGATTTTGATGACCGTTTTCCATCTGGAAAAGACAATATGATCTATCAAACAATTGAAGAAATTGAGAGAAAGTATGGGAAAGGGAAAGAGCCCAGGCCTTTCGCTGTCACGATGACAAGCGAGCTTCCTTTAGAAAGAGGGCTTGGGAGTAGTGCTGCAGCGATTGTAGCGGCTGTAGAAATAGCAAATTATGCAATGGAGCTTGGTCTAACGTTAGAAGAAAAAGTGCAAATTGCGACGGTGTTTGAAGGTCATGCTGATAACGTTGCTGCCTCTCTTTATGGTGGTTTAGTCATCGCTGCAGGGCAAGAGGGTTTAGACATGATATCACATAAAGTAATGGATTTAGAAATGGTAGCCTTAATTCCAAATCATAAATTAAAAACAACAGATTCTCGTTCTGTTCTTCCTAATATGTTACCTTATCAGGAAGCTGTGGAAGCGAGTAGTATTGCAAATCTTTTTATTGGGGCAGCCCTCCAAAATAATTGGAAGTTAGCTGGTAAATTAATGGCGCGTGACCTTTTTCATCAGCCATATCGAAAGCACCTTGTACCTGATCTTGAACAAGTCCATGAATTTGCAATAAGTCATGGTGGATACGGTGCTGCGTTAAGTGGAGCTGGACCAACATTAATTGTCTTTGCTCCAAGCGGCTCCTCAGAGTATCTTCAACAATCGCTAGCAAAGCGTTTTCCGATTTACCAATGTGAAGTGCTTCACCCAACGTCTACCGGGATAGAAGTAACCGTTGGAGCTTATGAAAATCAATCAATCTAAGAAGAAGTCGCCCTCAAACAGGGCGGCTTTTTCTATTTGAGAGGGATTGTTGATGGCTGACAAAACTAGTGATAATTATCCAAAATAACCTCAGTCTAACCGGCACAATCTGACAGGTTTATCTGTCAAATTAGTCTATACTTAGAATCAAAATCGCAAGGGGGGAGGTACTTAGTGGCAGTATACCTTGATGTGATTTGGCTATTGAATTTTTGTTTCGATTATATGCTACTTGCGCTAACCGGGATACTGCTAAAGAAAAATGTTAAGAAAAGACGACTTGCGACAGGTGCATTAGTTGCTTCTTTTTACGTTCTTTTTCTTTTTGTTCCATCATTGAGTTTTATGACACTTCCACTGATGAAATTACTTTACTCCTTCGTGATTGTTTTCATGACGTTTGGATTTACGCGATTCCGTAGTTTTATTCAATGCTGGCTTCTTTTTTACTTTGTGACGTTTATGATCGGTGGAGGAATGATGGGAGCTCATTACTTTTTTCAGCAAGACGTGACGGTCGTTAACGGAGCAATCGCGACAAAAAGTACTGGATTTGGTGATCCGATAAGTTGGGCATTTGTCTTAATCGGTTTTCCTGTAGTATGGCTTTTTTCAAAAAGGAGAGTTGAGAAACTTGAAACAACGCGCATTCATTTTGATCAATTGGCCAATGTGTCAATCCGAATAGATGAGGTAACAATTTCAGCAACTGGATTGATCGATAGTGGCAATCAGCTTCAGGATCCGTTAAGTGGTTCACCGGTAATGATTCTTGATATGACCGTACATGAATCGAATTTTCCGCCAACTTTAATTGAGAAAGCAAAAAACATTACCGAATTTCAGGAAGAGGGAGAGGGGGACCGCTGGGAACACAGGTTACGAATTGTTCCGTTTCGAGCAGTCGGACAAGATCACCAATTCTTGTGTGCTGTAAAGCCGGATGAAGTGATGATCTCATTAGAAGGTCGTTCATTAACAGTAAAAAAAGTGCTTGTTGGGTTAAGTTTTCATTCCATTTCTGGAGAAAAAGATTATTCGTGCATACTTCATCCGAAAATGCTGACAGGACATAAGGCGACTGCGTCATAGAAGATAATTCAAGACGATCAAGGAGGAGTTTTGGATGGGGAAAATAAGAATTAAGATTGTTCTCTGGTGGCAGCGTATCTTAATGAAATTAGGAATTAAACCTGATGAAATTTACTACATAGGAGGGAGCGAAGCGCTTCCTCCTCCTCTATCGAAAGACGAAGAAGCACATTTGTTAATTCAGTTACCTAAAGGGGATAAAGCGGCAAGATCAATCTTAATTGAACGGAACCTTCGCTTGGTCGTTTATATAGCGCGGAAATTTGAGAATACGGGAATTAATATTGAAGATTTGATAAGCATAGGCACAATAGGATTAATTAAAGCTGTGAACACGTTTAATCCTGAGAAGAAGATCAAACTTGCTACCTACGCTTCACGGTGTATTGAAAATGAGATTTTAATGTTTTTGAGAAGAAATAATAAAATCCGATCTGAAGTATCGTTTGATGAGCCGCTTAATGTGGACTGGGATGGAAATGAATTGCTTCTTTCAGACGTTCTTGGTACGGATGAAGATATCATTACGAGAGGAATTGAAGCTCGCGTTGATCGTCGTCTGCTTGTTAAAGCGTTAGAAACTCTAAATCCACGAGAAAAACAAATTATGGAGTTAAGATTTGGTCTAGCGGGAGAAGAGGAGAAAACGCAAAAAGATGTTGCCGATCTTCTCGGTATATCTCAATCTTATATTTCAAGGCTTGAAAAACGCATCATAAAACGTCTTCGAAAAGAATTCAATAAAATGGTCTAAGCATGTTAAGAGAATAGATGCATAAAATTCCCACTCGCGGAGATACTTTACTTTGACAGCATCTCCGATGAGGAGGGAATGAGTTGACACGAAACAAAGTCGAGATTTGTGGAGTAGATACCTCCAAACTTCCTGTACTTAAAAATGAGAAGATGAGAATTCTTTTTAAGCAGATGCAGGAAGGGGATATATCAGCACGTGAAGAATTAGTTAACGGAAATTTAAGGCTAGTTCTAAGCGTGATCCAGCGATTCAATAATCGAGGAGAATATGTGGATGATCTTTTTCAGGTAGGGTGTATTGGCCTGATGAAATCCATAGATAACTTTGATTTAGGGCAAAACGTGAAATTCTCTACTTATGCAGTGCCAATGATCATTGGTGAAATTCGTAGGTATCTCCGTGATAATAACCCAATTCGGGTTTCGCGATCATTGCGGGATATCGCTTATAAGTCTCTCCAGATTAGAGATAAGTTAATGACGAAGAATTCTAAGGAACCAAATCCCACCGAAATTGCAAAAGAGCTAGGCGTAACGAAAGAAGAAGTTGTGTTTGCGCTCGACGCCATTCAGGATCCCGTTTCATTATTTGAACCGATCTATAATGATGGTGGTGATCCGATCTTTGTAATGGATCAAATCAGCGACGATAAACAAAAAGATATTCAGTGGTTAGAGGATATTGCACTTAAAGAGGCAATGACTCGATTAAATCAACGAGAAAATTTGATTTTACAAATGCGGTTTTTCCAGGGGAAAACCCAAATGGAAGTAGCGGATGAGATTGGGATATCACAGGCCCAGGTGTCTCGTCTTGAAAAAGCCGCGATCCATCAAATGAATAAAAATATTCAAAGTTAGAATGAGACCTGAGAAACAGGTCTTTTCTTTTGCCTGCATTTCATATAATGAGTTGAAAGGTGGGTGCGTCATGATAAAAATTTCTGAATTTCAGGTCAAAGATGTTGTGAACGTATCGAATGGACGAAAACTTGGTCACATCGCTGATCTGGAAATTAATTTAACTACAGGTAAAATAGAAGCGATTGTGATTCCGGGTGCAGGTAAGATGATGGGGTTATTCGCAAGAGAAAGCGATGTCGTTATTCCGTGGCGAAACATTGTTAAGATTGGTTCTGACGTGATTTTAGTAAGGCATCACGATACGGCAGATGGCGAATCTTTTCAGAAAGAATCGTAAGCTCAGAAAGATGTAACAATCTATCTCCCTTAGCTTCAACATATTATGATAAAATAAGGTATAAACTGTATCATGGTATAAAGGGGTGCAACTGTGGCGAACGAACCATTTCATGCAACAATGAAACAAACTTCACTGGAACTGAAATTTCCAGATCAAGCTGAGCGAAAAAATCAACCAATTGCAGGTTTTTCGACTCGCAGAAACGGAGTTAGCCAGACTCCGTTTTCTAGCTTGAATCTTGGATTTCACGTACCAGATGAAGCGAAAGATGTGCTCGAGAACCGAGAAATTCTTGCAGGTGATATTGAGCGACCACTAAATCAGTGGGTCGTTGGAGAACAAATCCACGGCGCGGCTCTAGCAAAGATTGTTTCAAAGGATAAAGGACGTGGATCAGCGGATCATCACGATGCGATTTCAAGCGTCGACGGATTATATACAGATGACCAGGATGTTTTATTAACGGCTCTTTATGCAGATTGTGTTCCATTATATTTTTATGCCCCAAAAGCGAATCGGGTTGGTCTTGCCCACGCAGGGTGGAAAGGAACGACGAAGAATATTGCTGGAGAGATGATCAACGCCTGGAAGCAAGATGGTATAAAGGCTGAGGATATTTATGCAGCGATAGGACCGTCTATTGGGAAGTGTTGTTACGAAGTTGATGATGGAGTAGTCACTCAGGTCAATTCACTCCTTTTAAATAAAGCTACACTGTATGAAGAGACGTCAAAAGGAAAATATCAGCTTGATTTAAAAACTGTTAATCGGGAATTACTTTTAAAGGCTGGTGTTCAATCGAGTCATCTATCAACTAGTAGCTACTGTACAAGCTGCAGCGATCTGTTTTTCTCTCACCGAAAGGAAGAAGGAAAAACTGGAAGAATGATGGCATACATAGGACTCGGGGAGGTATAGCATTAACGTGGATGTAAGAGAAAGTTTCACTACGATTAAAAAACAAATAAACGTAGCAGCCGAAGCTTCTAGCCGAAATCCAGAGCGAGTAAACGTCGTAGCTGTTACAAAATACGTAAGTGTTAAACGTACAAAAGAAGCGCTCGATGCAGGGTTAACACATTTTGGTGAAAGTCGTGATGAAGGACTTTTAGAAAAAGTGGAAGCACTTGGGACAACGCCCTCCTGGCACTTTATCGGAACGCTACAATCACGTAAAGTGAAAGAAGTTCTTCCATTTGTAGACTATATTCATTCACTTGATCGTCGTTCTTTAGCAAAAGAAATACAGAAACGAGCCGATCGTGAAATTAACTGTTTTGTACAGGTGAATGTATCCGGTGAAGATTCCAAGCATGGCTTATCATTAGATCAAACGATTCCTTTTATTAAATCGATGAAAGAGTTCTCATCGATTAAAGTGATCGGGTTAATGACAATGGCTCCGCACACAGATGATCGAAATGAAATTCGATCGGTCTTTAAGCAACTCCGGGAGCTTGGAGAACGTATTCAAAACCTTTCACTCAGTCATGCTCCTTGCAACGAGCTTTCGATGGGCATGTCTAACGATTATGAAATTGCAGTTGAAGAAGGTGCAACTTACGTTCGAATTGGATCGTCACTTGTCGGTAATGAAAAATAAATTAAGCTCTCCAGGAGGTGCAGGGAATTGGGTATTAAGACGAAATTCAAACAGTTCTTTGAACTTGATGATGAGACAATAGAATTGGATGAGCAGCAGGAGAACGAAGCCTATATGGAAGAAGAAGAGCCTGAAGTAAGCAGAGCAAATCGAAAAAGCAAACAAAATGTTGTCAGTCTTCAAAGCGTTCATAAGAACTCAAGAGTTGTGCTAGTGGAACCTAGAGTGTATGCTGAAGCTCAGGATATTGCTGATCATGTGAAGAATCGGAAGTCCGTTGTCATGAATCTTCAACGTATTCCGCAGGATCAGGCGAGACGAATTGTCGACTTTTTAAGTGGAACCGTCTATGCTGTAGGGGGCGATATTCAGAAGCTTGGTCCGGAGACATTCTTATGTACGCCGGATAACGTTGAAATTTCAGGAAATATCACAGATGAAATTTATGAAGACGAGTAAGTAAGAAAGGGTGAAAAGTTTGAACATTGCTTCAATCTTAATTTCAGCAGTACAAATTTATACGTGGATTCTCATCATTTACATTTTTATGTCATGGATTCCAAATGCAAGAGAATCTTCAATTGGCCAGATGATTGCTTCGATCGCAGAGCCATACCTTGCACCATTTCGCAAATTTATTCCACCAATCGGAGGCATGCTTGACATTTCACCGATTGTTGCGATCTTTGCGCTTCAATTCGTCCAATACGGAATCGCTGCTCTCTTTAGTTTCGTAAGTTAATGTCGATTTACGAACATTACCGCCCTGAAGAACGGACGTTTGTGGATCGCGTTTTGCAGTGGCAAGATGAGGTTCAGGAAAGATATGCGCCCAGATTAACAGATTTTCTAGATCCGCGAGAGCAGGATATGGTGAGACAAATCATAGGAAATCATCCTGATGTGGGAGTGTTTTTCTCAGGTGGAGTGGGAGGGTCTGAACGTCAAAGGGCTCTTCTTGTTCCACCTTACTTTGAGCCTTCAATCGAAGATTTCGAAATAACAGCATTTGAAATTACATATCCAGCTAAGTTCCTTACACTTACGCACCCTGATTTGCTTGGTGCAATGATGGGCCTCGGGATAAAACGAGAGAAGTTTGGGGATATCATCGTAAATGAAAGTCTTGCACATCTTATTGTCGCAAAGGAGATTGCAGACTTTGTTCAAATGAATTTGACGCAAGCTGGTAAAGCTTCTCTTTCTCCAGTAGAAATTTCACTTGAGCATTTACATTTGCCTGAAGCAGTATGGGACGAGCAGGCAGGGACGGTAACTAGTCTTAGACTAGATACTGTTCTCGCTGAAGTTTATAACCTCTCAAGAGGTAAAGTCAGTACGATGATTGAGCATGATCGTGCGAAATTAAACTGGAAGATTGTCAGTCAACCTTCTGCTGAAGTGAAAGAGGGAGATTACTTATCTCTTAGAGGCTCCGGTAGAAGTAAAATCGTTTCAATCGATGGGAAAACAAAGCGAGATAAATGGCGAATCACTTATCAAATTCGTAAATAGTTTGTCACAAATAGAAGGAATATCCAAATCGCTGTCGAAATAGGATTAAGCCGGGTATATGAAATGAGAGTAAATCGGAGGTGGCTGAATTGCCTTTAACACCATTAGATATTCATAACAAAGAGTTTACTCGCGGTTTCCGCGGTTATGATGAAGATGAAGTCAATGAATTTCTCGATCAGGTAATCAAAGATTATGAAACGGTAATCAGAGAAAAGAAAGAATTGAATGAGAGAGTGAAACTATTAGAAGAACGACTAGGACATTTCTCTAACCTGGAAGAAACGTTAAACAAGTCGATCTTAGTTGCACAAGAATCAGCAGAAGAAGTAAGGCAAAATGCAAAAAAAGAATCTCAGCTAATTGTTAAAGAAGCAGAAAAAAATGCGGATCGCATTATTAATGATTCACTTGCAAAAGCGCGTAAGATTTCAATGGATAACGAAGAGCTAAAGAAACAAGCTGCCGTTTATCGCACGCGTTTTCGTATGCTAGTTGAAGCTCAACTCGAAATGCTTAATAACGAAGACTGGGATGGTCTTGTAGCTCGATTTGAAGAAGAGGAAGAAGAGCAGCAGGAACAAATCGAAGAAAAAGCGTAATGCACTTATTTATTTTTTTGTCATTTCCTTGACTTCTTATTTTTATTTAAACTATACTTCTAGTAATAGCAATAACGATCGACGAAGATGGGAAGAGTACCTAATTCTTACTTAACAAAGCGAGCCGGGTATGGTGTGAGCCGGTGTTAAACAATTAGGGAAGATCGCCCCTGAGTCCCGTGCTGAACGATAAGTAAGCCTCGGCGAATCATTCACGTTACGAATGCAAAGTGAGCGTAAAGCTTAATTTGGGTGGTACCACGGGAAAAACCTTCTCGTCCCTCTTCGGGGACGAGAAGGTTTTTTTGTATTTGACGAAAGTGATGCCGGGGATTTGCTTGCTACGGTCGTTGGTCGTTATAAGTTGAAGGAGGAAACCTCATGAGCTTTAAAGAAACGCTCTTAATGCCAAAAACAAAATTTCCGATGAGAGGAAATTTACCAAATAAAGAGCCTGACATGCAAAAAGAATGGGAAAAGATTAATCTTTATGCAAAAGTCCAGGAAAGAACGAAAGACCGTCCATTGTTTGTGCTACACGATGGCCCTCCATATGCGAATGGTGACATTCATATGGGCCACGCTGAAAACAAAGTGTTGAAAGATATCATCGTTCGTTATAAATCAATGAACGGTTTCAGTGCACCTTACGTTCCGGGTTGGGATACACATGGGCTTCCAATTGAGCAGGCGTTAACAAAAAAAGGTGTCGATCGTAAAAAGTTAACGGTAGCTGAATTTAGAAAGAAATGTGAAGAGTACGCATTAAAACAAGTCGATCGTCAGCGCGAGCAGTTTAAGCGTCTAGGTGTTCGAGGCGATTGGGATAACCCGTACATCACACTTCATAAAGGCTACGAAGCTCAACAAATCAAAGTGTTCGGTGAAATGGCGAAGCGCGGTTATATCTACAAAGATAAGAAAACCGTTTACTGGTCTCCAACTTCTGAATCTGCTTTAGCAGAAGCTGAAATCGAGTATCATGATAAGCGCTCTCCTTCCATCTATGTTGCATTTGATGTCAAAGACGGTAAAGGTGTGCTTGCAGGTGATGAGAAGTTTATTATCTGGACTACAACACCATGGACGATCCCTTCTAACCTTGCGATTGCGTTAAATGAGAAATTTGAGTACAGCGTTGTTGATGCTGACGGAACAAAATATGTCGTTGCAACAGAGCTTGTTGATCAGTTAAAAGAAGAGTTTGAATGGACGAACGTAAGTGAAGTGAAGCGCGTTAAAGGTAGCGAGCTTGAATACGTAACAGCTCAGCATCCGATCTATGACCGTGAGTCTCTTGTTATTCTTGGTGATCATGTCACGCTTGACGCTGGTACAGGATGCGTTCATACGGCTCCTGGACACGGGGAAGATGACTACTTGATCGGACGAAAGTATAAACTTGATATCCTTTGCCCGGTTGATGAAAAAGGGGTCTTTACAGATGAAGCTCCTGGTTTTGAAGGGATGTTTTATGATAAAGCGAATAAGCCAATTACAGAGAAGCTTGAAGAAGCAGGCGCTCTCGTAAAGCTTACGTTCTTCACGCACTCTTATCCACATGATTGGCGTACGAAGAAACCAATTATCTTCCGTGCAACAGAACAATGGTTTGCTTCTATTAAAGAGTTCCGTCCAGAGTTACTTCAAGCTGTGGCAGATGTGAATTGGTTCCCATCATGGGGCGAGATTCGCCTTCATAATATGGTGAAGGATCGTGAAGATTGGTGCATCTCTCGTCAACGTGCATGGGGCGTTCCGATCCCGGTATTTTATGGCGAAAATAATGAGCCAATCATTACAGATGAAACAATTTCTCACGTATCCGATCTATTCCGTGAACATGGATCAAATATCTGGTTTGAATGGGATGCAAAAGACCTTCTCCCTGAAGGATTTACTTCAGAGCACAGTCCGAACGGAGAATTCCGGAAAGAAATGGACATCATGGACGTTTGGTTTGATTCAGGTTCATCTCACCAGGCTGTACTAGAAGAGCGCATTGATCTCGTTCGTCCTGCTGACTTGTATCTTGAAGGTTCTGATCAGTATCGTGGTTGGTTTAACTCATCTCTTTCTACAGCTGTAGCTGTAACTGGAAAAGCACCTTATAAAGCGGTTCTAAGCCACGGCTTTATCCTCGATGGTGAAGGAAAGAAAATGAGTAAATCGCTTGGAAACACAATGGTGCCGAACGATGTAATGAAGCAATTAGGCGCAGATATCCTTCGTCTTTGGGTATCATCAGCTGATTACCAGGCTGACGTGAGAGTATCAGATGATATTCTAAAACAAGTAGCTGAAGTGTATCGTAAAATTCGTAACACGTTCCGTTTTATGCTTGGTAACTTGGAAGGCTTTAATCCAGCTCAGCATCAAGTCGCTTATGAAAACCTAGGTGAACTTGATCAGTATATGCTTGTGAAGCTAAACAACTTAGTATCAAAAGTGAAGAAAGCTTACGATGAGTATCAATTCTTAACGGTTTACAACACGATTCATAACTTCTTCACAATTGAAATGAGTTCCTTCTACCTTGATATTGCAAAAGATACGCTTTATATCGAGCATGAAGATCATCCAAAACGCCGTGCGATTCAAACTGTTCTTTATCAGACGGCTGTAGCTTTGACAAAACTTCTTTCTCCAATTATCCCGCATACAGCTGAGGAAGTTTGGCAGTATGTTCCTGGTGAGAAGGAAGAGTATGTACAGCTTTCTGATATGCCGGAAGTGAAAAACTTTGAAGGCACTGCAGATCTAGAGCAAAAATGGGATCATGTCATGGAACTTCGCGATGAAGTGCTTAAGGCATTAGAAGAAGCACGTAACGAGAAAGTAATCGGTAAATCATTAACAGCTCAGCTTCATATTTACGCTGATAAGGGAACGAAGGAGTTGCTTGAAGGCGTAGCGAATCTTGAGAAGCTCTTTATCGTATCTGGTGCTACAGTTGCCGGTAAGAAGGCTGAAGCACCTGCAGAAGCGAAAGTATATGAAGAACTAGCGATCGCTGTTTCACCTGCTGAAGGAGAAACGTGTGAGCGCTGCTGGCAAGTGAAAACGGATGTTGGCACTGATAGCGAGTACCCAACTCTTTGTGCTAGCTGTGCTGAAACGGTTAAAAATCATTACTAATCGTGATCGTAAACGAAAAGACGCTTTGCAATTGCAAAGCGTCTTTTCTATATGGCAACCGCAGTTTCGATTGTCTGCTGAAGCAAGCTGTGCTAAACTTTCATAGGAAGTAACATTTGATCGGAGGAGCGCTCGTGTGGAAATATCTCATAGCCATTGGCATCATTGTACTTGATCAGTGGACCAAATGGCTTGTTGTGAAGTATATGGAATATGGTGAAAACATAACATTGATCGATGGTTTTCTTTCTCTCACATCTCATCGAAACCGGGGCGCGGCCTTCGGAATCCTTCAAGGACAGATGATTTTCTTTTATATTATTACGATTTTCGTCATTGGAGCGGTTATTTATTATATGAGACAGTATAAACATAGCCGTTTCGTTAGTGTAACGCTCGCGCTCATACTTGGAGGTGCAATTGGGAACTTTATTGATCGAGTCCTTCGAGGAGAAGTAGTGGATTTTGTAAACACATTCATCTTCTCTTATGACTTCCCGATTTTTAACGTTGCTGATGCATCCCTTGTTGTAGGGGTTATTCTCATTTTTATCGGAACCATTTTTGAAAGTAAGCAGGCTAAAGGGGAAAACTAATGGAAAAATTCACATTTAAAGTAGCAGAAGAAGAAAAAGGTGAGCGAATTGATAAGCTCATTACTTCTTATGAAAGTGACTGGTCACGTAGCCAGGTTCAAACTTGGATCAAAGAAAAAAACATTCAAGTAAATGGTGAAGCAGTAAAAGGCAATTATAAAGCAACAGCAGGCGATGAAATCGAAGTAACCGTTCCAGAGCCTGAGGAGTTAGAAATTGTTGCGGAGAACTTAAATCTTGAGATCGTTTATGAAGATGCAGATGTACTTGTCGTGAATAAGCCTCGTGGAATGGTTGTTCATCCTGCACCGGGCCACGCTAGCGGCACGCTTGTAAACGGACTAATGTATCAAGTGAACGACCTAAGCGGCATTAATGGCGTTGTTCGCCCTGGGATTGTGCACAGAATCGACAAAGATACATCAGGTTTGTTGATGGTTGCTAAAAACGATAAGGCGCATGAATCACTCGTAAAGCAACTGCAAGCAAAAACAGTTAACAGACTGTATACGGCCATTGTACATGGCAATATTCAGCACGATGTAGGCACGATTGATGCTCCAATCGGACGAGATCGTCAAGATCGTCAAAAAATGACGGTGACGGATGAAAATAGTCGCGATGCTGTAACACATTTTCGTGTGCTTGAGCGATATCAGCAATATACGTATGTGGAGTGTAAGCTTGAAACAGGTCGGACGCATCAAATTCGCGTGCACATGAAGTATATCGATCATCCTGTCGCAGGGGACCCGAAATACGGACCAAGAAGAAAGTCGCTTCCAATTGACGGTCAGGCGCTACATGCAGGAGTACTTGGTTTTCGTCACCCTGTAACGGAAGAGTGGCTTGAATTCTCAGCGCCTATTCCTGAAGATATCGAACGCTTATTAAAAAGACTTAGACAAGATTAAGGTTGACTTTAGAGAAGATTTCTGCGATACTCTTTGTAGACAACAGCATACCCTTTAACGACAGTCCCGTGAGGCTGCAAAGGAAAATCGGCTGCGTACGAACGCTACATTTGTATGCCCAAGAACCCTTTTGCCCTCATGGCGAAAGGGTTTTTTTATGCTTAGGAATAGAAAGAGAGAGGGGCGGTCATCATGGAAAACAAGCGAATTTTGCTAGATGATCAAGCGATTCGAAGAGCACTAACAAGAATTGCGCATGAAATACTAGAACGCAATAAAGGCATCGAAAATACAATGCTTGTTGGGATAAAAACGCGAGGCATCTATTTAGCTGAAAGGTTAGCTGAACGAATTGAGCAAATCGAAGGCTCAGCGATTTCAGTAGGAGAAGTGGACATCACGATGTATCGCGATGACTTAACACACAAAAATGAAGATCAGGATCCGCTGATTAAAGGAACAAGCATCTCAAAAGATGTGAGCGATCAGAAAGTGATTCTCATTGACGACGTCCTTTATACCGGTAGAACCGTTCGTGCAGCAATGGACGCCTTAATGGATCTCGGTCGTCCATCACAAATTCAACTAGCTGTGCTGGTGGATCGCGGACATAGAGAATTACCGATTCGACCTGATTACGTTGGTAAGAACGTGCCAACATCAAAAGAAGAAATCATTGAAGTCGCCCTTACAGAAGTAGATGACTTTGATCAAGTTAGCTTAAAACAATCATAAATCGTGCTCCCTTTAATTCCGTCCAGAGAGACGGCCAAGGGAGGAACCGCGTTCCGTTATAGGACACGCGCGTACCTCCTTGCGGCCATGCAAGGAGTTTTTTTATAAGCATGGCCGGGACACGCACAACCAAGGAGGAAAACATCATGAAACAAGTACTAGGAATTCGAGACGTTCCAAAACCATCAAGTTGGCTTACATTAAGTTTACAGCATTTATTCGCCATGTTTGGCGCAACGATATTAGTTCCGTTTCTCGTCGGTCTTGATCCGGCCGTGGCTCTTGTCTCAAGTGGACTTGGTACACTAGCGTATCTCTTAATTACAAAAGGTCGAATTCCTGCTTATCTCGGCTCATCATTCGCCTTCATAGCGCCAATCATATCAGCAGTATCATTACACGGCCCTGAAGGAGCGATGATCGGAAGTTTCTTTGCAGGAATTGTTTATGGATTAGTTGCGATCGGAATTCGAACACTTGGCTTAAACTGGCTCTTAAAGCTGCTGCCGCCGATCGTTGTAGGACCGGTAATTATGGTGATTGGGCTCGGGCTTGCGGGAACGGCGATTGACATGGCCATGAACAACCCGGCAACGGAAGCTTATAGCGGCACTCACTTTACTGTCGCACTTGTTACGCTTGGTATTACCATTCTTGCTTCGATGTTTTTAAGAGGATTTTTCAGCCTGATTCCGATCTTAATCGGCATTGTATCAGGATATACATTTGCTTACTTTATGGGCATTGTGGACTTAACACCGATTAAAGAAGCTTCATTCTTTCAAATGCCCGACTTTATCATCCCGTTTGCAGATTACAACCCAGTAGACGTCTTCTCATGGGAAATCCTGTTCATCATGGTTCCCATTGCGGTTGTCACGATCGCTGAACACATTGGCGATCAGATGGTCTTAAGTAAAGTAGCCGGAAAAAACTTCTTAAAAACACCAGGTCTTCATCGTTCTATTCTTGGTGACGGCGTAGCGACAATAATTGCATCTTGTCTTGGTGGACCGCCAAACACAACTTACGGCGAAAACATCGGTGTGCTTGCCATTACACGAGTGTTCAGCGTCTTCGTTATCGGAGGAGCCGCTGTGCTCGCACTCATGTTCGGCTTCGTAGGAAAAATAACGGCGCTTATTTCAACCATTCCAACCGCCGTGATGGGCGGAGTTTCAATCCTTCTCTTCGGAATTATTGCTTCTTCAGGCTTACGCATGCTAATCGATAACAAAATCGATCTTGGAGAAAAGCGAAACTTGATTATCTCCTCTGTTATTCTTGTTATCGGTGTAGGTGGTGCCTTCATCCAAGTAAGTGATAACTTGCAAATTGCTGGCATGGCTCTAGCTACGATTATCGGTATTGCGCTAAACTTGATACTGCCTGGAGGAAGCTCACAGCAATCAGTAGAAAAAATGTTCGAAGAAGATCTAGATAACAATGAACCAGCTGCATAGTATCATCCTTTAAAAAGGTACAGAGAGACCTAAAAGGGTGGAAATGAGAGGCGTTGACACAACGCGTCTACCTTTCTGCACCCTGACAAACGCTCAGGGTGTTTTTTTTGAACAAAAATGAAGGAAATGGAGTGAATGATTTGAAGCATTTACTTGATATGACGTCTCTTACACTAGATCAAATTCAGGAGATATTACTACATGCTGAGCGTTTTCGAAAAGGAAAAAGTCTTCAAACCCAGGAACCTGTATTTATTGCCAATCTTTTTTTTGAGCCTTCTACAAGAACGAGATTTAGTTTTGAAGTAGCAGAAAAGAAATTGGGATATGAAGTGTTGAATTTTGAAACTTCCTCTTCCAGTGTGCAAAAAGGAGAAACGCTGTACGACACGATCAAGACGCTTGAAGCAATTGGTGTAAGCGCAGTGGTCGTCAGGCACAAGGATGAAAGGTATTTCGCACCATTACTTGAAAAAACTTCGATGTCGATCATAAATGCTGGAGACGGATGTGGTCATCATCCGACACAATCTTTACTTGATCTTCTAACGATTCGGCAGGAGTTCAAGCGATTCGAAGGACTTCACGTTGTGATTGCTGGAGATATAAAGCATAGCCGAGTAGCACGCTCAAATGCTCACGTATTAAAGAGGCTAGGAGCAAAGGTAAGCTTCTCCGGCCCACCTGAATGGCAAGATGAAACAATGAATGAATTTCCATTTGTAACGATAGATGAAGCAGCGGAACAGGCAGACGTTCTCATGCTCCTCCGTATTCAAAATGAACGACATGAAAGAAAAAGCAACACGGGTTCTTATCTTGAGTCTTATGGGCTAACAATCGAGCGAGAGAAGCGAATGAAGAAACATAGCATCATTATGCATCCGGCACCGGTTAATCGAGGCGTGGAAATTGATACAACGTTAGTGGAATGCGAGCGTTCAAGAATCTTTAAGCAGATGGAAAACGGTGTTTATGTTCGAATGGCCTGCTTGAATTTAGTTCTACAACCTACACAGAAAGGGATGGTCGTGTAATGCTAATCCAACACGCGAAACTAGTAAACGAAACTGGAGAATTGATCGAGCAGGATGTACTTGTAAATGAGGAAGGACGAATTGAAGAAATCGCAAAAGGTATTGAAAAGGCCGCGCATGAAACGTTTGATGCAAAAGGAAACCTTCTCGTTCCTGGTCTTGTTGATCTCCACGTGCATTTAAGAGAACCGGGCGGAGAGCATAAAGAGACGATTGAAACGGGAACGAAAGCAGCAGCAAAAGGTGGATTTACGACAATAGCGGCGATGCCGAATACAAGACCTGTGCCAGACAATGAAGATACGATGGAGAAATTAATGAATCGCATTAATGAAACGGCTAGCGTACGGGTCCTTCCATACGGAGCGATTACAACGAGGCAGCTTGGTCAAGAGCTTACAAATTTTAATGGGCTAAAAGCTCATGGCGCATTTGCGTTAACAGATGATGGCGTTGGCGTCCAGAATGCAGGAATGATGCTAGAAGCGATGAAGCGTGCGGCAGCGAGTAACCTATCCATTGTCGCTCACTGTGAAGAAAATACGTTGATCAATGGCGGAAGCGTTCATGAGGGGCATTTTTCAAAAGAAAACGGATTAAACGGTATCCCGTCTGTATGTGAAGCGGTACATATTGCAAGGGACGTTCTGCTCGCTGAAGCAGCAGGCGTACATTATCACGTTTGTCATATTAGCACGAAAGAATCTGTACGCGTCGTCCGGGATGCGAAACGGGCGGGGATTAACGTCACTGCAGAGGTGACACCGCATCACTTGCTTCTATCAGAAGATGACATCCCTGGGCTTGATACAAATTATAAAATGAATCCTCCATTACGCTCGAAGGAAGATCGAGAGGCTCTACTTGAAGGACTGCTCGATGGGACAATTGATTTTATTGCAACAGATCATGCCCCACATTCACAGGATGAAAATGCACAATCAATGGAGAAAGCACCGTTTGGCATCGTTGGACTGGAGACTGCATTTCCGCTTCTTTACACTCATTTTGTTGAAAAAGGGACGTTTACGCTCAAGCAACTTGTGGATTGGTTAACGGTGAAGCCAGCACGTGCATTTGGTCTAGAATACGGCACGCTATCGAGTGGCGTACAAGCCGATATGACCATTATTAATTTATCAGAGGAAGTGGATATTAATCCGGAGATATTTGTCTCAAAGGGGAAAAACACCCCATTTACTGGGTGGGCGTGCAAAGGATGGCCAGTCGCAACATTTGTAAATGGAAAAATCGTGTTTGAAAAGGGGAGCGATCAATGATGAAAAGACAGCTAATTCTAGAAGATGGATCCATTTTTGTAGGAAAAGCATTTGGTAGTGACATCGAAAAAAGCGGTGAAGTTGTTTTTAACACAGGAATGACGGGCTATCAGGAAATTTTATCAGATCCTTCTTACTGTGCTCAAATCGTCACGTTAACGTATCCGTTAATCGGAAACTACGGCATTAACCGAGATGATTTCGAATCAATTAACCCATCTGTACACGGCCTGATCGTTAAAGAAGCAACGGCTGTGCCAAGCTACTGGAGAAATGAAATGACGCTTGATGAACTGCTTCGTGTGAAGGGCATTCCCGGGCTAGAAGGAATTGATACAAGAAAGCTCACAAAGCTGATTCGTTCGAATGGAACGCTAAAAGGAAAGATGTGTAGCATGGACGTCGATCCAGAAAAAATTGTGCGTGATCTAAGAGAAACGCCGTTAAAACGAGATCAGGTAAAGCAGGTGTCTATTAAAGCACCATACGCAAGTCCAGGACGGGGCTTTCGCATTGTCCTTGTCGATTTTGGGATGAAGCACGGCATTCTAAGAGAATTAACAAAACGTAAATGTGATGTGGTTGTTGTTCCGTACAATACGTCAGCGGAAGAAATTCTTCGCCTAAATCCTGATGGCGTCATGCTTAGTAACGGCCCTGGGGACCCGAAAGATGTTCCTGAGGCTGTAGAGATGATCAACGGCATCCTTGGTAAAATCCCACTCTTTGGCATTTGTCTTGGTCATCAGCTGTTTGCCCTTGCTTGTGGAGCAGATTCAGAGAAAATGAAGTTTGGTCATAGAGGATCAAATCATCCGGTAATGGATTTAACTACAAAACGGGTGGCGATTACTTCACAAAATCACGGTTATACAATCGCACCTGAAACGCTAGAGAAAACGGAGTTAGTTGTTACACATGTTGCAGTAAATGATGGGTCAATTGAAGGGGTTAAACATAAGGAATATGCAGCTTTCAGTGTGCAATACCATCCAGAAGCTTCACCTGGTCCTGAAGATTCCAATGAACTTTTTGACGACTTTATCGCAATGATTACAACATTCAAGGGGGAAAAAACATATGCCTAAACGTACAGATATTCAAAAAATCCTTGTGATCGGATCAGGACCGATTGTCATCGGGCAAGCAGCGGAATTTGACTATGCAGGGACGCAGGCTTGTCAGGCGTTAAAAGAAGAGGGATATGAAGTGATTCTCGTAAACTCCAATCCGGCCACCATTATGACGGATACAACGATTGCCGACGAAGTTTACATCGAACCACTTACGCTTGATTTTGTTAGCCGCATCATTCGAAAAGAACGACCAGATGCTCTTCTTGCGACG
>ENA-ORXC01000841-ORXC01000841.1-marine-metagenome-genome-assembly--contig:-NODE-841-length-19796-cov-19.034485_pt1 | contig 19796 bp, 21 predicted proteins | sample MGYA00237865_ERZ511478 | MGnify/ENA metagenome assembly ERZ511478 | reverse complement strand
GACCCTTTGGGTCCTTCTCTTCTGTATTGTCAGTGTTGCCACAGGGTATTTGCTCGCGCCTTCTTTGTTGCCACACCCATGTCCGTCTTCGACTCCGCAGTCTGCCCGCACTGCAGCGTACAGAGAAAGTTTTGTGCTCTTCGCTCGTACAGGTTGACGACAGACATTGGCGGAGCAACACATGCGCCTGTATCAGAGAGATCGTGTAGCGCTGCAGATCTCGCTCCCCGTCGGTTCGCGCCCGAGTGCCGCTGTTCTATCCTATTTGTGACAACAAGGCAACACCCTGCTGGATGCAATGACCCGCATATCTATGACGTACCGCAGTAAATCGCACCCATCAAGCGTCGTTGAGACGCCGCCGCTGGATAGCCGCGACGGAAACAGCAGTGACCTAGAGAACAGCTATGGCAGCGACTGCGACTGGACTGACGTTATCGAGGCCATGCGCGGGGAGCAAGAGTGGTCGAGACGACAGCGGCGGCCGGAGACGGTGATGGGGACGATGACGGATCGACGACGGCGGCGCGGCCGACAGCCATCGAAGCGTCTGGCGGCGGTTCGGCGACGCGAGAGGCATCGCTCTACTCGCATGATCTAGGCCACTTCCTTCAAATTTTCTTAGTTTCGAGACGCTTCACGATCGAAAGAACCGAACGCGCCATGTTCGGACCCCTGCGTGTCCATCCGGTGACGAACAAAGGCCTTCCCAACGCCTTAGGTCGCTTCGGACTACTTTTTCCAACGGAATTCCACCACTTCATCAAAAGCAAGTTGAGAAGCATCGACGTGATTGACTTGGCCGCAAGTTGGTGCACCCAGCTGCGCACGTGCGCCTCCAGGTGCGTTCCCCGCATGCCCCTACAACGACGGTGCATCCCTCCTGCTGTGGTCAGCGCCGGGACATGAAGACTTGCCCCTGTGCCCAGTGCCACCTTTCTCCCGTCGAGGACGGCCACGGGATTGTCAGAGTGTCCGACTCGTATGATACAAAGATGTCGACCATTTTCGCAAGCCTGAAGTGTGCTCGCGCGCGTTCCACGCCCAGCATCGACAGTCTGTGACCGCTGCGTTTTGGCTCTGATTGGCTGTTGACTTGTTTGATGCAGGGCGCCCAGCCCGTCATCCCATCCTACGGAAACAGTGGCCATCATGTCGAAACTGACTCGCGCATGAGACCGCTAAGTAGCAAATGGAGCCGGCGCCATCGCCCCGGAGCGTGGCGGAAGAGGCACGCAGAAACAAGTCGGGCACAGGCGGACGCGTGGGCGAGCTGAGAGATACACTCCAGGCGGCTCTGCAGTTCTTCTCGACGGGGACGTCGCTGATCGATCGATTGGAATCAAAAACGGATGGCGAACGATCATCCTCCATGGCCACAACTCCGTCCGATCGCTCGAAACATATTTTAAAACGATCAGAAACGATCATCATCTATGCCCCCAACCCGTCTCACTGCGTCGTTGAGAGAGACAGCACCGAAAGCGTGATGTCCGCGTGCCTCGACCGTGCCCCGCAGCGCCAGGCGCTCTGCAGTGGAAAGGACTTTCCGCTGATTCGAAACGTTTTCCAACGACGATCGGTTGGTTCGGCAACATCTTTATTGGGACAGCACCGCATCAATGACCTTGTCCACCCGATGTAATTGTCCAATTACCTGACGTCGCGTGATGAAACTCGCCGCACGTGCTTGCAAGAGGTGTCGATTGTCCAAAAGATCAGGTTGAACGTACACGAGAATTCGAATCATGCCCTTGAGATCATTAAAAACACCTTCAATGGGCCGCAAGTCGGGGCTGTACGCCGGCATGCGCAAGAACGGCACGCCATTGTTCTCAAGGAATGTGTCTCCACCCACGGTATGGATGGGGGCATTGTCAAACATGACAACGCAGTTGGACGCCTGCAGGTGCCATGGATGACCGGGGACGTAAACGCCCGGATTCGGAATATGCAGCTGCAGGAAAAGACGCCAGTCGGCCGACTTCAGCCCACGGTCGCGCACTATGACGGACTGGAAGTAGAGAATGCGGCCGTCCGCCGACACCGCCATGGTTGTGCTCGTACGGGGCACCGTTCTCGGATCCCGACCGCGCTCGCGGGTGCGCTCGTGTGCAAGTGCGCGGCCATACCGCCGAAGAACGTCTCCACCATCCGTGTGCGTCTCGTCAACGGAGATGATGCACCACGCGGGATGCGCCGTCGCGCAATGGCGTGCGCCCTACGAACAGGCTCCAAAGACTCCCAAAAGAATCGAGGCACGACCTTTCGGCTAAAGCCAAGTCGTCGCATGTGCAGGTCTACGATGCTCTGAGAACATCGAAGAACCACAAATTCCCCGCTGGGATGGTCCCGCATGGCCTTGAGCGTGGCCGCGTGCTCCCGAAGCAGCGACCGAGGGTTCTCGCGAACGATCATCACCAACGCCCACATCAGTCGGTCGTCAAACCAGCAACTGCTAGCATGGAAGTTGTGGTAGACGGGGTCACGCCATGGCGAGCCGTGATCATGATAGTAGGCCGCCCAGCGCTTCAGCGTCGACTTGCGGACGCCAATGTTCTTTTAGATCGTTGCAGGAGGAACGTTGTTGTGTAGCATAGACAGTGCAACAAAGCGTACCTCGATGCTGTACATGCCGCGCCGCTGCAAGCGGCCACAGCCGCAGAGAGTGACGAGAACGCGCGGGTGGACGTTGAGCGCCTCTTCGCTGAGCCGAATCCCCCCACAAGCCGCAGCGTCAACAGGCGGGGCCCGTGAGGGACCGAGGGGACAGGAGCAGCAACCAATGACTGGCCTCTTTCACGAAACATGGCCCCCGACGTCTTCCCTCGCAACCCACCTCTTTCCAGATGCGCGACAGTACGTCACGGACTCAAAAGACGGAGCGAGGCGACTTGCACAACGCGGTCGTGTGACACGATCGTCGACTTCTATCAAAGTCGGCCGACGGGGACGACGTGATGGTCGACCGATGAGCACGACGCGGGCGTTCCCGGTGGTCGTCGACGCCGGCCGGCGTCCACCGGGGGGCACGACGCGGGTGTGTCTTCTGCTCGTCAACCACAGCCGATGGCGACCGACAGACACGACGCGGTGGTCGACCGAGGGGCACGACACGGGCGTGCCCGGTGGTCGTCAACGCCGGCCGATGTCTGCCGAAGGGAACGACGCGGGTGTGTCTGGTGCTCGTCAACCACAGCCGATGGAGACCGACAGGCACGACGCGGTGGTGCCCAGCCGAAGGTCTCGCCCGCCAGAGCCGCCGCGTCCACCGTCCCCACAAACAGACGATGCCGCCGCGTCCACCGCTGGATGGGAGGGCGGGATGAGAAGCAACCGGCGAGTGAGGCCGTCACCTTGCCGACTGGGACGAGGGGAGGGCAGGGGAGGGAAGTGCAGGCGAGTGCGGCAGCCCGTACAGGCGAGTGAGGCAGTCCCCTTGCCGACGGGCACGAGAGGAGGGCGGGGGAGGGAAGTGCAGGCGAGTGCGGCAGCCCCGTTGCCGGCGGGCACGTGGGGAGGGCGGGGGAGGGAAGTGGCGGGAAGCGCAGGCGAGTGACGCCGTCCCGTTGATGACGGGGACGAGGGGAGGGCGAGGGAGGGCAGTACAGGCGAGTAAGGACAGGCCCAACGGCCGTCTGTTTCAGCCCCTGAGCATACCAGAAGTGCTGACGCCAGCCCCAGGCTAGGGCGTCATCTGCGATGACGGCTGAAAAGGTGGGCCGATGGGGATACGGCGATGACCGTCATCGCCTCCAAACCAACGCCAGGTGCACCTTCGTACGGGTGGTCCAGATGGGCGGTGCGGGGCCACAGCGTGGAGGGACGAACGAGGCGGGGCACGACGACGCGGCGATGGCCACAAAGAGCAAGTGTCCCCCGCGACGTGTGACCTGTAAGATCCCGTACATGGGATTGGGGCAAGTCGTACCGACCTGCAAAAAGAGGAGTCACTCAGCAAAATGCGTCGAGGGGCCGACCAACGTCAGCCTCGTCCTGAGCTGCTACGCGAAACGGGCACCAGCTGCGAGGTCTCTAGAGCTGGCCTGGCAGCCCTGGGATGCAAAAACACGCAGAGGCCTTCGAGTGACATTCTCAAACGGACGGCTGCGGGCCGCTCCCCCGAAGTGGCCTCGCGACCTCATTTGTTTGCCCTTGCACGAAACTGTCCAAGGATGACCACGTGAGATGTTGCCACCGTTCTCATCGGTCCACTGATGCGCGAATGTCATTGGCCGAGCGTCCCGCACGTTTGCTGACAGCACGTTTTCCCCGGCCGCGTCGGGAAAACGAGGAGGGCCCATTTTTTAGGGATCTGCCATATGCTCATAGTTTCCGTCTCACACTAAAGTCTGTCTCACTCTATTAGTCACCTGAGAACCGCACTTTTTTGGGAGAGAGCAGAACTCCGCCGCTACGACCGCAAATAACAAGCAGGCTTCTCACGAAGGATAGAGACCCCCTAAACATTATTAATTTAAGAGATGGTACGTTTTCTTCAGTATTGCTGGTTGCATAATTTCGACAGTCACAGTCAGTCAGAAACCCGCCCCAACACTGCACATAACTGCAAGTGCAACACGTGTGAGAAAAACTGACGAAGACTGGTGCAGGATAGCGTGGGGATAGTGCTGTCCAGGAAACCCAAATCGCTTTCCAGGCTCTGCAATCCGCTTCCCGGGGGGGGTGCTTGGAACGCCCGAATCTGGCCGATTGCACGAATGCTGACAGTTGATCGAACGACTAACCATGTCGATCGGCCTTAGTCACACGGTCGGACCCATCGATCGCTGTCCTAATGAAGATCGATCGGAGCTGGAACTGTCTCATCCCCACTTAGATGAGGAAATTTGCCCAGCTCATGATAGCAGTTAAAAGTAATTCTAGGGCCTTGTAGGATTAGCCACAACGACTAAAATTCTTAATCTGCAGGTCATGAGTTGCGTGTTTCGTCAGGCAAGGACCGTACAATCCCAAGGGCTCGTCCAGCGGGGGACGCGACCGCCAGGACGAACGTGACAAACTTAAGCCATACACGACTTCGAGCTGACGTCCCCCTGGACCGGCCTGGCGGAGGACCACTCTGGCCCCAGAAAAACATCGACGTCAACCCCCTGAGGAGAGCAGGGATGCCACATTTTCATGCTGCCGGACGCACGTCAACGACAACGAGTAATTCGGCTTCCGTTTCCTCAATCGGGAGGCGGCGGTGCTGGAGCTCCTCCCGTACCTTGAACGAAGCTCGAACACGACCGACAGACTCACCGCGGTAGTACAATTGAGCATATGAATCGCCAGCAAGCAACCTTGTCCGATTATTGAGAGGACCCGCCACGCAGAATTTTGGCCGTGGCGCGACTGGCGGGGTGCCGGGGGCGGCAGACTCGGGGGCTGGCGGCGCTGAAGTAGCGCCCAGAGCTGGCGTCAAATGTGCCATCGAGCTCATTTAATGGACCTGTTGGTGGCAAGAGTGGCGGGGGTGCTGAACTGAACCATGGCGCCAGTCCACACCGCGGGGCTTCCGGACTGGAGCGGGGGAGCCTGCTGAGTAGGTGGCACGATAGATAACGCCCTGAGGCTCGCGGGGTGGTTGGGGTGCATGACATGAATGCAGTACGCAGAGTGGGCGAAGGGAGCTCGCAACGGGTAATTGTCTTCTCAGAGGAGGCCGTGTGGGCAGAGGCCAGGAGTCAGGTACGTATGAAAGAGCGAGTCATGCCCAATGTGTACGCAGTCGCCGCGCAGTATCCGCGCAAAAGCCCGCCCCCTTCAGGTGTACAGTTAGCACTTTATGCGAAGAGGAGCGACAACGCCAACCCTTTCGCCCTCGACCACACAGCGACGGGTCAGCCTTGATGGCCCCAGCCCCCGAGAATAAAACATAACAACGCCGACAAATTTGCCATGACGGGCACCCACTTTGCTACCATTCAACTACAGTTTTACTTGCCGTCTAATTTGTTAACAACTTGGCACAGAAGCACCAACTTCTTCAGTGTATGCCACAAACATACGGAGGTGCAGCTCGTGCTCTGAAATCCCTCCAAGACCATGTCACTGGGCTCAGCAGCGACAAAGAATGTCTCGTTGAGTGGCTTCTCAGCTTTTTATACAACGCAGGCACGCGAGCATGAATCAAGCTAGATGTGCATGCCGAATAGAAGGCCAGGCGTACTCCATACGGCCTCAAGAACCAACAGAATCCATAAAACACAAAGAGAGGTACGAACGCAAGAAAGCAACAAAATTGAAGCAAGAGAGGAAGGCAAGCCATCGAGACACACAATGGCGGCTGTCTGCTCGTGCCTAAAAAGAGCGCATGTTGCAAGGCACAGCTCCTCTGTCACACACCCGGGGCACAGGCAGAACTCCACCTGACGGGCCCCCTCGCCCTCAGAACCAGACACGTCACACAAGCGGCGATGCAAGCACCCCTCGGTTTGGACGAACAGGGTGGCTGCGTTCCGCGTAGCCCTTTTCTTGGTGACGTCTCCGCGAGACATACGGGCTACTCGTGCAGCTGCGTTGTCGGGAGTAAATGCACTGAGGAAGGCGAGTGGGTACAGCGAGGAGAACGCCTCGGTGCTGTCGACAACGACTGAGCCGCAACGAGGGAGCTCACGGACAGCAACGTGCACGGCGGCGGGACCAGATACGTCCAGACTAAGAAGCGGAACTCGAAGAGTCAGCCGTCACGAAGTCCGCATTTCTTTTCGTAGCATCGAAGACGACCGGGGCCCGGTGCATGTCTCGCAGGACAACGTTGGCGCGTTCGAAGTCGCCCGGGTGCACCTCGGGCAGGCACAGGCGGAGCGCGTCCCCGACGGCGTATTCTTGGCCGAGCATAACTGAATCTGACAGGGAGAGGCCACCAAGACCGGACAACTTCTTGGCCACCAGAGTCAGCTCTGGCCGACAATCGACGGCGTCCAGCCAAATATGCAATTTGGTATTTGCTAACAAATATGGTGATAAGAGATACACAATTTGCCTGCCAGTCACTCTTGGAAGCAAACAAGCGAGACGGCGACCAACACAAGCGCTGCGTCTTTCTTCATAGGATCACATCGCATGAGCTCATCAAATGGAGCAAGAGGTCACGAGCTTCCACTGGAGCGAGCATGGAGGTCAACATCCAACTCACCAACGATACACTCGGGCACCTCGCCACCTCGCACGATGATGTCCGCCAAAGCCGCCTGAGGTGAAGTGCTCGTGAACCGCTTCTCCAGCCTGTTGCTGGCCTGCACGTATGCAAAGTACGCCGAGTAGGTCGACCAGTTGCCCAGCTCCTTGATCTTCTGGTCGGGCACACCGAGAAGGCGGTAAAGTTGGACCCCACCGCGCTTGAACGAGTGGGTGCCCAAAAAGCGGTACGAGTCAACACCGGCCTCATCGAAGGCCTCTCGAAGCTCTTCAAGGAACTTAGCGTCCTTCATCTGCTTGGTTACGTCGTACTCCCATGAACCGGCCTTCGCCTGCTGGAAGTCGAGGAACAGGTAGCCATCGTCGTCGCCGCGCTTGAGGAGGAACATGGCCAAGCCCAGAACAGGGTCGACGCGAGGGTCGCCCGTCAACCCCGGGGCTCCCTCCAGGTAGTGCCTTGACCCGGTGACCGACGTTTTTGTCTTTCCCTGAATGTTTATACGGAAAGCAAGCCGACCAAAGAGATCCTCAGTCATTGACACATTCTCGCGTCTTCCCGCCCAGCAAGGAAGCATCAAGAGACATGAACAAGAGGCAAAACCAGTATCCAAAACATCCAATGACACGTGGGGCCGGACAATGTAGCCAGTTAATGTCGGGCTCACATCCAGGTGGGGCGGCCGAGCGTGCTTTTCCACGACATACCTCAATCCCAGTGGGCTCGCAGGTGCGATCCAGCGCACCCAAACATACCTGAGCTTGCACACCTCGTCGAATCGCATCAAGTTGAAGGTACCGACCATGACGGCGGCCCATTGGCACAATCGAGTCGGGCTCACATCGTCCTGGTACGCGAGGAAGTGGTCGTAGTAGGCACACAAGTGTCCGTACTCGAGCGGGTCCATTGGCACCGGCACACGCCCTTGATCCGCCAGAAAAATCTTGTGTGTGCGCTTGCTGTCGGTCACGGCCTTGCTCTCGTTTGGATTTCCGTTGGCGTACGGAACCCCGTTGATGATACCGGTAGTCCAGGGGCCGCTGTGGCCAAGCTCGGAGAAATACAAACCCATCTGGGCCGAGATGTGCTTCGACGTTGACAGTCCGAGGGTGTAGTTCTTCAGGCGACACTTATAAAAGTTGGCGACGTGCGCCGCCGTCGTGGGGTCCACCTTCGTAGGATCGACCTTCAGGTGCTTGCAGAAGGCCAGGTAGCCCGCCCGCATGCCTGCATGCACCTTGGAGCTACTCGAAGAACGTCCCGCCTCCTTGGTGCTCTTGGCCATCGCAATGGCGTCGTATGCATCAGGAGCAGGCAAATTGTCCATCCACCCCGTCAGACGGGCAGCCCTGGTACGACCGTCCGCCGTCCCCGCGAGACGAGACGTGCGATCATCATCCTTGCATTCGGCAACCGGCAAGGGCTCGGGATGCAAAGCACTACCATCGGCGGTGGCGTCGAGCATGGTGACTGACAAATGAGGATAACAACAGAGAGCAACGGAGGGACGGGGTGGTGTCAAAAGTAGCAAACAAGACTACGAGGTCGGCGCGACGCATGGCTCGTGCCGACGGCAGCATGGGTTCGTGTGGGTCCAAGTTGCCCCACCGTGTTCCTGTGTCATGGTCGGCTCGGTTGAACCACTTGAACTGTCAGTCGCGAATCCCTCCGCATCCGGATAAGAGACGCGTGCCTCCTTGATCTCTGAAATGACGGCAGATTTGTCCAGAAGAGCCGCCACTCATGCTGTCCAATGACCCAATTGCGTTGTTTATCAACCAATTGCACTGTAAACCTGGATGTCCGCAAATAAGGGCGATATCCGGGCATCACCAGACCAGCAAAATCTGTACATGGACCCCATTGTCAAATACGCACCGTGTCGTGCACACTGCGCGTCTCCGCTCTTTGCGTGCCGCCTGGCTGTCGCCACAAGAGTTGCCTACTTTTCGAAGACGTCCTTCCCCCTCCCTCCCCCCGCCGCTTCGACCATCGTCGACCACGCGTACTAGTCGCCACCAACCATGTCGGGATGCCCTCGCACGCCGGCCAGCGACGCCGCGGACGCGGCCACGACAACTAATGACCGATCCGACGGGCGCGATGACGCTAAGTTCAAGCAGCTACCACTGAGTGCCATGGTAAACCCGCTCAACCGAGCATTTGTGCCTCGACCACTCCCAAGCGACATTGACGGCATGCTCCGGCTTCCTCGCCGTCTTGTGAGTATGCGTCAGGAGAAGCAGCTTACTGGGTCAGCCCGAGGCCTCTGCTTGGCGGTTTTGCGCCGCTTGGTCAACATCAAAGACGCTCATCAACGGGGCGCGGGCAAGGTCGGCCTGGCCGGGCAGTTCAACATGTCGGCCAAGGTATTGACTAGTGTCGACGCGGTGGAAGCCACCCCTAGGCTGATGGAGAAGCCTCCCGGACAAGGACAGCAGCGGACTGTGGACGAGTCGATGTGTAAGTGCAAGGCCAGGCCGTGCGCCGACAAGGTGCAAATTCCGGAGATGCGAGTCCATGCCAAACTCGTGTCTCTCGCGCGGCTGCCGCGAGATTGGGAGCGCATGCTGGACGCTGTGAGGGACTCTTGGGAGCTTGGCGACGGCAAAACTCCCCCACTCAAGACCCTTGTACAGGGAAGCAGCACCAGGCAGAGGTTGGCTGCCGTGCACACGTTTGGCCGCGCGGCTTCGTCGATGGTGTCTAAGCGCCGGGCCATTGCAACTGCTGCGGCCAAGAAGGGCGGCTGGGGTCCATTGCGCACATGGCTTCGCGCGGAACGCGCTCGGCGCCACGCCACCGGCGAGAAGTTCGGCTACTGTGAGGTGCAGATGTTCTGCTCGGCCTTTCTACGCGCGACTTAGTATGTGATGGAGCTGGTAGAATTGTGTTGTGATGCACCCTGAGCTGTTAAAGACTGAAAGCATGGGACTTGCGCACTCCACTACGCAACAAGGGCCAGTTAGACGGACTTCGCAGTGGGACCCGGTCATGGATCAACGGTCATCTGTAGGAGCCAATGTGCTGATTCACGCAAATGACGGTGGGCGCGACATGACTCGTTCGAGTTGGTCACAAAGCGTGCCCGAGGCCGACCAGTAGAGAGCAAGGATGTCATCTGTTGTGCACGGCATTCAGTGGGCCATACAATCCGAACATCAAGAGTCGGAAGCAGCACGAGAAAAGAGCAGCTCAGTGCTTCCCTGTGGATCAGTTTGGTCGGTTGCGTAGTCACCTTACGATGGGAGCGTTCGTGCTACTAATGTAGTACATGATCTGCTATTGCCTTGAAGGATAAACCGCTACATGCAGAAGTGCTGTCCCAGGGGCATAACAATCGAGAGGAACCATCACCGATTCCTGCACGTCTCATCATAGCTGTCGTTGTCGCAGAGTCCGGGTGATAGACCATCCTGACCAGCCGCTACTTCGAGTGCCCGACCATATCAAATCAGCGACCACATTTGTAAGTAACTTGAAAAATAGAACTGAACAGACCAAGTTGTGTTGAATATTGTTTCAGTCAATATTTCGTAGTTAATGAAAATGTGTATGTGAGGTCTTGATGAAATTCATGAGTAGTTTGAACTCTGCAAAATGTGGTAGTGAGTGTTACCCAATTTGCTTCAATACATCGTCATGAAGTAGGTACTGGACAACTCTGGGCCCAGCTCTTCCGTGGTCGTGGCGTTGGCAGGCTTCGGGCACGCGTTGGAAAAGCGAAGAAGACGATGATGCACCGGACAATGATGAAGATCCCCGACAACATGTCGAGTGGAATACAATGCAATGACACACAGAACAGCTAGGTAGAGCCACCGGCACCTGCCGGCAAGGAGCCCTCATCACCCGTCTCAGCCTCCCGACCCCCATCTTCCGCCCCACCCGACTCATTATCCCCCTCGTCCACTTCGCTCACGACATAATCCTCCCCCTTTCGGAACGCCAAGAACTTGGGGAAAACAAGCAGAAGGTCGTCCAACCACTTCTCCCACGGTACAGCCACCGAGGAGCTCTCCCGATCGCGCCTCTTGTTGATGAACTTCTTGTACCCAATGGCAAACTTGCAAAAGTCAACGACGAACCGCCGCGCATCCTCTTTGCCGCGCACGCCTGGCTCCTTCTTGGCCAACTCAACAAGCTTGTCGTAGACCCGCGTCCTCTTGTCGTATCTGCGACCCCAGCGCCACGACGCCATTAGCGACTGCACCGTGCCGGGCGAGACGCCGAGCTTCTGCTCCGCGGCCAGCAGCGGAGCAATCGTCTTGGGCGTCGGCCACTTCCGCCTCTTGACGTCGTACCGCTCGGTCATGAGACGGGCGGCAATCATCATCCTCATGTACGTCAGGTCGTGGCCGTCGGGCGGACTGGCGCCCGACGCGCTATCGTTGGAGCTGGAATCCGATGCGCTGGCGCCCTCCGCGGCCTTGCCCGACGCCTTGGTCACCTGCTTCGTCTTGGTCGACTCGACGGCGGCCCGCTTCCGCTTTTTTCTCGGTCGGGAGGCGAGCAACTCATTCGACAACGAGCGCAAGGACGCGTCGCCTGCCGCAGCTGGGGGAGCGCCGCTGCCCTTGTCGGCGGTCTGTATCGGAGTCTTGGCGGGCGGCACTGACATGGAGCCTGCCGGCAGAGTGTTGTTGTACTTGGCGTAGGCGGCCGAAATGACCGCGTGGACACTTGCGTTGTGCACGCGGTCGAGCGGCGGGGCATCCTCCGCCGACATCCCACAGCGGGTCGATGAAAGTACCCGGGAAAACCAGTCCTCCACACCGAGCTGCGTAGCGGGAGGGTTGGCGAGAGTAGTACCTTTGGCGTAGTGTATTAAGAACGACGGGTAGAGATGGGGGACGGAGACAAACATGTTGATGAGTCGGTCCTGCATGTCGTCCTCAAACTCAAGTCCCCATGCGACAAAGGCCGCCCCCCATCGGCGTTTGTTGGCCGCGCGCGAGGAGAGTGCATCGACGGAAGGACGTGCGGGGGTGACGGGGGGCACGCAGCTGGCGCCACCGCCGCCACCCGTGCCGTCATGCGGGAGCTCTCTGGAAATTGGCGCCGACGGACCGGTCGCCGGAGCCCCCGCCTGACCATCTCCAGACGATCTCGGCGCGAATACCGCAGCAGTACCGCCCGTCTCCTTGGCGTTCAGCGACGTCACACCAGCCGCCGCGCCTCCGACTGGCTGACTGTCCGCCGCCACCCGCATCACCGCAGCCCCGTCGCCGCCCCCGTTGACGACCCGACCGTCCACAGCGGCACCCAACAGCGCCGATGGAGTGACTGGCCGAGCAGCTACGAGCGACGCGCTGACCGCGGCCATTCCATCGGTTGTCCGGCGGTCGCCTGCGGCGTCGCCGAACTCCTCGCCGCCCACTGCTGCGTGGGGCGCTGGCGCACCGATGCCCTTCGTCTTTGGCGGAGGCGGTGCGGGTGGCGGCGGACTCGGCCGGCGTGGCTCCCCCGGTCCACAGGTTGAGGCCGGCGGGGAACCCAACGGCGGCGGAGTGTGGCGCGCCTTTTTTGGGCCGCTCCCCACAGCACGAGTGGCTACGACGGCGGCACCGGCCGCCGATGGCGGCGCCCGGGCCGCGGTGCCGCCGCCGCCGTCCTCGACCACCTCCAACGATGACGACGGGGACACGGGGGGTGCCGCGAGCGGTGGCAGGCCGCCTATGGCTTTGCCATAGGCGGCCGTGCCGTCACCCGCCGCGTCGCCCGTCGCCTTGGCTCCGACAGCTGGCTGTGTCAAGGCCACTACGGCGCCAGCCGTGCTCGGCGGTGTCGGCGGGGGTGGCGGCGCGCTCGGCCGTCGCGGCGCCCCCGGTCCACCGGTTGAGGCCGGTGGTGAGCCCAACGGCGGCAGAAAGTGGCGGACCCTGGGCGGTCCGTTTCCCGACGCAAGAGAGGCTCCGACGGCGGTACCGGCCACCAAAGGCGGTACCCGGGCCGCGCTGCCGCCGCCGCCGTCTTTGACTACCCCCACAGATGACGGCAGGGTCACGGGCGGCGCAGCGAGCAGCGGCACGCCATCTATGGCTCTGCCATCGGCGGCCGTGCCGTCGCCCGCCGCGTCGCCCGTTGCCTTGCCGCCGACAGCAGGCAGCGCTGCAGGAACTCCGAGAACGACCGTTCTCGGCGGTGTTGGCGGGGGTGGTGGCGAGCTTGTGCGGCGCGGCGCCAACGGCAAATCGGATGCGGCCCGCAGGGCGCCCAACGGCGGCAGATTGTGGCGGGCCTCGGGCGGGCCGCTCCGCTCCGCCCCAGTGGCACCGACGGCGGCACCTGCCGCCAAAGGCGGTACCCGGGTCGCTGTGACGCCGCCGCCGTCCTCGATCACCGCCACTGATGACGACGGGATGACGGGCGGCGCCGCGAGCAGCGGCACGCCACCTATGGCTTTGCCATCGGCGGCCGTGCCGTCGCCCGCCGCGTCCCCCATTGCCTGGCCGCCGACAGCTGGCAGCGCTGCGGGCACTCCGGGGCTGACCGTGCTCGGTGTTGCAGGCGGGGGAGGCGACCGACTTGGCAGTCTCGGCGCCACCGGCGAAACAGTTGCAGCTGGTGCGGATTCGACCGGCGGCGGAGTGTGGTGCGCCGCGTCCGTCTTGCTCCCCGCAACGCCAGTGGCACCGACGGGCACGCCGGCCGCCGATGGCGGCGCCCGGGCCGCGGTGCCGCTGCCGCCGTCCTCAAAGACCGCCACCGATGACGACGGGGTCACGGGCGGTGCAGCGAGCACCAGCACGCCTCCTATGGCTTCGCCACCTGCTGCCGGGCCGTCGCCCGCCGCTTCGCTCGTTGCCCCGGCGCCGGCAGCCGGCTGTGTTGCCGCCACACCGCCAACGGCCATGCTCCGCCGTGTCGGCGGGGGTGGTGGCGGACTCGGCCGGCGTGGATCCCCCGGTCCGCCAATGGAGGCCTGTGGGGAGCCCAACGGCGGCAGAGTGTGGCGCGCCTCGTGCGGGCCGCTCCCCATCGCACCAGTGGCTCCGACGGCGGCACCGGCCACCAAATGCGGTACCCGGGCTGCGCTGCCGCCGCCGCCGTCCTCGACCACCGCTACCGATGACGACGGGGTCACTGGCGGCGCCGCGAGCAGCGGCACGCCGCCTATGGCTTTGCCATCGGCGGACGTGCCGTCGCCCGCCGCGTCGCCCGCTGCCTGGCAACCGACAGCTGGCAGCGCTGCGGCGCCTCCGGTGCCGGCCGTAATGGGAGGTGCCGGCGGGGGTGGTGGCAGGCGTGCCGGGTGTGGCGCCTCAGGTGCACCGCTTGTGTCTTTGGGGGGACCGCGCGGGGCAGAGCCGGGGGATGGAGCTTTGGGCGCCGTGTGCGTGCCGCTCTCCGCACCTCCTGCTGCAGCGACCCCCCCGCCCGCAGCCGCCGCGCTGGCAACTATCGCCGCCGCCGCCGCGCTCTCCTCTTTTTTCCGCTGCATTGTGGCGAGGCGCTTCTGGGCGGCCGCCTTTCGCTTCTGCTTGGCCGACATTGCCCGCGGAGGCCGTACGGGAGGTTGGTCTCTGTCGCCGCTCGTCGTGTTGCTCGTTGGCTCCTTGGGCGCCATGTCCAAGCTTGAGTCGTCGGAGTCGAGCTTCAGGTCCAAAAACACCTCGGCCGCGTCTGGGCTCCTCCGAGCCAGCCGTTGAGCGGCGTCTGTGACGCTCCTGTGATTGCCCATCTAGTGTAGGGAGCGTAGAAGAAGCTCATACCAGCAGCAGACACGGAAACATGATTGATCCAACGTTTTAAGACAACAGCAGACGCATGTCAGCATGCCACTCATGATCACACGTCGTTGGAGTTGAGAACGACGCACACCCCGCACAAGGAGATCAATAGCGCAGCCATCGAGCAACAAGCGGACTCAAACAACATCGGCGCACGCGTGCACCAGAGGTCTGCCTGTCTTACCAATGACGGAAATGTGCAAGTTCTGCGCACCGACGCCGAGTGGGCCACGAGAAGCGTCTCAGAGTTGAGGGAGAGCACGCGACAACGATGAGCAACAGGATGCCATGCAGATGCGTGCTGTTGCACAGTGCTGTGCTGCAGCACCAAGGCTTGGCCCGCCAACCGAATCTCGTGTCAAATTTTGCAGCTGTAAAACCGTAACAGTACTGGCGTGACGTCCCAATCGCAGCAATACAGTTACAATTCATGGCATCGCAAATGATGAACCTATCTTGGGTGCGTACTTACAAGCTTGCCGTTGAAAATCAGGAAGCCTTTGTTTTGCTTATTGCATTGCTTGAACTAGCAAGAATGAAGAACTAGTCACTAAATTTTGCTGCGGGACGGTGGGGTCAGAGACACAGCGCATCCCTCAATTAGGCCCCGTCATGGCCGTGATGTTGGGAGAGGACGTCTCGCCTCACTGTGCGCTCTCCCCGCGCCGCGATGGGACAGGAAAACTCGGCAGCCTGAATGATCAGAGGGCCCTTTCGAATGGACTTCTGGACAGCCTGACCCCTTTTTCAAGGCATACTCGCCTGGGTTGCGGGGGGCACCATCGCTAGGTCAAGAGGTAGTCTCTGTGTCCCTATGTCGCACCCCTTTATCCTCTCACACCCCTCCAGTAGCACCGGATGTGGTCCGCTTTCTCTTCGCGGGCCCTAGAACGCCTGAGGGCCATCAGTGACAACTGAAAGAGATGTCCAGCAGCGAGGCGTGTGATCCAAGACCTTGGAGTAGCCTGATTGGAGGCCCCGCTGGTTTTCAACGGGCCGGTTGACGAGTATGTGACACCCGTGTCCACCACTGACGGATGCAGCGGCGGCGGCGCGGCAGTGGCGGGATGGTGCCGAGCACCCTCGCATCGATGCTGGAAAGTTGCTGTGCGTCTGGCACAAACTCGAGGGAATCTCGGGGGTGACATATTGACTAATGGAAGTGCACTTGTCCCACAGTCGACTACCAAGCACGGCAGCTCTCCTGACAAATATGCCACTCGGATACCCCTGATTTTGTCCGGACCTGCAACCTCTTGATATGTGACAACAGACTCTCCGTGCTGGACACTCTGGATTTGCGGACAGGCTGACCCATACATTCGGACGGGCGCACGCTTGCCCCGTCTTAGAGCCTCAGCCACCACACCGGCTCGAGTGGCATCGCGCAGCGTGCGTTGCGTGACCGGTCTGCCGCGCCGGCACCTCCTGGACAGGTCATTTGGGGGTGGAACGTGACCCCTGCCGATCGCCGTCACGCGCAGAGGACGTACCGCCTGGGCATGCCCTGAAGTGGGACTTGTCATCAGCCTTAAAGTTCGCTGCTGGCCGACTGTCACTCGCCAGGCACTTCAGAGCTCTCCACGAGTGCGTTTGGATACTCTCCCACCGCCCATTCGTTGCGCAACAACGATCTGAGTCGATCGGCCAGTGCCCCCTCGACAGGCACACCAGGTGTCGGAAGCTTGATTCCAGATGACCGCCACTCTCTACCTCTGCTGTCCTTCTGCTCGAGCTCCTCGAGAGGCCTGAAAGGACGCTTGGCGCCGGCTGGTCTCACATTAGTGATTTATTGATGCATGACAGATGTCCACTTTCTAGCGAGGGGGCGCCAGCCAGGACTGAGCGGCGGAGCGTTGTCTGACATGAGGACCCGAGCAGCTGCTGCACACAGATCTTTCCTGTCTTTGAGTTCCAGACAGACTTGAGTCGCAGTGGGGGCCACAATTTCTGCTAGAGGGCTACCCGAGCTCAGACGAAAAAGTCAGAACGGGTGGCTTTCCTGGGTCGGCAGGAGCTCGCGTGCCCCAAACCACCGTAGAAGTGACTGCGCAGCGATATAGGGCTCTACACCGCATCTGCACATTCGACAACGACGGGCCATGCCCCCCCCTTTGGACTGTACTACGACTCTTCCAGGTACACGATGAATTGACTGAGAGCTTTTCTTTCTGAGAGCTACTGGTAAGATGGTGCTCGTGGTGAGCGGCGGCACGCTTCAGGTCGCTCAGCCGCCGTCCCTGGCCGGAGACCCCGCCAACTCGATTGAAACAGCCAAAGGCCCAGCGTGTGGGGCTTGCGGGCTGCATCTCTCCGTCGCCGATGAGTGAAACATCCCTCGCAACAACCAGTGAGCCGGCTGTCTCGTGCAAGCCTGCGACGGGGTGCCGTTAGTGCTCCTGTCTCTGGGCGGGAAGCAATGGAAAACACGGCAGACAGTCGCACCACTTTTTATGGCATGGTCATGGGCAGCGCGACGCTCGCTGCAGCGCTGGCAGTCTCGCCATCAGCGTCGCTGGGTACGGTGGTGGACGGAACGGGCGGCACCGTGGCCCTGGCTCCGCCGTCGCCGGCCCGCGCCGCCGCTGGTGCCACTGGTACGGCGAAGGGCGGCCCGCACGAGGCGCGTTTCACTTCGCCGCCCTGCACCTCGCAGCTGGCGTCAAGCGGTGTGTCTGTAGCGCCGCGACCTCGAAGTCCGCCGCGACCACCGCCGGCGCCACAGAGCGGGGCATCATGCGCCGGGGTGGCGTAGCACGACGTGGCAACCTGCCATTCACATTTTGACGGACTGCCGTCGGCGTCGGCCACCGCAGCAGCCGCGGATGTGAGAAAGGGTGATGGTGTTTCTACCGACGACCCCCACCCTCGCTTCGTCTGGCCTATTCTCCTTATAGATCATGCGACCGCCCTCCAGGGCGCCCCTCTCGTCTTACGCACACCAGTGCGCCCGCCCGCGCAACCAGCCTCGCATGCCCACATGCGCTCCGGCTTGCCTGCGCCGCGCACGTCCCGCAGGCACCAAGGCACAGCCACACGCTTGTGCCATGCCCGCGCCGCACCCGTCCAGCAGGCACTAATACATCCGCCCGTCTGCACCACGCCAACCAGCGACATGCCCCGCCATCCGTGACGCCCCGCGGGACACGCTACCGCACGGGCGTCGCTCGCCCGTGACGCCGCCGACCCACGGTCGAGCGTTTCAGCCAAATTCCGCCACGGGCGGCCCGCTCGAATTGCACCGTGGGCAAACGCGGCTGCCGCGCCGCCAACGCATCGAGCGCCGTCGCGGTTGAAGCGTCGCCACGTCGGGCGTCTCGTCATCGCGGTGGCACCGCTCGCCCACCCTTTCCGACACCGCCGGAGGTAGCACCCCGGCGGGCCAGTTCACAGCGGCGTCCCGCCTAGACCGCAGGCGGCGGCGGCTCTTCTGGTCGAAGACGGGCGGCGCCCCGCCTGTGCCCGTGCCGGTGGCGCTGCCGACGCCAGCCGCGGCGGCGTGCCGACTTCGGCCCGTCGCTACCGCAGCCATAGTCACGGGCGCACGCCAACATTCGTTGGTCGTCACAGCGACCGACGCCCGGCGGCGGCGGCGCGGCGCGTGGCAAGCGTCGTGGCTACGGCTCGGGGCCGTGGCAGCCACTGCCACAGGTGCGGCGGTTCCTCGGTTTCGGTCACCGCGGCCTCCGACCGGAGACAGAGGCACGGCGGGAGGAGGCGGCGGAGGCGGCGGCGGAAGCCGCCGCCACCGGTGAGGTCCTCCGCGGTGGCGGCTGGGAGTTTGCGGGCGGCGGCAAGGACGACCGCCACGGCCGTGACGCGCGTGCGGGGGGCGGGGAGAGCCGGCGGCGGCGAGCAGCCGCCGCGCCGACGGCGTCCGCGACGGCCGCCGCCCCGTGCGCACGTCGGTCGCAAAGCCGACGACGCACCCGTCGGTCCACGTGTACCAGCCGCGGCTGGGGGCGCGCGCCGCGCCGGCGAGGCGCGTGCCCCCCGGCGCGACCGCCATGGCCGCCGAGTGGGACGCTTGGTACACGGTCGCCGCGTGGCGCGCCGCCTCGTCGACGGGGGCGGTGCGGCGGTGGCCGCCGCCGCCGCCGCCCGGCGACGGCGGGTGCGGGGCCGCGTCGGGGAGGTCCGCCGCGCCCGCCACAAAGCGGCACGGCGTCGACGCGAGGAGCGCGGCGAGGCCCGGACCCGTAAAGGCGGCGCGGTAGCGCGCGCACGCGGCAGCGACCGACGGCGGGCGGCCGCCGCCGCCGCCAACGGTGACCGTGTCGCCACAAAAGAGCACCCCGTCGGCGGTGCACGCGCAGGTGGCGGTGACGAGGCGCAGGGCGGCGCGGAACGCCTTGTCCCCGCGCCCGTCCACCCACACGGCGTGCCGGTCGGCGGGCGCGCCGACGCGCCCGAGGGGCAACGTCGAGCGGCCGCTGCCAAAAACGTAGGAGCGCGCGGCGGTGGCATCCGCCGAGGCGGTGGTGAAGGAGCCGCCCGACGCGGCCGACCAGTCGTACCCGCCCGGCGGCGGCGGCGGCGGCGGCGGCGGCAGCGGTGCCGCCGCCGTCGACGCGGTCCCCGCCGCGGCCGTGTACCACCCGAGGCGGTACGTGTAGCGGGTGGCGGGCGACAAGTCGCCGACCACCGCCACGCCCGTCCCGTCAAAGTGGGGGTGGAGGCGCACGACGCGGACGGCGGGGGCGGCCGCCGACGCGCCGCCGCCGCCGCCGCCGCCCCGCACGACGCGCGCCACGGCGAGACGGACGTCCCCGCGCGTCGCCGCCGTCGGCGGCGGGCCGCCCCCCCACAGCCGCACCGACGTGGGGGTCGTCGCCCCGACGAGGGGGCCCACCGCCAGCGGCTGCAGGGCGACGGGGGGGGGGGGCGCCCGCCCGCCGCCCGCGGGGGGGGGGGACGTC
>ENA-ORXC01000839-ORXC01000839.1-marine-metagenome-genome-assembly--contig:-NODE-839-length-19813-cov-16.556496_pt1 | contig 19813 bp, 11 predicted proteins | sample MGYA00237865_ERZ511478 | MGnify/ENA metagenome assembly ERZ511478 | reverse complement strand
AAATAGAACCCACGGTAACATCATATTCCTTAGGGCTACAAAATGCAGATGTCACCAAAATGACCCAAAGCGAAAGGTTACTACAAGAAGCTGATAGAGGAAAATATGTAAGTCTCCAAACAATGGATGAGTACGGTAAGTTAAATGAAATTTTGAGTTATGTTGGGTTGAGTGTTAAGGTAAATACCCATAAAATCATGAACAAAGTTTCTGGCAGAACCAAATCATTAGAAGAAATGGTGGAGCGCGATGAAAACATGAATTTAGAAAAAGAAATCATTTATAAGTTTTCAAAACGAACAATAGCAGAACATTTTAACATACCTGAATCAAACGTAAACGGTTTTCTTACTTATTGCCTTTCTCAACCCGATTTCAATGAACTATCCAATTCAGGTAATATGGCAGAAATATGGGCTTACTTAGAAACTAAAAGTGTTGATTTCAAGAGTTCAGATGTTACTAAGAAATAGCATAGAACAAACATTATCACAAACTTGAAGTCAACTTCATCATAGTAGAACTTAAGGAATATAACCAACGTAATTGTTCCCAAATAAGCTGTTCTTCTTGATGGTTACGTTTTAATCCATCATTACCTGCATCAACTAAGTTCAGGTTTTCAGATTCAAATTTGGGCAATTGCTTTTCAAACGAAACTACGGCGTCTAAATTCAACTTAGTGCTTTGGTCGTCATCTTTAGATAGCATTTCCAATACCATTGAAAGGTTTTCATCTATCTTAGAAACAATGTCATTAAATCGTTCTGATGCTTCTGTAGTGGTATGGTGTTGAATATAAATACTTAATGATGCCAACGAGGATAAAAAGTTATGGTTCAACTCAACCAACTCATAAATTTTATTCAGGTTCTTCTGCTTAGAATGTGGCTCTTGTGTCATTCTCTGAAAAGCCGAACTTAAATTTGAAGTCTCTAAAAATGCATTTTTACGTGCCAATCGGTAGCTAGTTGGTACGCTACCTTTTTGAATATAAAAATTCGCAATTTTAGCTAGATACACTTTATTGGCTTCAACACTTTTGGTAACATCTTTTCGTATTTCTTGAAAGCTCCAGCTAGGCCATAGAAATAGAAATCCTAAATACGATAATCCTGCCCCTAAAAGGGTATCGATAATTCGGTATTGAATTACCGTCATCACATCTGGTTGTAAAATGCCATAAATAAATACAATACTTAGCGTTACATAGATCGCAGATAATTTGTAATTTTTCTGTAGCATTGACAGCGCAACAACAAATGAAATCAATGCCAATACTGCATATACATACACATCTTGTACTAAGTATACAATCCCCGTAGCAATGGCTCCACCTATAATAGTACCTATAGTTCGGTCCTTAGATCGTGTTTTTGTAAGACCATAATTAGGTCTCATAATTAATATAATGGTCAAAAGTATCCAATATGGATTCTGAAATGCAAATACATTACCCAGCACAAATCCTATCATTAAGGTAATTGCCAAACGCAATGAATGTCTAAATATGGTAGACCTAAAACTGAGGTTTCTCAATAAAATACGCGGACTATAATCTTGAGATATCAAGAAACGTTTTAGAATTTCCTTATCTATAAATTCTTCTGATGCTACATCGTGATCACTAAGCAACCACTTCATTCTTTTAAGTTTGTCGAATTGCTTTTCTTGATATTCTAACAAATTCTGAAACATTATAAAAGCTTCGTAAGCCTTGGCATCTTTTACAGTACCAAGTGCTGAAATCTTAATTCGCAAATCTTCAAAATGCTTTGTAAGTGCATCATGCTTTGGCAACTGACTAGGTTTATTGCCAATTTCAGAAATTAATTGCAGTTGATTAGCCATCTCAAAAGTCAAGTTTTGAAACAACTTGGTAAATTCTGGATACCGTTTAAACTGCTCATCCATCTTTGAATAATTTACCGGATTCGCACCTGCTGTTTCCAACATTTCAATTAATTGTACCAACACCAGTACCCGCTTACCATTGTAAGTAGACCTGCCAGAGTTTTTACGGGAAAGGATAAGAATTTCACGCAAGGTATCATGTTGTTCTGTAAGTTCGCTTTGAAGCAAAAATAACCGTTGCTGCAATTTTTTTCTGTTAGATTGTTCATCTATCAGCTGCGCTCGTTTCTTTAAAAGTTTACCGGTATGACCTATGGTATCATATAAAATTTCTTCGGTCTGCCCCTTAGGATTTATTTTATGCCATAATAAGGACAGGGCTAAATACCAGAGTCCGCCTAGCCCTACCAACAATGCATATTCATAAATCTGCAATTTATCGGGCGTATGGGCAAAGCTTAAGATCAGCGCCAAAAGCCCTGAAAAGCTTATCAATGAAGCTCTAAAACCATAAGAGGAGATTAAGGATATGGCAAAACTTACAACCCCTAAAATAATTAGGGCTAGCCAAGTAGCGTAGTGTAAATATCCACCAATAAAGCTAACGACCATTATTAAAGCTGCCGAAAAAAGTATACCGTAAACTTTATGCTTCTGGCTACCGTTAACATCACTAGGGTTACACCAAAAAGCACCAAAACAAATAGCAACACCAATTTCGGTATACCCTGTAGAAATACCAATTGACAAAGGTGTTACAACCGCAACTACGGTAAGTACAGACTTTGAAAAATTAGTACTACCTAAGTATTGCAGCAGCTCCTTAAAAGAAACAGAAATGAAATTTTGAATTTTGTTCAACACCTATAAAATCAGGTACAAAGATACACTTTGGTACTAAGATGCATTAACTACATAAAAACAAAAAGTGCTGAGATAATTAATTCTCAACACCTCTAATTAATTTTAAAAATGTAAACTTAAGTTTTAAGTATATTTATCTATAATGAACAGAGATTTTAGCTAGTTGACCTACAATCTTAACGGAGTCTTTCATAGAAAGTTTAGAACCATCTGCATGTATCCATCTTTTTAAAGGTTGTTCACAAATCATACTTTTAACCGCTGTTTTACCAAAGTACTTTTTCATTCTCATAAAAAGCTCAACATCAAAAAGCCATTTGGTGACAAATTTCTTAGTGAACATTTTAGAGGCAATCTCGCGATCCATCACTTTTGCACCACATTGGGTATCTTTAAAAGGCATACCTAAAATAGTTTGAATGATCAGATTAATAGTCATACTAATAATCTTACGAGCAGACTCTTTTGTAATATCAGCGCCCATTCTTGATATACGAGAACCACTTACAATCTTAAAATCCGAACTTTCAATGGTTTTTACCAAATCGTCAAAATCTCTAAAATCAGTAGACAGATCGGCATCTAAAAATCCTATATAATCTAACTGTTGATCTTTTACCAAGTGTAAAACACCTTGGCGAACAGCTTCGGCTTTTCCACCATTTTGCTTACAGTTATAAATACTTATGTTATCTGGATTGTCTTCTTTTAATTTCTTTAAAACCGATAAGGTGTTATCTGTACTACCATCATTTACAAAGCACAAATGATACCCAAGATTTTTATGTGCAAATTGTTTAAACTCTTCACTTAGAAGGCGTTCTTCTTCATTATAACAAGGTATAACGACACCAACGCAATTCTTTTGAAGCATACGTGTATCGGATTTTTTCGCTGTACCTACTCCCTTATTTTCAGGTACACCTATTATTCTTTTTATTCTAGCAGCCATTTCGTCTAGACTTACCGGTTTTTTAAGGTAATCATTAACCCCTAAATCAAAATTTTGCATAATTAAATGCTCATCCGTATTACCTGACATTACAAGAATTGGCGTATCGCTTTTCATGAATACACGAATATATTTTACCACTTCGGTACCTGTACAAGAAACTAGTTCTGTACCGGACATTTCTGGCATATTCATATCAAGCAAAACCAAATCGGGCTTAAATGAATTAAACTGTTGAATACCACTTTCAATTGAATTTGCAGTTTGTACTTCATATCCTATATCAGTTAATCGTTTCTCAACAGAAAGTAGAATAAGCTTTTGGTCATCTATGGCTAGAATTTTCATGCGTTTGGTTTTAGTTAGTATTTGGTTATTTACATACTGATACCGCAAAACTACCTTGTAAACAAACGGATAATGACTTAGAAAAGGTGGCTAACCATTTTCTGTAGACCAATGGCTTTATAAGTTCGATAGGGCATTGCAACTAAAAGAACATTACACCTATATTTGCATTGTTATATTTTCTTACATAAATAGATACTTGAAAATTGAGCTTCAAGATGGTTAAAACAAGTGAAAATTAATTCCTGTATCCATAAACTAAGAAATACAACCATAAATTGACTGGAGAGTTATGAGTTGAAAGTGTATAATTTTGTAGGTTTTCCATTATTAAAAAATGTTTTGGTAACCTTTTAATTGTAATCATCATCTTATATCTTTAAATAGAATTTGATTCTAATGTAAACTTTGAAGAAAAAAACCAATACCCTCTTAATATTAGCTTTAATTGTTGGGCTAGCTTTTCATGGTTCTGCCATTTTCTTTACATTGGAGTCTACTTACGATGCATTAATTCACCTATTTTTTGCAGACCATTATGCCAACAGTTGGTTTGACCCATGGGAATATAGATGGTATACCGGCTTTACAGTTCAGTCGTATCCTCCATTGGTACATCAACTCATAGGTATACTCTCTTACATTGGCGGACTAAAATTTGGTATGTATACCGTTGCCTTAATAGCCATAGTACTATTTATCACCGGCGCCTACAGGTATACCTTGCTCATGACCGGTAGTCGGCGAATAGCAGGTTACGGGGCCGTTATGGCAGTATTTTCATCAACATTCGTAGAGACCTTACATATTTTTGGTCAGTTACCAAGTGTTTCGGCATTATCCATTTTACTGCATTCAATGACCGAAATATATCTGTACATCAAAACAGGTAAAACTCGATACTTCATTACATCGGCAACCATGCTTGCCGTTACGGTGACTTCTCATCATGTAACACCTTTGTTTGGCATGGTATTTTTTATTGCACCGCTAATGGGAATGGCCGTAATGGATGCCGCTAGAGAAAAAGTTGAATCATATAAAGCACTTACATTCAAAGTATTTTGGCGTACCACTTTACAGCATTTCTGGCGTATAGCCAAATTTGGAGGCACCGCAATATTCTTGCTGGTATTCTGTATTTTTCCTTACTGGTACAACTCTAAAAGAAACCCTATAACTCAAGTTGCCATTCCGCATGGATCTCGAGATAATTTCTTGGAGATCACCTCATCCGGACTCGTATTTTTCCTAATTCCTTGGGGTGTATTTCTCTTTATACTACCCTACTTCTTTTACAGATATTTTAGTAAAAGGTATGTATTCTTTGGATTATCATTTACCCTATTGACCATTTTAGGAACAGGAGGAACTACGCCTATACCACGTTTAATGCTGGGTGAAATGGCTTTTAATATTTTAACGTTGGATAGGTTTACGTTATGGGCTACCATTATGGCACTCCCCATATTTGCGGAGTTTGCCTACCGGATGGTTGAAGGCGATTTAAAAACCTTAATTCAAGAAAAATTTGGTGGCGTATATCATAGAGTCCTTGGTGGCTTAATTGCTGGTGGTATGTTGTTTATGGTACTGTTCACTATGACTTTAGGTTATTTTAGACCATCGCAACCCGCTAAAATAAAAATGCTGCCTATTGTTAACTTTCTTGGGGCAGATTCCCATGACTCGTGGCGATATCTACCTTTAGGTTTTGGTGATCAAATGGCATGGCTTTCTGCACAGACTAGGGCAATGACAGTTGATGGAAATTACCACTCTGCACGCCGATTACCAGAATTGACCACCAGAGCTATAGAGCGAATAGAAAACTCAAAATTTAGAGGTGTTGAAGGTATTGGTTCTTTACAGCAGTTCTTGACCGTACCCGAAAAATATAATTTAAAGTATATTTTCTCGAACGATAAATTCTATGACCCCATTCTCTATTATTGTGGTTGGCAACGGCTGCAGCAATTAGAAAACGGCATTATGGTTTGGGAGAAACTCAATGTAGCACCTATACCGCAAATTATGCCCAAGCAAGATGTACCTACCATAATGAAAATTATGTGGGGTATCATTCCGCTATCAACAGTACTCATCGCCATTTTTGTCAACATTCAGATGATATGGGTCCGGTTGTTAAAGTCTAGAAAAGTACCGGTTCATTCATTCATGAAATTAGAACTACCGTATAATAAATTTCCATCAAAATTATTGACCTTTTCCCACTGGTGGGCATTACTTGTACTGGTATGTATGGGGTATGGCATGTATATTTTCTATGTAAAAAACGTTACCCAGCTTTCACCCAATAATGTGGTGGAATCTTACTATGACGCATTAGATTTCAAGGAGTTTTCCAGGGCGCACTCCTACATTGACCCTGAGGAAAATATTGATATTGCCCAGTATATGCTAGAGGTGTCGGTTACAGATGGTATTTTAAGCTCGTATGCAAAATTAGATTCGTTAGGCATCGAAATTTATGATGAAACCGAAAATAGCGCAAAGGCAAAAGTAGCTACACGTTGGATCACCCCTTTAGAGAATGTATTCAACAATGAATTTTATGAACTGGTAAAACGAAAGAATAAGTGGTACGTAAAATCATTAAAGGTCGATAATGACATACCACCAGATCAACTATTTACTGCCAATGGCACCACCTATTATAATCATGGTAGACGAAAAATCACCACCCAAGAAACCTATCATGAAGATGTGCTAAAACAACCTGTTTTAGAAATTCTTTCCGCTAAATTGGTTAAATATAAAGGTCAGTATAGTATAATTGGTGAGTTACAAAATGTTGATAATACCCCAGCAGATATTGTAATTAAAGCCACGTTATATAATGATGACAATAAGGAATTGGCGAATTACAATGCCAAGCATCAGATAAAACATAAGTTGATGCCAAAAGAAACAACGACCTTTAAAATTAACTTTGAAGGTATAGCATGGTCGTCTACAAAAGACACCCTACCACCAACGTTTGATCCTGACCAATTTACGCCTGTAAGCTTTGAACAGCAACCCACAAAATTCAACCTACAATCTGCGGGTAATACTGCAAACACAGATTTATATAAGCATGTTGCTTTGCAAGACTTAGAATACACGGAACAAGGTTTTAATGGTGTTTTGTTTAATTCAGGCGTGCAAGAAGTAACCATTCCGCAATTGATTATATCTTATTACGATGAAAATAGCGAACTACTTTGGGTAGATCATAAGTTTGTAACCGAAGGGGTTAGAATTCAACGTAAGCAATTCTTTAATTATAAACCATTAGCACTAGATAGCTTAGAAGTAATTAGCAGTAGTTTAGAAAACTGCTTTGTTAATGGTTCACCCAATAAGGCAATTGCCGATAAATTATTCCCTAATAGAAAGTTGGTACATGGCAAACAGCAAACCCAACCCTTTAAGGGAAAAGGATATGAGTTTATAAAATTTGAGATCAACAGTTATATAGGTAATCCAAAATAGTATGCGCAATACGATAATACTACTTTTAGGTCTTGTACTATTTGGTTGTTCAGAAAAAAAAGAAGAACAGCCCAAGGAAACCTATATACCCCAAACTGAGCTACTATCGCAAGTAAAAAATAGTATTGCAGGTGATGCTATCAACATATCCTTTAAAACAGAATCTCCCAATGAAACCTATAAATTACAGGTTAAAAATGCTTATGGTAGTGTGTTACTAGACTCCAATGAAAAAGAAACGGATAACATTGAATTTAGCATTCCTAAAAACTTTACTAGAATTGCCGGTCCTTTCAATTGGAAATTGGTTTTAAATGGCGAGGTGTTGGAAGAAGGCACGCATACTATTGCCACAAATGCACCAAAGGCTACGTATGTAGAATCATATTTTGGTCCCCGTAGTGTAACAGCAGGTAGAAATGATTTCTCTATGTTGACCATCTCACCTACAGATGCTTATGACAATCCTTTGGATGACGGCACAGAGGTTACCGTTAAATATCAATTTTTAGAAAATATTGATGAATTACAAATAACGACAGAGAGCTTTATTGCATGGTATAATGTAGCCTCTACCTTAAAATCTGGCAGAATATTGGTAACATCAGAATGTAATGGTACCACCTCTAAAGAATTGGCAACCATTGTATACCCTGCAAATGCAGTCAACTTTTCCATTAGCAGTTCTAGTGCCCATAATTTTGCAGATGGCAACCAAATTGTAACCTTTATATCAGATATTATAAAAGATGAGTTTGGCAATACAGTTACAAATGGCACACTGGTAACTTTTGTAATCAAAAATGAAAAAGACCAATATTTATATACCATTGGCACCACTATTAACGGTGTAGCAGAGGCTAAAACCTTACACCCGGACAAAGCTGCCATATGGGAGGTACAAGCTTTTGTAACAGGAGCTGCTGAAAGTAATACCACAAAATTTGAATTCCAATCTGCGATAAAAGACTACGCCGTTCATTTTTCTAAAGGAAATAGAAATATTGATGTTGGTCCGTTTGAAAGTTTTATGAAACAACTGATTCCTGACGGATTACTATTACAATTAGACATATACGATGCCAATGGAGAATTTATAGACACCAAAAAAACTACATCTAAAAACGGAGTATCCAATATTTTCTTAGGCGAGCATTTTCTTGAAGAGGGCGACTATATATTAAAATTGACCGCTGCAGGGATCACTAAAGAATTTACAAAGAATATACATGGCGATACAGTTAAATAAAACATTATACAGAACTGTGTTAATAGTCACCTTTTTGGCTATCAACGGACTTATTCTATATGGTATTGGAGCTGCCTGGGCATTTATGAATACCGGTGCGGACAAAACCTCTATGCTCCATTTAGAAGTACCTATGGATGATGTCTATAAGCCAAATCTTAACTGGTTAAATATTGACAATCCAGGGCGACCAATGGAAGAGCAAGCATTAGGAGAGATTACCAATGATTATATGAATGCATGGCATGTTAGAAATATTGCATTCAAGAAAAATGACCGTTACGGTATAGAAGATTTTTACACGGACAGTGCACGGGTTAGATTATATGATAATATTGATTTGAATGTAAAGAATAACCATTGGTACAAGCGCACTACCCTAAACCATAATCCCGCATTAGATTTTTACACGGCAGATGGCACTATGGTGGTGTTTAAAGACTATAATGTAGAGGAGTACCAAGAAACCTATGAAGGTGAATCCCTCCTTTTTAAAGAAAAAGACACTACTAGTTACCAAGTAATGATGCTCTTAGAGGACGGATTTTGGCGAATTAGGCACTTAAAAGAGATACCAAACCCAATTGACACTTCTAATGTAGAAAAGAGAAACATACAGGCTAAACTTGAAAAAATAAAACTGCAAAAAGGTCTAAACTATTATCCAAAAGACTCCCCTTGGGACACTTTTGGTAAGCGTTTTAACGATACCATAATCAATGATGATTTTCAAATTATTAGTGAAATGGGATTAAATACTATTCGTGTATTTATTCAATATGAAGATTTTGGAAAAAATAGGGTCGATGCCAAAAAATTGGAACTTTTAAAGAAACTATTAGATAAAGCAGAAGATAATAAGTTAGATGTTCTTATTACCCTTTTCGATTTTTATGGTGATTACGATATATCTAATTGGACATTGACACACAGACATGCAGAAGCCATTGTAAATGCGGTAAAAGACCACCCAGCACTCTTAGGGTGGGATATAAAAAACGAACCTGATCTAGATTTTGATTCCCGCGGCAAGGATAATGTAATACAGTGGCTAAATCAAATGATTTTAGAAATTAGAAATTGGGACACTAAAAACCCAATAACCATTGGTTGGTCTAACCCAGAGGCAGCCTTGAACCTATCTAAAGAAGTTGATTTTATTTCTTTTCACTATTATAAAAAGCCCCAGTACTTTTTAGAATCTTATAAGATCTTAAGGTATTTAACTCCAAATAAACCTATTGTGTTACAAGAATACGGAGATTCTTCTTATGATGGTATGTGGAGTTTATTTTCAGGCTCTGACGAAAAACAAGCTGCTTATTATAAAGAAATGCAAGGGTATTTAGAAGAAGAGAACATTCCCTTTTTATTCTGGACGCTTTACGACTTTGAAAAAGTACCAAGTTCCGTTGCCGGTAGCCTACCTTGGAGAACAAAAAAACAACACTTCTTTGGTTGTTTAGATTCTTTAGGTAATAAAAAGCCATCATATTATGAACTAGCTATAAAAAATAAATAAGATAAAATTTAGGCACAAAAAAAAGGCTGGTTACCACACCAGCCCTCAAATACTAACCATATCGATTCTTAATGAACCAATTTCTTCTCCACAGTTGATATATCTATATTGAAACCAGTTTCTTTAGATTTCTGTATAGCCTTAAAGTAGTCTATATACATCTGTGTAATAGCGGACATTGGTAATGAACATGCCGCTTTATAATTTTGTTTCGCCAGTTGAACTCTATATGAATCATCTGTAATAATCTTTTCAATGGCATTCGCCAGAGATGACGTATCGTGAGCATCAAAAAACTCGCCTACATATCCCTCCTCTTTTACCAATACACTTAAATCGCCTAAATCTGGCAAGGCAACTGCATTACCATAGCTACCAGCTTGGTGCAATACACCTGAACTACCTGTAGTAGAGGTATAAGGAAAAACGGTAACTGCGCTATCGCCAAATATCTTTGGTACATCTTCTTCAGCTACATAACCAGTATATCGTATTTGCGGTACATGGCTATATTTTTTCTTCATTTCTTCCAAATAACCTGGTGTGTTAGGGCTATCTGTCCCTGCAATAACAATTTCAATATCTTCATTGGTACGGGCTCTAATTTCTTCCACAGCCTCTATAAGAATTTCAACTTTTTTATAAGTACCAAACTTACCAAAAGCCATTACTTGTTTTGGACCTGCAGGAAGTTTAAAATCTGGCTCTGGGGGAGTTTCAAATGCACCATGCGGAATTAAAGCTACGTTCTTAACCTTATACTTATCTTCTAATGTAGTTACATATTTACTTATGGTAACCGCAAGAACATCTGAAGCTAAAACAAACTTCGTCAACGTAGTACCAATAAAATTATAGATACTTTGTAGTATTTTATTATTGGTAAAACCTGCATTCTCTAAATCTACCTGCTCAAGAATATTATGTAATAAAGAAATTGTTGGTATACCCTTAGTTTTGCATATAAAAGGAAGCATTAAGCCCATTGCAGCCGGTATTTTTTTATCTCCGAATTTCAGAAACTGAAGATTAAATAAAACCGCATCTGGTTTCACCTTAGATATGGTTTTATTGATGCTGAAAATATTACTATAACTATTAAAACTCCAACATTCTTTCACCGTAATCTTACAGCCTTCGCCTTCAAAATTTAAATCTTTAGGTCCGTCAGTTCTATCGGTGATCAAAATTAATTCTGTCACCTCTTCTTGAAGTCTAAAATGCTTTACCAAATAATAACCATATTCTGTTAAGGTTACTTTACTAGGTGGGTATGCGGTTACAATTGCTAATTTCATTTGAGTTATATTTTATTAAACAGGACTTTTTTTATGTGGGACCAATCCCTTTTTTGATTCTTTTATTCTTTAATGACTTTAGAATCCGCTTTATTCTTAATGATAAAAAATAGTAGTTGGGCTACCAGTAAAATGACCATAGCAATGATTTGCATATGAACTACCGTTTCTAGATTATCATGATATAGCATGATCAAAGCAACTTGAGAGAAGCCTAACAATCCAGATAGTATTACGGGCGAGTATTGATTTAATGATAAAAAGTAATAAGCGAATATATTAGATACCGCGAACAGTGAAGTCGCCAAGGCGTACTTCCATAGTAAATGTGCAATAGACAAATAAGCATCACCGAACATTAAGGTGATGATTAAATTTGGAAACAGAAAGCACACAAATACGATAAACGTGGATAAACCACCAATAAAGAATACATACTTAAACAGCACCGGAGCCGTTGGCTCACCATCTTTTTGTTTTTGAATGACTGTTGGCATTAATAGCATTACAAACATCCAAGCCACAAAGTACACTACCCTACCTATCAATGCCAATGATGAATACAAGCCAGCTTGTTTATCATCAAAGTAATGCTTCACCAACAAAATGTCACTATTGTTTATTATAATCTGAGTAAGTTCATAACCGGCAGTAAGACCAATGAATATCCAAACCTGCTTTAAATCTACAGCGGCTAACTTATCTTTAGAAAATACCTGAACACCTTTAAAATCTGACGGAAAAAGTCCGAACACAAAAGAAAGTGCTATACCAGTTGCAATTAAAATACCCGGCTCAAAAGGAACCAAAAGCAAAAGTGCGAAAGTAAGCAGTAGTCTACTCCACATTTCCGTTTGGTAAGTACCTGCCAATTTTCCAAAATCATGCCCGCCTTGAAATCTTCCTCTATTTACACTCATGACAAAGTACAAGGGTATAGCAACCGCAAAAATCATAAACATGTAATGATTTTGGGTATTGAACAGTTCTTGAAGATTCTTGGAAAAAATGAGCACAAGAATACCTGTAAATACACCAAATATCAATGCATACCTATACATGGTATTCTTAAAAGCAATCCACGTATAATCTGTAAATAAAACCGCAAATTTTGTAGTCGCCAGTTGAAATGTCATACCAACAAAAGAAAGTACTAATAGCAAAGTGACCAATAATGCAGCATCTGCAAAGGCTTCTGGACCTAACAATCTACCTAGCAGTAGATTGTAAAGGTAATTGCCGCCATTTACAAGCAAAGCACTACCCATAAACAATTGTTTAGAGGAGATTCGCTTTAAAGCCAGTTTAATTGCTGTCATTTTGATAGGGTGGTTTTTGGGGGTTATGAGGTGTTATTATCTATATACAACCGCAATTTTAGCAAGTTGACCAACAATTTTTACAGAGTCTTTCATTGAAAGTTTGGAACCATCTGCATGTATCCATCTTTTAAGTGGTTGTTCACAAATAAGTTTAATAGCTTCTTTTTTACCGAAGTATTTTCTCATTCGTATAAACATCTCCACATCAAACAACCATTTGGTTATAAATGGTTTAGTAAACATTAAGGCTACCACAGAGCGATCCATAACTTTGGCACCGCATTGTGTATCATTAAATGGCATTCTTAAGATGGTACGTATAATCAAATTAATGGTCATACTAATTATTTTACGTGCAGATTCTTTAGTTATATCAGCACCCATTCTACTCATTCTAGAACCACTAACAATTTTAAAATCAGACTGATCAAGTGTTTCTACCAAATCATCAAAATCTCTAAAATCCGTAGAAAGATCGGCATCTAAAAAGCCTATATAATCTAATTGCGGGTCTTTGGCCATATGTAACATACCTAAGCGTACGGCTTCGGCTTTACCACCATTTTTCTCACAATCATAAATACTTATATTGCTTTCGTTACCTTTTTTCAATTCTTCTAAAACCTCTAAAGTTTTATCAGTACTACCATCGTTTACAAAACAAAGATGATAACCAAGGTTACTATGAGCAAAATCCCTAAACTCCTTACCTAAAAGACGTTCTTCTTCATTATAACAAGGGATAACAACACCAACGCAATTTTTTTGAAGCATACGACCTGTATTGGCAACTTCAGTATTCATTTCAATTACTGGAGCACCAATAAGCCTTTTAATACGAGCAGACATTTCTGATAAGCTCACTGGCTTTTTCATGTAATCATCGATGCCCAAGGTAAAGCCATCCATTATTATGGCTTCTTCAGTATTACCGGACATTACTAAAACCGGAGTAGATTTTCTTTCTCCACTTTTAATATGTTTTACAACTTCTAAACCAGACATGTCTGGCATATTTATATCAACAAGTACTAAATCTGGCTTAAAAGAATCATATAAGTCTATTCCTTTTTGACCAGAATCTGCAGTCTTAACATCATAGCCTAGCTCGGTAAGCCGTTTTTCAACAGACAATAATATAAGCTGCTGATCATCAATAGTTAGTATTTTCATGGTTTTACGTAAGTAAGATTTAACTTACATATAACGCACAGATTCACAAAAATTGTAGTTTTTATGTAAAAAAATCAAAAACTGATAATACGTACAAGTCCCCTAACCTATTGATAATTAACTAAAATAACAGGAATTATTACGATTTAAGCTTTAAAAAAAAGTCATACATAGCATATTTATTTACCTATAAAAACCTTTGAAAATTGATAAAATAAAAGGGAGTAGCTAACCACACTACCCCCTTTTCACTAAACCTAACCAAAAAGTTTAAACCATTAATTCTTTTTCTACTAAAGGTACATCTAACGTAAAACCTTTAGATTTTGCTAACTGCAAAGCTTTAAAGTATTCAACATACATTTTTGTAATAGCTGACATGGGCAGTGAACAAGCCGCTTTATAATTTTCTTTGGCCAAATACTTTCTATACGAATCATGTTCAAGAATATTCTCAATGGCATCTGCCAAAGATTCTACACTTTCAGGCTCAAAAAATTCGCCTTTATAACCTTCCTCTTTAACCAGTATGCTAAGATCCCCTAAATCTGGTAATGCAACAGCTTTACCATAACTACCTGCTTGGTGCAATACACCAGAACTGCCTGTGGTAGATGTATATGGAAAAACTACAACTGCACTTTCACCAAATAGTACAGGAACATCTTCTTCAGCTACATAACCTGTAAAAAGTAATTGATCAACATTTGCATATTTATTTTTCATACTATCTAAATACCCTGGGGTATTAGGACTATCTGTACCGGCAATTACAATTTCAATGTCCTGTTTGGTGCGTTGTCTGATCAGCTCTACTGCTTCAATCAAAATATCCACCTTTTTATAAGTACCGAATTTTCCAAAAGCCATTACTTTTTTTGGTCCAGCTGGTAATGTAAAATCAGGTTCAGGTGGAGTTTCAAAAGAACCATGTGGAATTAAGGCTACATTTCTAGATTGATATTTTTGTTCTAATATGGTTTGATATTTACTAATGGTAACCGCAACAACATCTGAAGCCAAAACAAATCTTGTTAATACATTTCCAATACCATTATAAACCTTCTGCATTAACTTATTAGAAGTGATACCAGCATTCTCCAAATCTACTTGCTCTAAAATATTATGTAGTAATGATATAGTAGGTATACCTTTTAATTTGCATATTAGTGGTAACATTAACCCCATTGCAGCAGGTATTTTTTTATCTCCGAATTTTAAAAACTGAAGATTGAAAAGGACAGCATCGGGTTTTGTTTCTTTAATAACACGGTTAATCTTGAAAATGTTTTTGTAATCATTAAAATTCCAGCATTCTTTTACCGTAATCTTACATCCTTCTTCATTAAAAGCAAGATCCTTAGCACCCTCGGTCTTGTCAGTAATTAAAACAATTTCCGTTACTTCTTTTTGAAGTCTAAAATGTTTTACTAGGTGATAGCCGTATTCGGTCAATGTTACTTTACTTGGTGGATAAGCGGTTACAATTGCAAGTTTCATAGGTTAAGGTTTAAAATACTATTGGGTTATTTCTCTTACAAATATCTATATATGATAAAGCATTTAGAGCTCATATTAGGTGGATGAAAGCTTACTGTAGACGAATGGAAGTTCTAATTGGTTAAGCCATTCTCATAATTTAATTAATGGGTAATTCAATTGACATTAATTAAATAATCTTAATCCATAATAACCTAAAAAAAGCCCGAAGATGGGGGATTTCCTCGGGCTAGACACACTTAATATTAAAGTATTAAGAAGTCTTGTTCAGTATGTTATTATGAGCAAAATATAACAGCTGAGCCGCCAGCAAAGCAACCATGGCTATAATTTGAACTTGTACCACCATATATAATGTACTATGAAAGAACATGATCAAAACAATTTGCGATATGCCCAATACACCAGAGAGTATTACAGGAATGTATTTATCTAGTGACAAAAAATAATAGGCAAATATATTGGAGATAGCGAACAGCGATGTTGCCAGAGCATACTGCCATAATAATGGTGCCATAGACACATATGCTTCACCAAACATTATTTGAATTATAAATTCTGGAAAAACAGCACAAGAGAATATTATAGAAACAGCTAAAATACCAACATAGCTTACATATTTAATTAATATAGGTGCAGTAGCCTCTCCTTCTTTTTGCTTTTGTACTACGGCAGGCAACAACAGCATAACAAACATCCACGCTACAAAATAAACAACACGCCCAATCATAGCTAAAGAAGAATAGAGTCCGGCATTAACGGTATCAAAATAATGCTTCACTAAAAGAATATCACTGTTGTTAATGATTATTTGGGTAAGTTCATAACAAGCAGTTAATACGATAAAACTGATAACTTTTTGCCTGTTCTCTTTGGACAAAGACACTTTCTGTGTGAAACTTTTTAAATTGACATTTGTTGGGATTAATCCGAATACAAAAGATAGACCAATACCTAAAGCCACTATAAAAGCAGGTTTATAAGGTACAAACCATAATAAACCTATTGTAATTAATAATCTACTCCACATTTCTGTTTGGTAAGTAATAGATAGTTTGCCATAATCTTGTTTTCCTTGATACCTTCCTCTGTTTACAGACATAAAAAAATATAAGGGTACGGAAACAGCAAAGGTTTTAAAAAGAAGATCAGATTCTGTATGAAATATTTCTTGCAAGCTTTCTGCAAAGGCAAAAAGCAGAATGCCTATTAGCATACCAAAAGCCAAGGCGTACTTATACAAAAGTTGTTTTAGAGCTACCCAATCATCATTAGAAAATAAGATCGCAAATTTTGCCGTAGCCAGTTGAAAGGTCATTCCTAAAAAGGATAATATCAATAACAACGTAATCAATAAAGCAGCCTCACTATACGCTGCAGGACCAAGAAGTCTACCTAGAATAAGGTTATAGAGGTAATTGCCACCGTTTACGACCAGTACACTAAACATAAATACTTTTTCTGGAGAAACTTTATTCAGTACTAGTTTAATTGCTGTCATGGTTATGTTTTTTAAAGTCCAAACATTGACTTGGTTAGAGTTCAAATATCATAAAGACTACCCTCTATTTTCTAGTGCTTTAGGCAGATAACCAATTGCTGTAGATGAATGGCGTTTATCCTACTTCCGTAGCGGTAGATGCAATTTTATCTTTACAATATTAAAATTGACAAATAAATCGCAATAATTACCGTTAGGTATTTGTAGTATAAATCTCACTTTAATGATTCGCAAAGTAGTATTCCTTATTCTTTTAACCTCTTCCCTATTAAGAGCTCAATCTGATATGACCAAAGGCTTTGGTTTATTGGAGAAAGGTGACTTTCAAGAAGCTGAACTTTTTTTTGGTGAATACCTTAAAACCGACCCTAATAATAAAACTGCGTTACTTTGTTATGGACGAGCTGTTGGACTAAGTGGAGAACCAAAAAAGGCAACAGGTCTTTTTTCTGAACTTTTAGAAGATTACCCTGGCGATTTTGAGATATTGATCAACTACAATGAATCTTTTTTATGGGCAAAAGAATATGAACAGGCTAAACCTTTATATGCAGATTTAGTTGAAAAATTCCCTACAAAATTTGGTGCCGTATTAGGGTATGCAAATACATTGAGTAATTTAAAAGAATACAAGTCTGCCTTAAGCTGGGTTGAAAAAGCGATAGCATTACAGCCAGAAAATGAAAGTGCAAAAGTCTCCAGAAAATTTATGAGGTTAGGTTATGCCAATGCCTATGTAAATAACCAACAGTATGGTAAAGGAGAGCAGATACTTAAAAAAATATTCGAAGATTTTCCTGAAGATAAAGATGTACTCATCAATTTGGCTAATCTTTATCTAATTACAAAACAGGCAGACAAAGCAAAGAACATGTATGTTAGGTATGCCACCACTCCAAAAGATTCCATTACCGCTTTAAATGGTATTGCTTTGGCAGAACATTTAGATGAAAATGACAAAGAGGCGCTAATTATTGCTAAAGGCGCAACTGTAAAAGTGGATAAAATTGATGACGTACCACTTACTGAAAACACTTACGATCGCTATGTGCAAGCCATGATCTGGAATAAAAAATTTATACCTGCCCGTAAAAAAATAGATAGTTTAGAAGCCCATTTTCCAAATAGAAATTGGATACATGCCTTAAAAGCTACTTTAGGGCTATATACTGGTGATTCAAAAGCAAGTGTAGAAAGTTATGACAGAATTTTAGTAAACGATAGTGCTTCTTTTGACGGTAATTTAGGGAAAGCAAATGCCCTGTTTGCATCAGATAAAATCATACCGGCATATCATATGGCCAATCAAACCTTGAAATTTTATGAAAATCAAAAAGATGCCAAAGGCTTTATTGAGAAGTTGAATTTAATGCACACACCAACTATTGAAGAGCATGCCGCCTATACTTTTGATAATGGTAACAATACCGCCTTTTATACAAATACTACGGTAGACGTTCCTTTCTCTACCAAATTTAGAACCACCTTTTCTTATTTCTTTAGATCTACCGAAAATACGGTGACAGATAACAAAGCCACTTCTCATGTAGCATTAATGGGTTTACAATATAAACTATTCCCAAAGACTGTTTTAAAAACGGTATTGGGTTTTAACAACTCTAGGTTTTTAGATGAAGCATATACACAGCCTGTTCTTGATATAAAATTAGATTTACAACCTTTTAAGCTTCAAAACTTAACCTTGGGATACCAAAGAGAAGTACAAAGTTTTAATGCCGAATTAATAGAGCGTGAAATTGTACAAAACCACTACGGCCTAAATTATAATTTAGGCACCAATGTTAATTTTGGTTGGTATACACAATTAATGCACACGCAGCAGAGTGATGACAATGTTAGAAACCTATTATTTACATCGCTTTATTATAATGTGCTTAAAAAGCCTGCTTTGAAAATGGGTCTTAATTATCAGTACATTACATTTAAAGATCAAGTACCAACTATATATTTTAGTCCTGAGAAATACCAAGCAGTTGAACTATTTGCAGATGTTCGTGGCAAAATATCTGAAAAGACGTCATATATGGCCAGTGCCGCTACCGGTATTCAAAAAGTTGAAGATGACCCTAACACTAATATCTTTAGGGCAGAAGCTTCTGTACAACATCAATTTTCTAAACGTTTTAGTTTAAATGTTTACGGTAAGTACAGTAATATTGCCTCTGCAACAGCTGCAGGTTTTGAGTTTACCGAAATAGGACTAAAAGCAAAATGGTTGTTTTTAAAGAAACCAATATTCTACAAAAAATTAAAGCTAGATTAGCTTCATAAAACCGTTTTCTGTGAGTACCAAAAAAGTTTAATTAATTTATGCATGGCTAATTACAGCACTGCTAAAAAACGCGTTAAAAACACTTTTAATTCTTACAAATAATTTAACTACTTCTAAAATAAATGGTGAAATATTCTAAAATTTACCTATAAAATTTATTAAAATGTAAGAATTTTACTTATTTTAGCGTAGGTCGTTAGAACACCATCCATAATCAAAAATATTATTGAAAATGAAACTCTAACAGAGGTAGAATGTGGAAGAGAGTTTTAAAAATGTTTATTGGCCTTTATGTGCCACTTTTTGCGCTTACCCTTTTTTTATATCACTCTCAAAAGGCAGAACAAATTGATGCTATTATGGAGCGTCAGATTCGTGCTAACACGATGAAGAAAGTTTCTTTTGAAGAAAAATACCATTCTTTTTTGCGTAATACCCA
>ENA-ORXC01000834-ORXC01000834.1-marine-metagenome-genome-assembly--contig:-NODE-834-length-19883-cov-3.590831_pt1 | contig 19883 bp, 16 predicted proteins | sample MGYA00237865_ERZ511478 | MGnify/ENA metagenome assembly ERZ511478 | reverse complement strand
CAAGCGGACTCCCACCGTATGTGCCACCAATCTCTCCAGGATTCGGAGCTTCCATAACCTCAGCACGTCCTGTTACAGCACTAATCGGCAAACCTGCTGCGATTGATTTTGACATCACCATTAAATCAGGTTCAATATCAAAGTGCTCAATCGCAAACATTTTTCCGGTTCTGCCAAACCCAGTTTGCACTTCATCCGCGATAAAAAGAATGCCATACTTTTCACAGATCGCTTTCACACCTTGTACGAATCCTTTTGACGGTACAACAAACCCGCCTTCTCCTTGCACCGGCTCCATAATAATCGCCGCTACTTCATCTGATGGTACTTCACCAAGGAAGAAATCCTCCAAACGCTTTAGCACTTCCTGATCCAGCTCTTCCTCCGTCATACTCGCATGCTTCCGGTAATAGTACGGATAAGCCATTTTATACGTATCAGGGGCAAACGGCCCGAACCCATATTTATACGGTTTCACCTTGCTTGTTAACGACATCGCTAGCAAGGTTCTCCCATGATAGCCACGCTCAAACGAAATAATCGATTTCCGCCCTGTATACTTTCGTGCAATCTTCACAGCGTTTTCCACTGCTTCAGCACCACTATTTAAGAAAAATGTTTTCTTCTCACTATTGCCAGGTGTAATTTCATTCAATTTCTTCGCAAGTTGAATATACGGCTCATACATCATTACGTGAAAACACGTATGAAGGTATTGATCCACCTGTGCCTTAAGCGCTTCGACAACCTTCGGAGGACAGTGCCCGGCGTTCATACTACCAATCGCACCGGCGAGGTCGATAAATGTATTCCCATCGACATCCGTCAATAGGGCGCCTTCTCCTTTTTCTGCAAAAGTCATCATTGTATTAAAAGGACCTCTCGGCACGTGCTTTTCTTTTAGCTCCAATAACTCTGACGCTTTTGGCCCAGGTATCGCCGTTTTCAACTCAATACTTTTTTTACACTGTTTTGTTTTCATGTAACTGCCTCCCTCTGTCATTTTCACTTTCTATACATGCAAGCTTCATACCAACTTTTTCAGATAAATGGTTTTGAAGGTTAATTTTGCGATATGATAACCTTAGAAAATAGTCAGATTTGCGTGAACATTAAAAGGGGGATTCAGCATGTCTTCATTAGATTATTTAGAGTATGAATTAAATGCCATCTTACATGCATCGAAAGATAACATTGTCATCGCGGATGGCACTGGCGTTATTTTACGGGTTAGCCAAAACTGTGAAGCTGTTTATGGAAGAAAGGCTTCTTTTCTGATCGGAAAGTCAGTAAAAGATCTTGAAGAAGATGGGATCTTTTCACCGTCTATTACAAGGCGTGTTCTAGCCGAAAAGAAAGACCTTCAAATTATGCAAAAAACGCCCACAGGCCGCGTCGTCATGGCAACTGGATTACCGGTTTATGATGAAAGTGGCACGATTATCCGTGTTATCAGCTTCTCCCACGACTTAACAGAGCTTCAGCATTTAAAAGAAGACTATGAAGAATTGCGTACCCAGATGGAAGTCTATGAAACTGAGATTCAAGAACTTCGCGACAAGGAGAGAGTTCCAGAGGAATTTGTCATTAAAAGCAGAGCGATCCAGCTAATCTGGCAACTTGTTGAGCGCGTGGCGAATTCTGATGCATCCGTTGTTTTTCTTGGTGAATCTGGTGTTGGAAAAAACGTGTTTGCACGTGCGTTACATAAAGGTAGTGAACGCCGAAATGGTAGTTTTATTGAAGTAAATTGCGGGGCTATACCAGAAACTCTTTTTGAATCAGAAATGTTTGGCTACGAGCCAGGATCGTTTACAGGCGCAGGTAAGAAAGGAAAAGCCGGCATGATTGAACTCGCTAATCAGGGCACGCTTTTTCTTGATGAAGTTGGGGAGCTCCCACTTGCTGTTCAAGCCAAGCTTCTAAAAGCGATCCAAGAAAAAACGATTACGAGAGTTGGAGGAACAAAGCCAAAAACGATTGACTTCAGATTGATTGCTTCCACAAACCAGAACCTTGAGGACATGGTGAAAAAGGGTACATTTCGAGAAGATCTTTTCTATCGATTAAACGTCATCCCAATTACTATCCCGCCCCTTCGCGAACGAAAAGAAGATATCGCGACACTCGCAGCACATTTTCTCAAAGGATTAAATGAGAAATATCGAACGAATAAGTTCTTCCACGCAGCAACAATTGAAAGCTTGTCAGAATATACGTGGCCAGGAAATGTGCGTGAGCTTCAGAATATCGTCGAACGCCTTGTGATTACAGCTGATGCAAGAACAATTTATCCAGATGCACTTCCCTCCTACATTCAACAGGATGCGGCCCAGAAACTGACAAGCTTTTTACCAGGTGCTGAAGAGGAAACGGGGACAACACTGAAGGAAGCTTTAGAAGCAGTGGAAATCAGATGGTTGAAGAGAGCCTTCAAACAATACAAAACAACTTACGAAATGGCGGATTACCTCGGAATGAATCAATCTACAGTCGTGCGTAAGCTTAAAAAGTACAAAATCAATGCAAAATCGCATTAATTATGCATTTTAGCATCAAAAGAAAGCGCATCGATGCATTAACGCATGAGAAAAGTGTCAAAAGTGTCGCCCCCCTGCCCTTAAAGTTGGCATGGAACTTGCAATAAATATCTGTGAGACTAACATTCACAGGAGGTTCTACTATGTATCAACCTAAAGACTCTTCCAAATCCCCGCGATTTTGCGGTGTGAGAACGTTTATGAGATTAGAACAAATTCAAACGACAGAAAATGTTAACTTTGCCGTCCTTGGCGTTCCCTTTGATACGGCTGCATCAAATCGGACTGGTCAACGTCTTGGACCACAGCATATTCGTAACTTCTCGACGCTACTTCGACCATACAATCCAGATATGGAAATTAACATTTTCGATTATTGCTCTGGCGTAGACTATGGGGACATTGATGTCATTCCAGGAAACATCCACCGTACATACGACAACATGGTGGAAGGATTAACTCCGCTTCTCGATGCGGATGTTACACCTGTTATCATGGGCGGCGACCATTCCATTTCATTAGGAAACCTGCGTGCTTTCCACAAGAAGTACGGTCCAGTAGCCCTCGTTCACTTCGATTCACACGGCGATACGTGGGACAACTATTACGGCGAGAAATACATGCACGGGACACCATTTCGACGCGCAGTAGAAGAAGGATTAATTGATACAGCCCATTCCATCCAGGTTGGAATGAGAGGACCATTGTACGGTCCAGGTGACATTGAGGATGCACGGGATCTTGGATTTGAAGTCATTCCAATGAAAGATGTTCGTAAACTTGGATTTGATGAAGTAATCTCGCGCATCCATCAGCGAACTGGAGATCGACCAGTATTTGTCTCTTATGACATTGACTTTGTTGATCCAGCCTTCGCCCCAGGAACGGGAACTCCTGAAGTCGCAGGTCCGAACAGCTATGAGGCGCTTGAATACGTTCGAGGACTCGATGGACTGAACCTTGTCGGCTTTGACTTGGTCGAAGTACTTCCAACATACGATCACAATGAAATTACAGCTGCTCTAGCATCATCGATTATGTATGAAATGATTACGTTGATTGCGCTTAAGAAAAGAAATGCCCTTCTTACAACCAGCGAAGAAACAGCAAGTCAGTCAAGCAAGTGAAAAGCAAAGCCTCATCATCTCTCACCTGCGATCATGTATGGCATATTGACCAGCTCGGCGTATCACTTATATCAGAACACGATGCTACTGAAATGACAGACACGATTCAAGAAAGGAGCCAGATCTCATGACGAATCAGCACCTCTACATCAATGGCGCCTGGCAGCAAGGTGAAGGATACGAGCGTGATCTCATTAACCCAGCAACAGCAGAAACGATTATGAAGATAAAAGAAGCTTCTCGGGAGCAGGCATCCATCGCAGTCGATGCTGCTCGAACTGCATTTAACGAAAGTGACTGGGCAACGAATTCAAAAATACGCGTGATCGCTCTGCGTAAACTAGCAGATTTGCTAGAACAGAATGAAAAAGAGTTTGCAGCTGCTGAAACAGAGAATACCGGGAAGCCTATTCGTGAAGCAACGCTTGATATTGGTGACTCTGTCGCCTGTTTGCGCTACTACGCCAATCTGATTGCTGAGCGAGAAACGGCCACAATCGAGATGTCAGATGGAACGACTAGTAAAATCATTGATGAACCGATCGGCGTGTGTGCCCTTATCGTCCCATGGAACTTCCCTCTTCTTCTTGGCATGTGGAAAATCGCTCCGGCACTTGCTGCTGGTAACACCGTTGTGTTCAAACCTTCTGAACTGACACCAGTTACCGCTATCAAGCTAGCAGACTTAATTCATCAATGTGGATTCCCTCCAGGCGTTTTCAACCTCGTCCCAGGTGGAGGCGATCCAGTTGGCGAAACACTTGTCGCGCATCCCGAAGTAGATAAAGTTTCGTTCACAGGCGGTTCAGAAACCGGAAAGCATATTAACCAGCAGTGTGCCATGGATCTGAAGCGCGTCTCACTTGAACTTGGTGGCAAATCACCACTCATTATTTTAGAAGATGCGGACCTTGAGTCTGCAGTTGAATGGACGATCTTCGGTGGGTTCTTTAACCAGGGGGAAGTGTGTGTAGCTTCGTCTCGTATTCTTGTTCATGAGTCTCTCTATGAAGCTTTTATAGACAAACTTGTTAATGAGTCATCTCGAATAAAAATCGGTGACCCCACGCTTGTGGAAACGGAAATGGGTCCTCTAGTTAGCAGAACTCACCTTCAGAAAGTAAAGAGCTACATCGATCTAGGCAAGGAAGAAGGAGCCTCCATTCACGGTGGAGGGCAGCATCCTGATGAGGGCTTTTATCAATCCCCAGTTATTTTTACAAACGTTCATCAATCGATGCGTATTGTCCAAGAAGAAATCTTCGGACCTGTTATTACCGTTCAATCATTTAAAGACCAGAGCGAAGCGGTTCGACTAGCGAACGGTACGAAATATGGTCTCGCAGCAGGTGTTCTTTCAACGAATATTTCTAAAGCAGAACAAGTAGCATCGCAACTAAAAGCAGGTACGATTTGGATCAACTCCTATCATACACCGTATGTAGAAGCGCCATGGGGAGGATATAAGCAAAGTGGAATTGGTCGCGAGCTCGGTCCACATGGTCTTGCCAATTTCACTGAAGTGAAGCACGTAAATATTTCTGAACAGCTCCAAAAAGCTGGCTGGTATACGCATTGATTCCCCCTGGTAGGGATTCAATGCGGCATTAATTATCGGAATATTGAAAACGAAAATAGGGGGAAATAACATGAGTCAACTTACTGAACGCTTAGGTCATGACACGATTAGCCCGACCCCAAAGGACAAGCGAAGCATGAATTTCTTCTCAACATTTGCTCTCTGGCTTGCAGCGAATGTCGTCATTACGTCCGTTATGACAGGCATGATGTTCGTACCTGATATTTCAATTGAAAAAGCGATGCTCGCCATTCTAATTGGCTCAGCAATTGGGGCAATTCCACTGGCTCTAACAGGTAACATTGGAACACGAACTGGACTTCCAACGATGGTCATGACAAGAGCGGCTTTTGGTCAAAAAGGCGCCATTCTTCCCGCACTCGTAAACACGATCGTCCTTATTGGTTGGAGTTGGATTCAGGCCTATATGGCCGGTCTTTCTCTTAACTACGCCATCAGTTACACAACTGGCTACAGCAACATCAATTTATTTGTCATTCTTACTGAAATTCTTGTTGTGGCGATTACGATCTACGGTCACCGAGGCGTGGAAAGCATTGAGAAATGGGTCTCTGTTGCCATGCTCATCCTATCTGCACTTGTGTTCTATAAGCTATTCACGACTTACAGCGTGTCTTCGCTTATTGAATTGAAGGCCAGTGAAAATCCTGCGATATCGGGGATTATTGCTTTTGATATCGTGGTTGCGACGGCCTTCTCCTGGATGTCGAGCGTCTGCGATTTTAATCGCCATAGTAAATCAGAAAAAAGCGGCATGCTTGGCACCTATCTCGGCTATATCGTTGCCTCTCTCATTGCAATGGGACTAGGAGCCGTTGTCAGCGGATTTAGTATTCTAAATAATATGGAACAAACTTACGACCCAACAGTGCTTCTTTCCGCGTACGGATTTGGATTTATTGCTTCAATCGTCGTCTTTTTCTCTGTACTATCCACGAATGTCATGGCGCTATACAGCGCAACGATGTCATTTATGAACGTTTTCCCAAAGTCAGGATTTTGGAAACCCGTTCTTGCACTAGGAATCGTTTGTACACTTGGGGCACTATTAAAAGAAGCGTTAATGGTAAACTTTTTTAACTTTATTCTCTTGATTGCAACGCTATTTATTCCCGTTTTTGCGATCGTACTTGTCGACTATTTCCTTGTCAAAAAAGCGCACTATGATGCAGAGGATGTAGCATTCGATCATAAAGGCCTCTACCGATACCAACGCGGTGTAAACATCGTTGCTGTCGTGACTTATGTGGCTGGAGCTCTTTTTGCTTATTACTTCACCTACGTTCATCCGTTATCTATAGGAGCTACAATCCTTACATTTGTTCTGTCTGGCGGCTGTTACTTTGGTTTAATGGCAGCAACAAAACAACTCGGTGTAAAAAAAGCAACAACCGAAGAAATTGACGTAAAATTGGAGGCATAATAAGTGAGACATACCATTTCCGCTGTCCAGGGAAGTTTTAAAAATGGGGAGGTCGCTACAAATCTTTCAAAAATGGAAACTATTGTTGAAAGTGCCCTCAAGAAGGAGCCTGACACAAAAGTGATTACTTTTCCGGAACTGGGTACGACAGGATACTTTTTGTCTGAAGGCATCAAAGACCTAGCAGAAAAAGTGGACGGTCCAATTTTCCAAGCTATGAAAACGATGGCTGTATCAAACCTTGTTTCAATCGTATACGGATACGTCGAGATTGACGATGATGGTAACATCTATAATTCCATTCAATACATTGATGCAAACGGAAAAAACACCGCAAATTATAGAAAGATACACCTAACTCCGCTGGAGAGAGGTGTATTCACAGCGGGTTCAGAGCCAGTTACTGTTGAAACAGATTTCGGGACGGTCGGATTGATGATCTGCTGGGATCTGGCTTTCCCAGAGCTAGCTCGAATACTTACGTTAAATGGTGCCGATATCCTCCTTGTCCCATCTGCATGGGAAGAACCTTACGATGTTCCTTTCCTTCAGTTTAGCGGAGCCCGCGCGATCGACAACTCAGTCTATCTGATAACCTCTAACCATACTGGCAAGTCAGAAGACCTCACCTTTTTCGGCAAGTCTTCCATCTTCGCGCCAAATGGACAGGTTATCGCAACAGCAGAGAAACAGTATGATATGATTACGGCAACCATTGATTACGACTGGCAGAACGAAATAAAACAATCCTTCTTCTCAATGTTAGAAGAACGAAGAACCGATATTTACAGCTAAGGAGGCTATCTTTTGAATTTCAAACAAATTATCGACTTATCCATTCCTATTACATCAGTGACACCGATTTACCCTGGCGATCCAAAGCCAGAGATCCATCCTGCTGCGGAACTAGATAAAGACGGCTACCAGGTGACGCAACTTAACATCGGTTCACATACAGGAACACATGTGGATGCTCCCTTTCACTTTCAAAAAGAAGGAGAGCGGATTGATCAATCAAGCTTAACGAAATTTATGGCTCCAGGACTCGTGGTTAATGTGACCGGAAAAGAACCTGGAGAAGAAATTACAATGTCAGACGTGCAGGACCAAATCGAACAAGTTATTCCAGGCACGATTGTGTTATTTCACACCGGATGGTCAGCGTATGCCGAATCAGAGCTATATTTTAGGCATCCCTATCTCTCTGTGGATATCATCAACGACCTGCTAGAAAAAGGCGTAACCACATTTTTCATCGATGCATTGAACGTCGATCCCCCAGATGGATCAGCTTTTCCTGTTCACGAGGCGATCACATCAGTTAACGGCATCATTGGTGAGAACTTCTGCAACTTTGAAAAGATCGACTTTGATAATCCGCTGATTATTGCGCTGCCATTAAAGCTTGAAGGGCTGGATGGATCACCGGTACGGGCGGTTGCGGTGGAGGTTGAATAATCCTCTAGCTTTGTACGATGTGGAATCAGAAACTCCAACTACAAAAGAAACCTGCACACTTAGTGTGCAGGTTTCTTTTGTATTCTGCCATTCGACAAATAGTTACACAGATCGGGCGGTGACAGGCACCATTAACCGCCGCCTTAAAACAAATCAAACTCTTCAGCGACCTCTGCCATTTGATGTGGCATTGTTTCATCATTCAGTACGTTCTTTGCGTTCTTAAACCGAGTTGGATTCACTTTACGAATCGGTGTTGTTTTACCCGCTGTTTCAGTTAATCCCTTACTTGTTTCATAACCAACATACGGAGGGTACCTCACTTCGCCCCCCTCTACACTACCCGGTTTTGATCCATTTCCTCTTAATTGATTGGTAAGATCAATTGTTGCGCCTGCCCCTTTTACAATTGCTTGTTTTGCTCCCGTTCTCGCTCTTGAGGAGAAAGTGAGTACCAGAATTGCTGCTATGACTACACTCCAACCACTTGTTAGCTTTTTCCACATATAGATTACCCTCCCGACAAGTTTCCTTACTATTGATCTAGTATGGAACAAGACACGTAAAGTTATTCAATCTCCTACTCCTCCATCCGTTTAAGAGGAGAATTGCCAATGGTGCCTGTTCTTCGAATCGTAACCTCTACAGTGACGTCTACTGGCATATCTTTAAATTGTCGATCCCAATTCTTTTCAACCGTTTTCCAATAAGCTGGGCTCGACCGGTGAATCGCCTTTCCGAATCCAAAAACATCAGACTCATACTCCCCTTGCGTAACGGCTAATGCCTCGTGGATCTTACCCTCAATATCTTTTTCAGTTTTCTTTTCTAGTTCAGAAATGGTTTTCTTTTTCGATAAATCAAGCTGCCGACATTCAACGTCAGAAACCTTCCCTTCTACTTGAACTTTGATTGTTCCGTAAGGTTGATCATTGATCGCCTTTGCTTTTAATTCGGCGTCTGTATCAATTAATTCAATCCCCGCTTTTCCGCCATTCTCACATGGCACAACGACAATTGTGCTTTTCACTCGATTCTGCGCATAGTGAACACCTTTGCTCTCAGGATCATTTAACCAGCCTATCAGCTTGTCTTCTTTAAAAACTCCGGTTCCATGATACTGTAGCTGTGTTCGGGGCTCAATATGAGCAACGTTTTCTTTATTTTCACCCGTCGAGACTTTTCCTTTCACTTCCACCCCAGTTAACATCGCCTGCATTCCTCCCTCCATTAAATGCGCTGAGAGCTGATCGAGCGTTACTGTTAAGGTTGGTGCCCAATTTTTTTCAGAGGTTTCTAACGCCGCATATAGTTTATTAGCCGGTACATCTTCAAGTGAAGTTAACACTTGAAGCGTGTCACCAGCCATCACATTCCTGGATACTACGATATAAAAATCATTTCGAATCTCCGGGTCGCGTGATAACAAATCAACCACATCTCCAATGCCTTCTTTCGCAAGTTCTTCTCCTATCACCAGCATACGTAAATGCGATCCATAGATTCTTCTTGGTGCAATGGTTGTCAATCTTCTAGCTGCCTCTAGTAAGGTGCCTGCACTTTCTTGATAGACTGTTACTGGTGTTGTGATGCCTGCCTTTTCAATTTCGCCTGGATTCACCACTTGCGCAGTCACAAGATAATCGTCGTCAACTTTATCAATTCCATAAGCGACTGCAATCGCTAACTCATTTAATTCATACGCATCCCAACAGCCACTAAGTAGAAAAAGAATCAAGCTCCCACTAATGATTTTATAAAGGGTTCTTTTCATTGAATTTCTCCTCACAAGCTTGCTTTAAAGATTATCTTCTTCTAAAAGGGTTGTTTCCATTCATTTCATGGTTTGCCTGAATAAAATGAACACGAAAGTTGAAAAATAGAGCGAAGAGAGCAATCGAGGAGTTTTTCACTATGAGATATGCACGTAAATTAACAGATATGAAGAAAAAGAGATCGAACACGCAAGAAAAGCCTAATCAGCCAAATAATTTTTCGATTAGTCTTAAAGAAAACATAAAAGAAGTCAAGAAAACGTTAGGGGAAAGCACTGATATTGTGATTCGAGAGATTGTCGCAGGAACTGATCGTACCATTTCTCTCGGCATTATCTACACTGAAGGATTGGCTGATAAAGACTTCGTTCAGGACTTTATCATCAAACCTTTAATGCTTACGATTAGAGAGACTGATATTTCCGATCAAGGTGCAAAGAATTTAGACTCAATGACTATTTTGAAAAATTTCGCTCTTGCAAATGGGGAAATAAACGAAATCGACGACTTTGATTCACTTTATCAACACATTCTCTCTGGCGACACAGTTCTCATTTTAGAAGGGTATACAAAAGGATTTTCGATTGGATCAAAAGGGTGGGAAGATCGAGGAATAAACGAACCTTCTTCCCAAACGGTTATTCGTGGTCCTAAAGATGGTTTTTCTGAAACACTTCGCACAAATACAGCACTGGTGCGTCGTAAAATCAAGGATCCAAACCTTTGGATCGAAACAAAACCAATTGGAAAAAAGACAAGAACGGATGTCGCACTCATTTATTTAAATGGGGTAGCCGATGATAAAATCGTCGAAGAAGTGAGGCACCGCTTAAAGCAAATTGACATCGATGCCATTCTGGAAAGTGGGTATATTGAAGAACTCATTCAAGAAAAGGCTTATTCCCCCTTTCCTACAATCTTTAATACCGAGCGTCCTGATACACTAGCTGCTGGAATATTAGAGGGACGTATTGCGCTTATTATTGATGGCACACCGTTCGCTCTCCTGGTACCCGCGGTTTTTGTGCAGTTTTTTCAATCGAGCGAAGATTATTATCAGCGTTTCGACGTTAGCTTTCTTATTCGAATGCTACGCTACCTTTCCTTTTTCCTTGCTTTAATTACACCATCTGCCTATATTGCAGTAACCACTTTTCATCAAGAAATGTTACCTACCCAGCTTCTCATTAGTCTCGCCGCTCAAAGAGAAGGAACTCCATTTCCAGCATTAGTTGAAGCTCTCTTAATGGAGCTAACCTTTGAAATTTTACGTGAAGCTGGCGTAAGGATGCCGCGAGCGGTTGGCTCTGCAATCTCAATTGTTGGTGCGCTTGTACTTGGACAAGCAGCCGTGGAAGCCGGAATCGTCTCATCCGCAATGATTATCGTTGTTTCCATAACGGCCATCAGTAATTTCGTTATGCCTGCGATTAATATGGCGATTTCGATACGAATGCTGCGCTTTCCACTCATGTTTCTAGCTGCAACTTTCGGGCTATTCGGTATGATTATTGGCATAATCGCCATTATCCTACACTTATGTAGCATTCGTTCATTCGGCGTGCCTTATATGTCTCCAATGGCACCATTCAAGTTAAAAGACCAAAAAGATGTCATTTTTCGTACGCCCTTTTCTCGAATGTTTACACGCCCAACTTTTCTAAAACCTAAAGACAAAGTTCGAGAAAAGCAGCCTAATCCTGAATCAAATTAAGTTAACTACTATTTGGGAAGGAGAGATAACATGTGGCCGATCATCGGTATTTGCATCTCCCTCGTGGCGATCGTATTGTTCGAACGCCCTCGATTAAAAAAACATAAGAAGGATACGTGGATATTTTCGATCCTTCTTTTCATAGGATTCGGGTTATCGATTGCTCAGAGCCTCGACTATCATCTCCCAACACCATTCGACTTCATTACGTTTCTTTATAAACCAGTACAATTTCTTTTTCAATAATCAATGAAGGGCGGTAAATCCAATGGAACCTCCAAAAATATCATCTACGCAATTCACAATTATTGTGATTCTATTTACGATTGGAAGTTCCATTCTCATTATCCCTTCGGGTCTAGCAGAAGCATCAGAACAAGATGCATGGATCTCAGGTATCGTAGGCCTAGCTGGTGGACTTCTCGTCATCATCTTGTTTAATGTTCTAGGTAAACAGGATCTCTCGTTAACATTACTCGAAAATTGTGAAGTTATTTTAGGAAAAGTGTTAGGAAAAGGGCTTTCATTCGTCTTTCTTAGCTTCTTTCTTCTTCTTGCTTCTACTGTAGTCTGGGATTTAGTAAACTTCTTAACGACTCATATTTTAATCAACTCCCCCATCGAAGTCATTAGCATTCTTTTCATCAGTCTCGTTATTTTTGCAACGCGCCTTGGTCTTGAAACTGTCGTTCGATGCGGAGAAATTTTCTTCCCCTGGGTCATCGGGCTATTTTGTCTTTGGATCCTTTTCGCTTTACCGGATGCTAAATTCACAAATTTATTACCAATTATGGAAGATGGTTTAAGGCCCATTTGGAAAGGAGCCACCCTTTCCATGAGTATTCCTTATTTGCAGCTCCTTGTCTTCTTAATGATTTATCCTGCGGTTCATACAAAAAAAACAGGAAAAAGCCTATTTATTGGCACACTAATCGGAGGACTTTTCTTAATTACAATCATCATTGCCTGCTTGCTCGTTCTTGGGGTGAACGGAACCATTATTCAATCGCATCCAAGTTACATTCTTGGAAAAAAAATCAGTTTCGGCAACTTTATCCAACGAATTGAAGTCATTGTTGCGATTATTTGGATGCTGACGATTTTCTTTAAACTGGTTGTTCTTTTCTATGCCACAACGATAGGATTTGCACAGGTACTTGGTGTGAGAGATTACCGCATCCTTACCTTTCCACTCGGCATCATCCTGCTCGTTCTGTCATTAATCATCTTTCCGAACGATACTTATGCGAATGAATTTGCAACAACCTCCTGGCTTCCTTATTCCTTTACAATCTGTATCATACTTCCACTCTTGTTAATCCTTATCGCCAAAATTAGAAAAAAAGCACATAAAGCGTAAGGAAGGAGGATCATCATGGGAACTGTGAAATTATCATCCAAACAATTATTTTCCATAATGGTGTTATTTGAACTCGGGAGTTCAGTTGTCGTGGGTCTTGGGATGGAGGCGGAACAAGATGCCTGGATTACCATTTTATTAGGGATGTGCGGAGGATTTATCTTATTTTTTGTATACGCTTCGTTATTTAAACGTTATCCAGACCTCCCCTTATCAGAGTACGCACAAAAGATTCTCGGGAAATGGCCTGGGAAAATCATCGCTGTGCTTTATAGCCTATATTTTATTTATATTGGAGCAAGAGTCCTAAGAGACTTTGGGGAATTAATTGTCACCTCCACATTGAGCGAAACCCCCTTATTTGTGATAAACCTTCTGATTAGCGCAGTAATCCTTTATGGAGCCTTGCTAGGTGTTGAAGTGATTGGACGATCGGCAGAAATTTTCTTCGTTATGGTGATGTTTTTAGGCGTTATCTTTATTGGGTTACTCTTACTATCAAACTTGTTTCACATCGAAAATCTACAACCTGTTCTTGAAAATGGATGGCGCCCTGTTTTCCAAACGGCTTTTCCATTAGTTCTCACGTTTCCATTTGGCGAAATGGTTGTGTTCACGATGTTTCTACCCTTTTTACCCAAAAAGAAAGAGGGTCAAAAAACGGGCATGTATGCCATTCTTCTGAGCGGCATCATTCTTACCGTTACCATTATCTTTCAAATTGGTGTAATGGGCGCCTATCAAGCTAAAACTTCTACTTTTCCATTATTAGAGACCATTGGCCGAATAAACATTCAAGACATTATTCAACGTCTTGACCCCATCGCGATTCTGATTCTGATGATTGGCGGATTTATCAAAATCATTATCTTCTTATTTGGTTCAGCCATCAGTCTTTCCACAGCCTTTTCTATAAAAAGTTGGAAGACGCTAACGGTCATCATTACGTGCGGAGCGCTCGTTACCTCCATTCTAATAGAACGAAACTATCTAGAGCATATCCAGATCGGATTAAATATCGTTCCATATTATGTTCATCCTCCCTTTCAAATTGGGATTCCCCTTCTTCTTTTTCTAGTGATGCACTATAAAAAATGGCGGGCACAAAAATGAATAACCGAAATAGCAAAAAGCCTCCTATCCTAACGAGATAGAAGGCTTTAAACAGGCTATTTCACCAGGTCGTTTATCAGATTCTAGCTCTTCGTTCGAGCTTGGATTTCATCCTCACAAAATGCCTTTCGAGACGTTTGTTCACTTCTTCATGCTTCTCAAGTGCTACGGTGTGGCCCGCTTTCCCAACAACTTCACAGCGTCCATTCTCGGCTTTCTTCGCAATGTTTTCAGAAAGCTCAATCGAATAAGCGTGATCCTGTTCTCCTGCAATCGCCAGGACGGGTACCGTGACTCCTTCTAATTCTTCAAGGACACTCTTTCGGTGAATCACCTGGTGAGCCGCATCTCCGATTGAAGGCTCAAGCTTCTTCATGTAATCACGCCAGACGTTTCGTTCCCTTTCGAACGTCATTGAACCAAGGGAGGCATCACCAAACATGATGTACATCAATGTATCAATTACTTCTTCCCCCCCGTTCTTCTGAAGCTGAGTAACGAGCGGTTGGAACTCTTCTTTCTTATACTCAGCTTCCCCAGAGCTTCCAAGTACCACGCACGAATGGAGAAGATCTGGCCTTCTAGCCGCCAGTCTAAGCGCAATAAAGCCTCCCATCGAATTTCCGATAAAATGGCACTTTTCAATACCAAGACCTTCAATCAACGCGGCTGCATCATTTGTAAGCACATCCATATTAAGGTTTTCTAAAGAAGACCGACCGCTATTCCCCTGACCGCGGTGATCATAACAAATCACTCGATAATCCTTTGAAAAGTGTTCTACCTGATGTTGAAACATATCCGAATTAAAAAACAGCGAATGACTAAAAACCAAAACCGGTGCATCCTTTGGACCATAATCTTCATAATAGAGCGGTGTTTCGTTCACTTCAATAAACGACACGGGTAACCCTCTCCTTTAATATGAATTTCTGTTATGGTATATCCTCTACAAAGTTCGCTACCAGTTTGCAAATCCCTCTTTTGAAATGAAGCGCGCTCAAATTATTCGTATATGAGCAAACTATTCGACAAATAGTTCCAAATACCGGGCGGTGACAGGCACTCGCGAATTCGCAAACTCCCGACCAAAGACGCAATTCTCCCAAATCTCATTGACCTCCCTTCCATAAAAAGGTACCTTTGATATGACACTAATTCTCACAGTCGTTTAATTTGTATCATACAAGGAGGCAACCGTATGGCAATTTATTCAGAACGAGAAACGTGGAATACGAAGCAAATGCAAGCCCACCAATTAGAGGGCTTAAAACGCACCGTTACAAACGCCTATCACAACGTCTCTTTCTATCATGAAGCTTTTAAAGACGTACATATCACCCCCGATGATATCCAGTCACTAGACGACCTGCGCCGTCTTCCTTTCACCAAAAAACAGCACTTAAGAGAGAACTACCCTTTCAATATGCTCGCCTGCCCCATGGAAGACATTATTCGTATCCATGCATCGTCCGGAACGAGCGGCAAACCAACTGTGGTCGCTTACACAAAGAATGACATTGAACATTGGGCAGACATCGTCGCAAGGTCAATCGCACTCGCAGGGGGACAAAAGGGTGATATTCTTCATAACGCCTATGGTTATGGTCTTTTTACAGGAGGACTAGGACTCCATGGCGGATCTGAAAAGCTCGGCTGTGCGACGGTTCCTATTTCAGGTGGTAACACCGCCAATCAAATCACACTCATTCAAGATTTCAAACCAAAGATCATTTGCTCTACGCCTTCTTATCTCCTAAATATAGGTGAAGCAATGATGTTGCAAGGGATTGATCCTGCGGCTACTTCATTAAATTATGCCATACTCGGTGCCGAGCCCTGGTCCGAAGAAATGAGGTTTCAAATCGAAAAATTGTTCCAGCTTAAAGCATCTGATATTTACGGGCTAAGTGAGGTAATGGGACCTGGTATCGCGATGGAATGCGTGGAATGTCAGGACGGCCTCCACATTGCAGATGATCACTTTCTAGTTGAAGTGATTAACCCGGATACGCTCGAAACAGTTCAGGACGGGCAATATGGCGAACTTGTTTTCACTAGTCTTACGAAAGAAGCACTGCCAACGATTCGCTATCGCACGGGTGACATCGCATCTATTACAAGAGAGCGGTGCCTATGCGGGAGAACGACAACAAGAATGAGTCGAGTCAAGGGACGAATTGATGATATGCTCATTATTCGTGGTGTCAACGTGTTTCCTTCTGAGATTGAACGATATATTTGTGAGCTGGAAGAACTTGTACCTCATTATCAAATTCACCTGCAGAAAAAAGGGCATCTGGATCACGTGACGTTGCACGTCGAGGTAGGTGAAGAATTCTATGGAAAATTATCGTACAAAGAGGACTTCACACATCCCATGGCCGTCAACCTCACCAATCGGATTAGAAAGACACTGAAAATGAAAGCGCTCATATCCGTAGACGTAAACTTAAAATCGCCAAAAACCATCCCTCGTTCTGAAGGAAAAGCAAAGCGTATCGTGGATCACCGAACTTCTATCTCACCTCATTTCACTAATTAGAAAAACTCAATAAAACAAAAGCTGCTGGCGATTTATCTCGCCAGCAGCTTCGACATTTATTGACATATACCGGGTGGTGACAGGCACCATTCTACCTCAAGTACTCCTCCAGCACACGTTCATTATCCTTCATATAACTCGCAATAGTCTCCCCAACATACCGCAAGTGCCATGGTTCATATTTATATCCGGTCACGCTTTCTTTCTCTTCTGGATAGCGAATAATAAAACCGTACTCATGGGCATGTTGAGCCACCCATCGCCCTTCTTCGGTGTTTGCGAACGCTTCAACTAATCCATAATTCACATCAGGACTTGTAACATCCATCGCTAAACCAGTTTGATGCTCACTATGTCCTGGCTTTGCGCTTACTCGATTGGCATATGCCTCACCATATTGTTCCACTAGACGATCATGAATTGCTTTTTGACGTGCGTAGGAGCGATAGCCGGACTGTGCATACAAATCAAGGCCCGCTTTTTCTGCCGCCTGGAAAAGCTCTTCTAAATGCGGAACTGCAATGGCGTTCATGTTGCGCTTCTCATGGTCTTCTCGAAAAGGAAATGGAACGTCAGGCTCTCTTATGTTAGGAACATAATCTGCCGGAATACCTCTCTGTTTATTAACTAGTAAAAGCTGAATTGGCAATGAGAGTTCTGTTCCAACGTACTGATCGATCGCTCCAGTGCCACCAAGTATACGAAACGATTTCACTCCATTTTCATCAATAAATAGTTTAGTAGCGTTAGGAACATAGTTTTTTTCAATCAGCATTAGCGGATCATTTGTTTTAGCTGCTAATACGGAGCCTGCTAGAGCGTCTGCGAAGTCAAACCCTGTAGCAACATAAAGCTGATCAGCGTCTTCTCGTCCAAATTCATCTGCTACCGCTCGTGACGTTTCAAATCGATCACTTCCAGAAACTCGCTTAGAAGAAGAGATTGCATTTTCTACGGACGCGCTGATCACACCTTCCCCGCCAATAAGATAATTTTTGCTCGTTTCGTTTACTAATTTTTGAGAAACAGAAGGTAGTTTTCCTTTTGTCGTTAGTAAAATTGGATAGCCTTCTCGAGCTGCATACGCCGAAATGGAGAGTGCATCTGGAAAATCTTCACCGCTCGCTACAACTGCTGTATCATATGCATCTAATTCCTTTGCTATATTAGCCGCCGTCTCATAACGGTCTTGTCCAGATATCCGCTGAACCGCTAAATCCATCTCTTCGTTTAGATGCTGTTCCACTGAATTTGATATCGCACCTTTACCTCCAAGAATGATCACTTTACTCGCACCTAATCTAGCAATCTCCTGCGCTGTCTTACTCGATATGTATGTAGAAGAAGTTAATAGAATTGGCGCATTTTCTTGATACGCTAGCGGAGTGCCAGCCAATGCATCAGGAAAGTCATTGGCTCTGGCTAGAACCACAACGTCGCTTCCATTAGGCCATCCTTTTTTAGCCACTTCGACCGCTGTTTGAATACGATCCTTCCCTGAAATACGCTCCATTTCAATCGCACTCGCTACTTTTGGAAATAATAGTGCAAGAAATAGAAAACTAACTCCAATAATCAAACCTTTTTTAGAATACGTTCCGATCATGTCATCACCTCGATGAACCATTCCCTTTTATAGCATATGCAAACGTTCACTATAACGAAAAATTAGGAGATTAAAATTTCAAAAAACCTCAATGCATCACAACATTGAGGTATTACGAGCATCATTTCATTCTAACTATCACTTTCCCTCAAAGATCACCTCTGGTACCCAATTTGAAGACTTCCTTTTCCTGGCTGGTACTGTCACAATGTATTGATTCAGTGGGAGAAGTTGTATTCCGCGAATAACTAAAATACTGGTCACTAAAACAAGGCCAAAGATAATAGGAAAAGTTGCCGTAGTCCATGCTCCATCTGGAAGTGATCGCGAATAAAAGAAGATGACGAGAGGATGAACCAGATAGATGCCCATGGATAAATTCCCGAGCATTTCAAAGAACTTTTCAAGCCATTCTACTTTACGAAGGGATTGGTACATGCCAATAACAGCCAGGGTCATTACCGGGATATTCACCATGTTGGCCCACCTGTTATTCGGAATTGAACCTTTCATTTTGTATTCATAGACGGCAATAACGACTAATCCACCAAAAATCACATAGCCAAACCAATCTATTTTCTTCCCTATTCGCTGAATAGACTCCCAATGATAAGCAAGGAATCCACCAAAAATAAAAAAGAACACCCACTTCGTAAAAATAGCCCTTTGCATTAAAAGCTCCGTTACAAGACTTGTCGTTTCAGGAGAGTAGAAATAAACGAAATAAACGTTAAGACATAGGGCTAGAATAAGGAGAATCCACCAGCTGATTTTTGATTTAACAAGTTGCAGGATAGGAAAAATAAGATAGAATTGAAAAACGATCGACATGAAATAAAGGTGATAATAAGATTCGCCCATCGCAAAATCAACGAGAAAGCTCTTCCAATCCGTGTAGATTTCCGCACCCAAAACGACCTTCATAAAAACAAGGTAAAAAACACTCCAGATCAGAAACGGCATACCGATCTTAATCATACGAGAATGATAGAATCGCTTCACATCAAACCCTTTATTACGAACCTGTAAGAATAAAAGAAAACCGCTAATCACGGCGAAAATCGGCGTTCCAAAACGGCCAATCTGATTAAAAAACTGCGTTATTTCATTAAATTCATTTCCATGCTTGCCATAGTAATTAGCTGAAACATGTACAAATAAAACAAATATACAAGCAATTGCTCTCAGAAAATGAATTTCATTAATATATTGATTTGCTTTCTGCATTTACTCACATCCAGTTGAAAAATGAATTCCACCAAATTATATAACCGTTCCACTAGTAAATGGAGATTCCTGAAGATTATTTACACAAAATTAACGTCGCTGTAAAGATTCACTAGCTACGTAAAAAGCTCTTTCCCCAACCTTAGGAAAGAGCATCATTCGACTCATTATGACATATTCCGGGTGGTGACAGGCACCACTTCAACCACTTCATCAGCCATTTCAACCTCAACCACTCGCTTCGTTTCATTCGCTTCCAACGCAGCTAATATCACCTGCAACGATTTCATCCCTTCTTCCCCACTAACAGCAGGAATGGTATCGTTCACGATGCTTTCCACGAAATGCTCGATCACGTGCGTAGTTTGCTGTCCGCCTGCTTCATTCGTTTGGAT
>ENA-ORXC01000833-ORXC01000833.1-marine-metagenome-genome-assembly--contig:-NODE-833-length-19937-cov-3.410926_pt1 | contig 19937 bp, 26 predicted proteins | sample MGYA00237865_ERZ511478 | MGnify/ENA metagenome assembly ERZ511478 | reverse complement strand
TTGCCAGCTGATTCTGAGCCGAAGGGACGTACGGCTTTCCGTTCGGATATCGAATCGGCACGTTAATCATCCTTTCTATTTCGAAGGTGCACTGAATCTATTTTACTTTACTTAATACGAGTTGTACGACAAAAATGTTTCAAGCAGGTGAAAAATGTTGTGAAAAACGCGTTGGAGATCATTCGTCAAATTAGAAGTGAAACGAAAAAGTGGAATAGGGATAATATTTCACGTACCGTATTTTATCATCACTATTATCAACGGAATCCAGAAATTAAATGGGCATTTTTAGCTTCAATGGTTTCTCGGAATGCAGGTTGGAGTATGTGTGATTTACAGGGAGAGTGGTTTCCAAAAGCATTAACGAAGAAACAATTAATCAACTTCTTCATGACATATGAACGAGCGAATTGGACAATATTTGATGATGCAGCGCCACAGCTTATGTTATACGAAGTTAGCAAAAGAAGAAATAAACCTTTTTTTGATCTTGGACAAAAATTAGGAATATCGAATTTTATTTTGCAGGAATGGGAAAAGTTTTTTCAAACTGGTGATGAAGAGCGTTTAATGACGGCACTAATTATAAATGAACAGCACGTGATTGAAGCGCCAGTAATAGAACATCATACTTATGCAAAAGAAGTTTTTCATTCTTTCTTTTTTACAATTCAAGATTGGTTTCATTTTAGTACGGTACTTTTTCCAACTATGAGAGGTGAGTTATACGGTTTGTCTGTCAGTCGTTTCCGACATACGAAAGATCGCATTGAGCTTGGGAAAAAATTAGCTAAGCTGCTCTTTCATCCGACATATTTTGAAGAGTTTTATCGTTTCGCTACAAATACGTATCCTACAGGGGCGCGATTTGACTATGAACGGTATATGAATAAAAAGCGAGAAGGCAAGATGTTACGGCAAGTTTATCCGCTCATTCATCATCATCGAAAAGAAAGACGGGATTGGTACCATGGGCAATCACTCGTAAAGAAAATGCTAAAGAATGACGTAACGCTTCCAGCTGAACTTGCCTTATCGGATTGGTATGAAAAGAAAAGAAGTGAAATTCGTGTTGCTGTTGAAATAGAAAATTTGCTCATAAAAAAAAGCAGGAGATAACCCTGCTTTAAGTGGAAGGACGATCGGGGCCTTCCGTTTTCTTGTTTCCGTACCCAGTTTTCGGTTCTTGCTGTTTTATTTTCTGATTTGGTTTATCAAATTTTTGTTTTTTGTTCATTTGTACCACCTCCTACTCTTAGTTTGATCAGATGTTACAAAATCATGCCCCTTCTTTGTCGAAATTACTTTCCTTTAGCAGTAAACCACTACCTTTGACGAAACCGTTCTAGTTTTGTCAGCGAGGAAGGCAATGAAGAGAGGAAAGAGAATATGTATTATACAAACTTACAGGCAAAGGCCTGAGAATGACAGAAGGGATGGGATTGCATGTTATTGAAAACAAAGCAGGTTTCAGATGAACTTGGTGTAAACCCTACTACTGTTCAAAGGTGGGTAAAGTATTTTGATTTAGCATGTGAGAAGAATGAACTCGGACATTTTCTTTTTTCGAGCGAGACAGTTGAGGAACTAAAATCGATTAAAAACGATTTAAGAAGGGGTTACTCAATGGAAAAAATCAAATCATCAGGAACGAGCGGTTCACAAGAACAGGTTATGATATCTCCAGAACGGTTTGAACAAAGACTAGATCGTTTTTCAGTAAGGTTGGAGCAGCTTGAGCGTCAGTTGGAGGAAAAAGCGAATGAAGTGATTACCGTGCAAGTTCTACAGCACCGAACAGAACTAGATGAATTAATGCAAAAAATAAACATGTTGGAAGAAAAATTGATTGAGCTTGAAGATCACACGTCTATACAAGAGGCAGTAGGTCAGTCGACGGGCAAAGGAAAGCGTCCTTGGATCATGAGTCTGTTCAGTTTCTAGAAAGAGTTGAATATGGTTCCCTTCTGACCTTATGTCCCTATTGGATATAAGGTTTTTGTATGTAAACGATTATCGTGTGTTAGGATAGATTGGTGGGGGTGAGGATCATGCAAAATACACAAAAATTACGTGAATTGACTAAGAAGTTATTAGAAATAAATGAAGAAGCAAGAGTGCAATATACAACGCGCACTCACCTTGATGACTATAAGGTGAATTTTTATGAAGAAGTGAAGCCATTTGCTGATCGAGCATTAATTCTTCTTAAAGATTGGGAGCCTTTAGCGAGGGAATGGGTTATGTACAATAAACCTAAATATTTGTATCCAATTCAAATTAAGAATACGTTTGAAAATATTGAAATGATTTCGGTTGTAGCCTGGCAAAAAGATACAGGGCCAAAAAAATTCAATGAGCGGGTACAATCGGTTGAATATGTGTTAGAAAAGTTAATGGAGGAAGTGAAGTGAGACGGGAGAGATTCCCGTTTGAATATTAAATTTCACATACCATAATAAATGAATAAAATTTCCTTTTTTAGTGGAACACTAATAAAAAAGGGAGTGAGTTTATGACAGCATATTTGTGTCCTAGATGTAAGACGAATCGTATGAGATTTAACAAAATTGAGCAAAAAGCAACTTCAGTGAAGTTAGACCCAGAGTCAGGAGAAGTCGTTTCTGTTATGGAGGAAGGGAAAGCGGATCCTTTTCATATGGAATATAAAGGACCAAATGTCCGAGTTCAATGTGCTGCATGTGGTGAAATTGGAGATGAGGAAACGTTTATTCAATTTGCTAAATCTCACCCGCGTCATTCCTAACTACTTGTCCCTCTAACATTCATGATATAGTGAAACGATAGGGGGGTAACGGTATGTTTGATCCAACCATTTATGAAAATGTTAAAGTAGTTTTAGAAGGAGAACTTTATGATCGGGATCTTGAAGGAGAGATCTCGATCGTAAGTCGCGAAGATTTAGTAGATCTCGCATCCCTTTCAAGAAAATACCTGATGAAATTTACTGGAAATGAAGATGTCTATGTGACAATTGAGCTATTCGCCGACCTCGCTAATTTTAGTGCGGAACAGCTACAGCTAGCCCAGATTGAACCTGGATGTGAAATTAAAATATACTTCGATGTCCTCATATCAGATGAAGAAGATTGTGCTGAAATTGAAGAAGACATCCGTAGTATCTGGGGATATCGTCCGGCTATACGTCAAACTGTTTCTTTTCCTTATGCAGAAAATCAACAAGATATTTCATTATCCACACAGGTTTTATTAGAATTTAACCGTAAAATTAATGAAGATCAAATTAGTGATTTAGGTGATCTTATTGAATATGCCATTCAAACATCTAATCTTCTTGGAGAATAAGAAGAAGGCGGATTTCTCCGCCTCCTTTATCCATACTATTCAGTTAGCGATTAGTAGCTCCCGCCGCCCATTTGCTGTTCAGCCATTTGGACAAGACGTTTTGTGATTTCTCCTCCAACAGAACCGTTAGAGCGAGCAGTGGAGTCTGGACCAAGTTGAACTCCGAATTCACTTGCAATTTCGTACTTCATTTGATCTAAAGCTTGTTGTACACCAGGGACTACCAGATTGTTTGAGCTATTGTTGTTTGCCATGTTGTGTACACCTCCTTGACTAATATGATGCTCAGGAGAAAGACTTGCTATACAACTTTATTAAAGGGACATTATGGTAAAAAACGCTCTTAGTTTTCTGAAAATTTAGAGGATTATAAGGTTCTTAATCGAATTTAGTTATGTATAACACGTACAAACTGGAGGGAATTCGAGTATGGATCGTTTTATAAAAAAGTCAGGATTTTACCAGAACTTTGACAAAAAAAGAGTAGAATATTGGATGGTGTTAACAGAAGACAATAAAATACTTGTATCCTGGCTATGTTGGAGTACGCCACAACATATTGTAGAACAATGGAAAGGCTCCTATGCTTCTTAACAAGACCGCTTTGAGCGGTTTTTTATTTTGTTATTTTAATTTTTCAACAACGATTAATTTTAAGTTAAAAGTTTGTTGATTAGGGTATATAGAAATAAACTATGTTCAGATGGCGCATAGGAGGCTATAATTAAATGCGGATCAGGTCTTTTTTACTAGACAATTCATTCAGAAATAGAACGAATAATGTAGTTAGCACGTAAAAGAAAGAGGAGCTTCCATGAGTTTAAAACATATTCTGCATCTTATTGTCGTTATCTGCATAACAACGAGTTTGATTCCTGTCGTAACATCTGCTAAAGAAACCCCAACCATTAGAAGTGAGACTGCGATCCTTATTGATGGAAAGACAGGACAAGTTCTTTATGAGAAAAACAGCTCAGAAGAAATGTATCCTGCAAGTATTACGAAAATTGCAACCGCATTAATGGCAGTAAAGTCCAATAAAATGGATGAGATGGTAACTGTTAGCGAAAATGCACGGGCAGCAGAAGGTACGAGAGTTTATTTAAAGGAAGGAGAAACAGTCCCTTTAGATAAATTAGTAAAAGGTATGATGATTAATTCAGGAAATGATGCCGCCATTGCTATTGCAGAGCATTTAAGCGGAGATGTGGAATCGTTTTCTAATGAATTAAATGAATTTTTAAGTGAAGAAGTAGGTGTTCAGAACACTCACTTTGTAAATCCTAACGGTCTTTTTGATAAAGAGCATCTTACGACTGCAGAGGATATGGCAAAAATCACCCAGTATGCGATGAAGAATGAAGAGTTTCGCTCACTATTTGGAATGAAACAAATGACGTGGAACGGGGAAGACTGGGAGACGACCCTTATTAATCACCATCGCCTCTTACTTGATTACGATTTCGTTACTGGTGGAAAGAATGGCTATGTATCAAAATCTGGTTTTACCCTTGTCACGACTGCTTCGAAAGGTGATCAAGAATTAATTGTTGTTACGATGAAAGCAACAGATGACAAAATCGCTTATCAGGATACATTAAACCTTCTTAATTATGGATTTAGTGACTTTACACCGGTTGAGTTTGAGAAAGGAACTGAACTGGGCGTTGTAAATCAAAAGAAATACAGTCTTTCAGAGGACATTACTCTGTATCAAAATGACGATCATCCGATCGATCTTACTTTATCAAATGAAAACCAACTCGTGAGTGTAGGAAATTCATATCGTTCAAATCTTGATTTAGAGTTATTAACGACAACTTCTATAGAAAGTAACGATCCTGAGCAAAAAACTGAAGCTAAACCTGTTGCACAAGTTAAGGATGAGGAAACTGAATCCATTTTTTCGAGTAGCACGATCCTTTATCTAGGGATTGGCATTTTTCTCTTCATTATCATTTGTTTGATTTTTGGAAGAAGCAATACTTCTGTCAAAAGACATCGTACATTTCCATAAATAAAACTAAAAAGGACCTGTGGGTCCTTTTTAGTTTTCTAGATAAAACGAGAGTTGTTTCACAGCCGTCATTCCCTGGCCAACTGCAGAAGCGATGCTAGACAAAAGTGGGCGCGTACAAACATCTCCAGCAGCATACACGTAGGGAAGTGATGTTTCACCATCTGCATTGCATTTTATATAGCCTTCGTCATCAAGTGCAATACCTTCATTGTAAGGTCCGGTATTTGGTTGGACACCAATTCGAATAAACACACCATCCACTTCAATTGTTTCATGAAGATCTTCATTAGATAAAGATAAAACTTTCCTACCTTTTCCCTTTATTCCAGTTACGACTGTTCCGGTAAGGATCGAGATGTTTTCATGTTCCATCACAGGATCTTTATATTCTTGACGAGCTTTAAAGTGATCAGAACGGTGAATAAGGGTTACTCGAGAGCCAGCTTCAGCAAGTAATAAGGCACCCTCGAAAGCTCGATCGCCGCCGCCAATGACTGCAACGTCCTTGTTAATAAATTTAGATTTATCTCTAGTAGCTGAATATACTTCTTTCTGATCGATCATTTCCTGTTCACCGGGAACATGGAGTTTTCGAGGTGATGATCCTGTAGCAATAAGCAAAGAGCGAAATTCATATGTATCATCAGCGATTGTTTTAAGAATTTTTTTCTTCCAATCAATTGACGTAACAGCTGAATTTAAAGCATAGTCAAAATTTATTTTTTGGGCATGTTCAGTAAGTTTTTTCTGAAGGTATTGACCGTTTGGAGCGATCATGCCAGGGTAATCGACAATTTGATTGTAGATGGTATTTAATTGACCACCGAGATCATTCTTTTCTTCAAGTAACAAATGATTTAGTCCGAGGCGTTTTGCCCATATGGCTGCTGAAATACCAGCTGGTCCTCCCCCGATAATTAAGAGGTCTTTTTTTTGGTCCACGAATTTTGCCCTCACTTCCATGTTACAAGCCATTTCTCAAACTCTAGCCAATTGTTAACACGAGGAACATCAATGTTAGCATTATAAGGATAATTCATGGCGATCGCTGTTCTGCCAGTATTTTTAAAGGCCATCAGATTATGAGGGGCATCATCAAACAATAAGTCACCGCGAATCATTTCTTTTCGATGAGAGAAAATCAAATTATTCTTACCGATAAAAGGGAGGTTTTTCTCAACCCACTGTTCTTTTTCAGTATAAGCATATGTACGGCTGCTAGTTACAATTAGGACATCATAATTCAAAGAAAGTCGTTCAAGAACTTCGATCGCATATGGAAGAGGTTTTAAGTGAAGGAAGATACCGGGTTGATCCAGGTACTCATAAATCTTCTTCCCACATTCGCTTTTCACATAATCTTCAGAGCGCCAGCACATAAGGTTTTCAACAGAAAGATTGTCTTGATAATCTTCGTTATATCTGCGGTGCCATTCTGACATCAAATCACAAATGACAGAGTCCATATCAATTAGAATGGTTTTCATTAAATCACTTCTTTCATCATACATTCTTTATCACTATAACAGCGAATGGAAAATGGAACAATTCCACTCATACAAAAAGCAAGAACCAATTGGTTCTTGCTCAGTGGACTAGCATTTAATAAAAGCAGTTCCTACGATGATAAGCAGGATGAAAAGAACGACGATTAGCGCAAATCCATTTCCGGCAGGTCGATGACAAGGCATACCGTATGAAGCTCCAGCTACCGGCTGATAAGGCTCGTTTCCGTATGGTGCATTGTTTGCATGGTACATAGTATTAGGTCCCCCTTTAATTTCTCTTTCTTTATCACTGTATGTTGCCGTCTAGAAATGATATAGGCAGGAGCGGAGGAGAACCTAAATTAGGTGAATGTCCCAGGAAAAATCTATGAACTAATGCCTTTATCTTTTGTTTGAGCTTGCTTTAAGAAGTTGAATTTATAATCGTCGGTCAGTTCTTTTACTTCCTTACTAAGGAATAGAATGGCAATCACGTTTGGAACAACAAACAATGCGAGTGTAATATCAACGAGCTCCCAAACGAATTGAAGGCCACCAATAGCCCCAACAAAAATCGAAAGAATATAAACGAAACGCATCACTCTAGAAAAAGAAATCCCAAATAAGTACTCAGCTTGTTTTTCCCCGTAAAACACGAGTACACCAATCGTACTAATGACAAAGATCAATAAGAGGGAAGAAACGAATATGGGTCCCCAGGTAGGTCCCATTAATCCAGAGAATGCATCTGATACCATATCAGCTGCATTAGAAGGCTTCACATCTTTCCAAGCTCCTGACAAAAGTACAGTGAATGCTGTAACGGTACAGAGGACGATTGTATCAATAAATACGCTGAAGATGCCCCATAACCCCTGTCTACATGGATGAGGGGTGTTTGCTGCAGAATGGGCGATTGATGCCGTACCCATCCCGGCTTCGTTCGAATAAAGTCCACGAGCCAGTCCCCACCTAACCGCAGCAGCAAATCCTGCACCAGCAAATCCACCTGCAGCAGAGATTGGTTGAAAAGCGTGGACGAAAATTAGGCTGATCACGTTCGGGAATTCCTCAATATTAATAATCATGACTCCGATCGCACCAGCAATATATGTAAGCACCATAAATGGAACGATTTTCTCAGCTACTGCGCCTATTCTTCGAATTCCACCGAAGACAACGGCGGTAATCAAAATAATTAAAATAACGCCAGTTAGCCAAGTAGGTAAACCAAAAGCACTTTCAGATAGTGTTGAAATGGAGTTTGTTTGTACCATGATACTAGGAATGATTTCAATCATTAATCCAAAAGCGAAGAGAGAAGAGGCAAATTTCCAGCCTAACCCTTTTCTTATGTAGTACATAGGGCCACCAACATAAACGCCGTTTTTATCTTCTTCACGATATTTGATACCGAGCACAATTTCTGAGAATTTGGTTGACATCCCAATAATGGAAACGACCCACATCCAAAAAATCGCACCAGGTCCACCGAAAGCGATGGCAACAGGAACCCCAACTATGTTCGTTGCACCTGCAGTGGATGCAAGAGCTGAAGCAAAAGCTTGAAAAGGTGAGATGGTGCCATCACCTTTTTCTTTTTTGAATACTTTACCGATCGTATGTTTTAAAGCATGGGGAAAAAACAGGATTTGAAAGAATCCTAACCTTATTGTTAGAAATAATCCGCCTCCTAAAAGTAAGATCATCATTGGGTAACCCCAGATGAATGCGGAAAATTCGGTTATTGCATTTAAAATAGCGTCCATTGCCAACACTCCTTATATGTAGTACTAGTTTAATTATCCATATAGTGGGAGAGTGAAACGCTATTTGTAAAATTATGAAAAAATGAGTACAAAGACATAGAGCCGGTTTTCACCGGCTCCCGTTTAATGCGTTTGAGGTGGCTGATTGTTTTGTTGCTGTTGCGCACCACTCAGTTGGTTCTTGACTTGTTGAATTTCATTAACCTGAGCTGGCGCTGCAGGTTGATAGTACCCTTTCTGCTTTGCGTACTGATAAAGGCTATACTGTCTTTGTTCATCTGTATTACGGATCTGTTGAAGAGCCTGCCGGAGTTGCTGATTATCAGCTTGAGAAATCACGCTTCCGTAATTGCTTAAGCTACTGTTTAACACTGATAAATAGTCGTTCACCATATCTTTTTCGTTCATAAGATCCCTCCTTAGCTTAAAAAGCCCATTAGTTGTTGTTGTGTATGACGTGCATCTTGAGCATCTTTTTGTAGCATTTGTTTAAGCTGTGGGCAGGTACACGACTCCGCGTACGAATCAAGTTTGTTTGCAAGTGTTTCGTGGCCACCAATCATATGACGTAAGTTTTGAAGTTCAAGTTCATTAAGTTGACTCATCCAGTTTCCCTCCTTCATTTTAATCATGTTTAGTATGGATGGGGAGGTTTGGAAATATACAAAATTAAGCGATAACATTGCGTTTGTTAGAAAATTGTTGATACGACTTTTCACGCATGATGGTTTTAAGAATCTCTACAACGTGATAGACGTCTACATAAGATGAATAAAGGGCAATCGGTGCGAGCCTAATCACGTTTGGAGAACGAAAATCTGGAATGACGCCTTGTTGTTTTAACGCTTTACATATACGTGCGGCCTCATCATGCTCCAAACAAACGTGTCCACCGCGCCGATCATTTTCTGATGGGTTGGTAATCAGAAAGCCATCTTCTGTTAAGTTCTCTTGAACAAGTTCCATTAAAAATCTGGTTAGGGAAAGTGATTTTGCTCGTATCGATTCAATCCCTGCTTCATTCATCAATTCTAACGAGCCGATTAATGGGGCCATGCTAAAAATATGAGGTGTTCCAATTTGATAAGCGCCTGCGGTTTCTGCATGAGTAAGCGTATGACTCATATCAAATTGCACGTCCTTTTTCGAACTGAACCAACCCGCAAGTCCAGGGCGTCTTCCCAGGTGATCCTTATGAACGAAAAGGCCCCCAACTCCACCAGGTCCACTATTTAAGTATTTGTATGTACACCAAACGGCGAAATCCACCTTCCATTCATGAAGTTTATGTGGAATGGCTCCTATTGAGTGAGCCAAATCAAATCCGATGATCGCCCCTTTATCATGAGCCGCTTTCGTTAACTTCTCAATATCGAGTAATTGACCACTTCGATACAGAACAGAAGGGAGAAGAATGAGGGCAACTGTCTCATCAATCGCCTCAATAATGTCATCTTCCAATAGCGTTCTACCATCTTGACTTGTAACTTGAATAAGGTGTGTATCTGGTGATAACCCGTGAAGTTCTAATTGACTTTGAATCGCATAAATATCCGATGGAAATGTTAGAGAATCAGCAAGAATTTTCGTCTTTTTACCAGAAGGTTTAAAAAATGTAGCAAGCATCTGATGAAGGTTAGTTGTTATAGATCCGGTTGTCATGGTTTCAGAAGAATGGGCGCCAATTAAGTTAGCAGTCATTCCACCAAGGTTTTCAGCCATATAAAACCAGGGTTGTTGACCATCAGTCCAGCCGTCTATTCCATGGTGTTTCCAGTCTTCTAGTGATTGAAGAAGAGAGGATTCGGCTTTTTTTGAAAGAAGACCAAGTGAATTTCCATCCATATATAGCCTGTTCGGATTCAAGTAAAATTCACGTCGGAACTTCGCAAGTGGATCTTTCTCGTCGAATTTTTTAGCATTTTCAATGGACTGTGATAAACTCATAAGAAACAGCTCCTTTTCTACCACTAATCGTATGAAAGGGATAAGGACCTGTCAACGCTTTCACTCTTTGTGCAAAAAACTTTCTATGTTTTTTTAGAATAACGATTGACTTTTTAAATGATCTAATGGTATATTATTAAACGTCGCTGATGCACAGCACATGCGGGTGTGGCGGAATTGGCAGACGCGCTAGACTTAGGATCTAGTGTCTTACGACGTGGGGGTTCAAGTCCCTTCACCCGCACCAATTGCGGAAGTAGTTCAGTGGTAGAACATCACCTTGCCAAGGTGGGGGTCGCGGGTTCGAATCCCGTCTTCCGCTCCATTTACAAAGGCGGCATAGCCAAGTGGTAAGGCACGGGTCTGCAAAACCCTTACGCCCCGGTTCAAATCCGGGTGCCGCCTCCAATCTTAATATTTTTTCTTTAAAGTCCTGCCGGAGTGGCGGAATTGGCAGACGCACAGGACTTAAAATCCTGCGGAGGGTGTACCTCCGTGCCGGTTCGAGCCCGGCCTCCGGCACCACTTATTTTTGCCTAAATTAAACATGGTACTTTGCCGGTGTGGCGGAATTGGCAGACGCGCACGACTCAAAATCGTGTTCCGAGAGGAGTGTCGGTTCGAACCCGACCACCGGTACCATTACATACGTAATTAAAAGACTTCAACGTTCTCGTTGAGGTCTTTTTTATATATCTTAACCTTTATAGTTTTATTTGAGTGAAACCTGATTTAACTAACTAGAAAACGGCATACTAAGCGATAGAATTAAATATAGCTAGGAGGCTGTTTATGGATTTCGATCTACTATGGAAAGCTGTGTTAATTGTGATTGGGGGAACGTTGCTCTTACGTGTGGCAGGTCGTAAATCGATCTCCCAAATGACGCTTGCCCAAGTAGTCATCATGATTGGGATTGGCTCATTACTTATTCAACCCATTGTAGGTAAAAACGTGTTTACGACACTTTTAGTAGGCCTGGCACTTGTTTTAACTCTCGTTATTGTTGAATATAGTCAGCTGAAATTTGATTGGCTAGAACGGTTTATTACTGGGCGCTCAAAGATTCTAATTAAAAATGGGGTACTCCAAGAAAATAATCTTAAAAGATTACGCTTTACTGTTGATCAGCTTGAAATGAAACTAAGACAATCACAAATTCACTCTATCTCGGATGTAGCTGATGCCACGTTAGAGCCAAATGGCCAGCTTGGATTTCAGCTTAAAGAATCGAAGCAACCCGCGACGAAGGAGGAGGTCGCCAAGATCTACGAAGAGTTAAAGAGCCTCAATCAAGTTATCCATGGTTTATCAAACAGTCCTGTACTAAAGACACCTCCGGCAAATTCTGTTGATAAAAAATCCACTTTATTTGATGAGGTGGGGTCAAATGTTCATAATCCACCAGTACCTAATAAACTTCAATGATTCATAGTGAAGACCTTGTTGAGCAAATTCCTGCTCATTTGAAAATAGAGGTGATAAAATATAAGTACGTAAAAATAATGATAAACTGAAAGAGTGATTTGATGAGAATTGAAGTATGGTCTGACTTTGTATGTCCATTTTGCTATATAGGAAAAAGACGTCTTGAGAGTGCGCTTCAGACTTTCCCACAGCGTGATCAAGTAGAAGTCGTTTTTAAAAGCTTTGAACTTGATCCGAATGCGAAAGAATCTAATGGAGAAAGCATGGCTGAGCTTTTAGCAGCGAAATATAATGTGAGTCTAGAACAAGCTCAAGGTATGTGTGAGAATATGAGACAACAAGCTGAAGGAGAAAACCTTACGTATGATTTCGATCAAATGATTCCAACGAATTCATTTGATGCCCATCGTCTAGTTCACTATGCAACAGAGCATGGTAAAAGTAATGAGATGTCAGAACGTCTTTTTTATGCCTTCTTTACTGAATCCAAAAATATCGGTGATCATGAAACACTTGCGTCACTTGGTGAGGAGCTTGGGTTAGAGGCTAAGGATATAAAACGTATGCTAGGAACTGAAGAGTTTACGAAAGAAGTTCGCAGTGATGAAGCAATGGGAAGTCAACTAGGCATCCAGGGTGTACCGTTTTTTGTATTTGACGGTAAATATGCGGTGTCAGGTGCTCAGCCTGTCGAAATGTTTAAACAGGCCGTTCAGAAGGCCTGGGGAGAAGGTAACCAGCTTGAGGTCGTCGGTGGTAATGCAGAAGCGTGTTCTGCTGACTCTTGCGATCTTCCTAAATAAAAGCGTAAGAAAGCTCTCTTATTGAAAAGAGAGCTTTTTCTTATACGTCTGTATTTTCTTGTTTAATCGTTTTGTAAGCTGAATCAAGGTTACGAATGCGACGAACAATTTCAGAGTTTTTGTTAAGGTTGTCATAGATCATAGAAGAAACGACAGAACGATAATAGCTATTCATTGCCTCTAATTTTGAGAATACATCTCGGTTTTTTTGTATGTATTGTCGAAAATTTTCTTCGAAAAATGGTGTAGAGAATGGTTCCATATGCGTTCTCCTTTCTACTGATAGTTCCGATTATAGATGGACATTTAGAAGGCGTCAAACCTGATACTGTGCGTAAAGGTCTAATAATAATGAAATGAAAGAATTGTTTTGTTAAGAAATTATGAAAAATGTGTTGTTTCTTACATACGTTCTATGGTATTCTATCTACATCAGCGAGGATTGTAGAAATTCCTCGAATTTTCACCATTGACCCAACGCAGTGTTTCGTTAATATTAACGAAGCGTTGCGTTTTTTTATGTCTGAAAGATTCCTTTAAATGGAAATTTCGTTTTCAACATGACCACCATGAATTTGATGAAACATTTCAGCAGAAGCGTTTACTAGTTTTTTACACTCTGATAAGGGTAGTGACGGTTGGAGATAAAAGAGCTGAATCGCGTTTGTTGAATTTTCTGTCACAGCCGTTCGTTTAGAATCGACAATTGGACTCCCGAACGCACCTCTTTGGTCGGACGAATGGATTTTGTTATTAAAAGAGACCTCACGACCATTTAAACCTTCATAGAAGGTATTATTATCTCCAATATCGATCGTAATATCTCCTTCGATTTGATCAAGATCATAGATTCCAATTGGAATTTTGTATTGAAGCGATAGTAAGTTGTTGATGTCGGCAGCAGAGTGAACGAGAGGTACCGTACTTCCTTTTTTTAATCGTCGTAAGAGAGATTCAGAAGAGGGACGATATCGAGCAGGATCCGTGCCGAATTTTTTGAAAATGGATCGCCATTCTGAGACGGCGGAAAACGAATTGAGATCGATCTGTTCAAGATCCATCATCATTGTTTCTTGATAAAATTGAAAGCGACCGCGTACCATTTGCGGTGACTTTTCAACCACGATATTATGATAAATAGCATAACCAATTTTAAAATCAGGATAAAGCTCTTTAATAGATGGAGCGAGAGTAATATTAGTCATCACACTTTCCTCCCTAGTTCATATTTTCCGTTCATTTTACCATATACCAAATTTTGAAGCTTAAAAGGAGGTTTGCCTCATATATGAAGGAACTAAAAAAACAGCTAGAACACATTGATGGAAAAGGGTATAAGGCATACAAGGACATTAAAGGACGCTATAACTTTAATGATTTTACCCTTGCGATTGATTATGTTCAGGGAGACCCGTTTGCAAGTCCTTCTCGGATAAGAATCATCGTTCCTCGTACGAAAACAATTATAGAACGCGAATGGTTTGAATCGTCTGTGAGGAGAGTCCGAACGGAAGATTGGATTGCGCGAGAAGTAGGAGGGGCCATTAAAAAGACGGAGAAGCATGCAAAAGGCACCGGGAAAAGTGGATTGCTCTTTATCGATCAACCTGGTCAAAAGGTCATTGAGCGAGCCGCTGTGAACCTCACAGAGGAAGTCATTACAATTTGTCTATCAATTGGATTACCGGCTCAAGGTAGGAAAGTTCTTGGCAGACAGGCGCTTGACTTGCTTTTGCATCGTATTCCAGACGTTATGAAAAAATCTGTCTTTGCGCTAAATAAAGATCTCATTGTTAAGGCGCTTTTTCTAGCAGATCAACAGGAGGCGATTCGTGACTACCTCATTGAAAACGGATATGTTAGCTTTGTAGCAAATGGAGCTATTTTGCCACGTGAGAGTGGGGTTAGCGATCGTCCTATGCAGCAAAAGCCCATCCAATTTGAATCGCCTGAAAGTATGGAAGTATCTCTTAAGATTCCACATCGGTCAGAACCTTTAGCAGGGATGGCGGTAAAAGAAGGGATTACTTTAATTGTTGGTGGTGGTTACCATGGAAAAAGTACCCTCTTGCATGCTATGGAGCATGGGGTCTATGATCATATTTCAGGAGATGGAAGAGAGTATGTGCTCACAAATCACCACGCAATGAAGATTCGTTCAGAAGATGGGCGGCAGGTAACTGGTGTTGATATATCGCCATTTATCAACAATCTTCCATATGGCAAGGATACACGGTCTTTCACATCTGAAAATGCTAGTGGAAGTACGTCACAAGCTGCGAATATTATAGAAGCACTAGAAGCTGGTGCAGATACGCTTCTAATTGACGAAGATACGAGTGCGACAAACTTTATGATTCGAGATTATCGGATGCAGCAGTTAGTTGCAAAAGAAAAAGAACCCATTACCCCATTTATTGATCGTGTAAAGCAATTGAGTACAAAACGACACATATCAACCGTACTTGTTATGGGTGGATCTGGGGATTACTTTGAGGTAGCTGATCAGGTCATTCTAATGGAAAATTATCGTCCATACGATGTAACCAAAAAAGCTAAAGAAATTGCGCAAGAATCGGCCCGCCAAAAAGAAGGTGGAGAAACGTTTGGTGATGCAAGAAAGAGAGTACCTGAACGGAGTAGTTTGAACAGTCAAAAGGGAAAGAAATCGAAAGTGACTGCTCGAGGACTGAACCAAATTCAATATGGTCATACGGAAGCTTCCTTTCTTCAAGTAGAGCAACTTGTTGATTCCAGCCAAACAAGATTTGCTGCTGATGTTCTTCATTTCCTAGAAAGAAATCATATGTTAGGAAATAAGTCGATTCCTGAGCTATTGGACTTCATTGAAGAAAGAATAAATAGTAAGGGGCTAGGTTCCTTTTCGTTATTTCAAGATCAGCATCCAGGAGACATTGCTCGAATTAGAAGAACGGAAATGGCGGCGATATTAAATCGGATTCGAACGTTAAAAATAAAATAAACTCACGCCAATAAAGAAAGGAGGGTAATGAATGACAAACGCACAATTAAAAGCTGATATTGTGGCATACAGTAAAACAATTGGGATTGATAAAATAGGCTTCGCTGCTGCAGATCCGTTTAAAACACTGAAACAACGATTGCACCGTCAGCAAGAGCTTGGGTATCAGTCGGGGTTCGAGGAATCTGATATCGAGAAGAGAACAAAGCCTGAGCTTTTGTTGAGCGGTGCAACCACGATTGTTTCGGTTGCCATTGCTTATCCTTCGCGAATGAAGGATAGCCCAAGAAGTAAGAAAGGCGAACGAAGAGGACTATTTTGTCGCGCTTCATGGGGGGTTGATTATCATCATGTGCTTAGAGAGAAACTCTCCCTCCTAGATGCATATATTAAATCGAAGGTTCCTGAAGCTAGAACGAGTTCAATGGTCGATACGGGCGAATTATCCGATCGAGCTGTAGCTGAAAGAGCCGGCATTGGTTTTAGCGGTAAAAACACAATGACCATAACAGAAGAATTTGGATCATGGGTCTACCTTGGTGAAATGATTACTGATCTAAATTTGGAACCTGACGAGCCTGTTGAGGAGGGATGTGGAGACTGTAATATTTGTGTAGATGCCTGTCCAACGGGTGCCTTGATTGAAGGTGGTCAGCTTAACGCGAATAAATGCATTGCTTTTCTTACGCAAACAAAGGGTTTTTTACCTGACGAATACAGGTCTAAATTAGGCAATCGTTTGTATGGGTGTGATACGTGTCAGCTTGTTTGTCCTAAAAACAAAGGAAAAGATTTTCATCACCATCCTGAACTCGAACCTAATCCAGAAATGGTGAAACCAAAATTAATCCCACTCTTAACCATGACGAATCGTGAATTTAAAGAGCAATTTGGTAAAGCAGCGGGCTCATGGAGAGGGAAGAAGCCAATCCAGAGAAATGCGATTCTTGCTCTTGCTCATTATAAAGATGAAACAGCAGTTGATACCCTTGTGGAAGTGATGGAAAAAGATCCTCGTCCGGTAATCCGCGGAACCTCAGCGTGGGCCCTTGGAAAAATCGGTGGTAAGAAGGCTCTTCATGCCCTTATGAAGGAGCAAATGAGAGAAAAAGATACAGATGTGGCAAATGAGATTGCTAAGGGCCTGTCAATGCTTGAAAATAAGGCTTAATGCTGATGGTCAAACGATTAGATGCGTTGTAAGATAGTGAAAAATGTACAATAAAGAAGGGATAGAATGGAGAAACAAGTGATTTATTATGGGGAGTTTCAATCACCGATTGGTCCATTAACGTTGTTTGCTAGTTCGAAAGGAGTTAGTAGGCTCGATTTTGGTTGCCAGGAGGATGTGCTGCCTGCTGCTGAAACATGGTACAAGAAACATCATGTAAATGCGGACCTTGTTTTCAATTCTGATATGATTGAACCAATTGTCATGCAATTGGAGGAATACTTCAGTGGAAAAAGAAAGGTTTTTGATCTCCAGCTTGATCCAATAGGGACGATTTTTCAGCAGAAAGTATGGAAAAATCTCTCGGAAATTCCATATGGGGAAACGCGTTCCTACAGAGATGTTGCCGTCGGAATTTCCGCTCCAAAAGCTGTTCGAGCAATTGGTTCAGCTAATAATCGAAACCCGATTCCCATAATTGTACCTTGTCATAGAGTAATTGGAAGCAATGGTGCTCTCGTTGGATACGGTGGTGGTGTCACGAAGAAAGAATATTTATTATCACTTGAACAACACCATGCCATGCATGCAATGTTGCCATAACAAGATTTAAAGCCTGTTTGCTACGATTTATCCGTAGCAAACAGGCTTTTTTGAATTTTTCGTCTTAGGCATAATGCTACAAAAAGCGTGTGCTTTCTTGTAAAATAGCAAATGCGGTTAAATGACAGATGAAAAATTTAAATAAAAAGTAATGAATGCAACAAGCAAATGGATTGTATTCAGAGTCTTCTTAAGAGGAGTGGAAATGATGAACAGCTTTTTGTCCAAAAGCCTTATTTACGTAGCAGGCCTTTTCACCCTTGCCTTTGGAGTAGTATTGTTAATCAATGCTGATGTTGGAATTGCTCCCTGGGATGCTCTTTATGTAGCTCTTTCTGATCAAATCGGATTTACAGTAGGATCATGGGTGTTTATTGTTGGAGGTATTTTGATTTTCATTAACAGTCTCATTATGATGAGAAAGCCTAATCTGGCTGGTTTTATCCCGATTATTTTACTAGGCCTGTTTGTAGACTTATTGAATTTAAAAATATTAACTTTTATCGACGTAAATGGAATCGTTCCCAGATGGATGTTGTTTCTTGTTGGATTAGTCATTATGGGACTGGGGATAGCTGTGTATTTATTTGCTTCATTGGCATCTATTCCAAATGATGAATTAATGCTTGCACTTACTGAACGAACTGGATGGAGTATCGGTGTTACAAAGACGATAACGGAAGCAATTGCATTTGTTTTAGCTTTTCTTCTTGGTGGCCCCATTGGTGCAGGTACGTTTGTTGAAGTCCTCCTACTCGGTTTCCTTGTCGGTTGGTTTGATAAACTCCTAAAAAAAATAAATCATTCTTCACCTGAAGCAGCTGCTCATTCTTGATTCCATGTCATGTGTGAGTTTCCCTTATCATAAATTGCGATGAGGGGGGACGCATATGGGGTGGGGAGAAGAGTTGAAATCTTTTTGGAAAGATCAAGCAACTAGTTTAATAAATGGTACGGAATTAGCTAGGTTAGGAATTCGTCCTACAACAGAAGAAGAAGCAGCGGCCCGATACCTGCAACAATGTGAGGATAGAGGAGCCGCTGTTATTCGAATAAAAAACAAAGGAATCCTTCTTAGCAAGAAAGGTTTTTCAAAGGATCAAATGTATGATTACCTTCTCCATCAACAGTTCTTGATCAAGCAAGGAAAGAAACTTTATCAAGAAGAACGAATGGAAAAGAGATTCGCGAAGATGAGTGAAGGTGATCTTGTTTTAGATTGTTCTGTGGAAGTTGAAGGAGAGCCACCTCAAACAATAGAGAGTGAAGGAGACGATCGCGTTCGTATGAAAGGGTCATACTATGATCGATTATCTGCTCTTAAGTATGCTGAACGTTGGTGGGACGATTATAATCCATCATATCAATCATTTGATGTTGATTGTACGAACTATATTTCACAATGTCTTCATGCGGGAAAGGCTCCAATGCGTGGTTATCCTGATCGCACAAAGGGATGGTGGATGAAAGGGAGTAATTGGAGTTATTCTTGGACAGTGGCCCATGCTCTTCGCTGGCATTTAAGTGGCTCGAAGACTGGTCTACGCGCACGTGAAGTAGCAAATCCTGATGATTTGATTCCTGGAGATATTATCTGCTATGACTTCGATGGAGATGGTCATTGGCAACATACTACTTTCGTTGTTGATAATGATGAGAAGGGGTATCCTCTCGTAAATGCTCATACGACAAATAGCAGAATGCGCTATTGGGCTTATGAAGATTCTACAGCGTGGACACCTGAAATCAAGTATAAGTTTTTTCATATTGAAGATTAGTGAATTCCATCTCCATTTAAAAACATGCTATAATAGAAATGTTTTGAAGTGGAGGTGAATGAAGATGTCTTTAAATATCGTCCTTTTTCAGCCAGAAATACCGGCGAATACGGGGAATATCGCACGAACATGTGCAGCTACTCATACAAGTTTACATTTAATTCGTCCATTAGGCTTTTCAACTGATGATAAGATGTTGAAACGTGCGGGATTGGATTACTGGCAATATGCTGATGTTCATTATTATGATTCTCTAGATGAGTTTTTTGAAAAAAATCAGGATGGGAAATATTACTATATAACGAAATATGGTACAAATACACATACTGATTTTGATTACTCTGATCAAGACGAGAATACGTATTTTGTTTTTGGAAGAGAAACAAACGGCTTGCCAGATGAATTGATTGAGAATAATAAAGAACGTTGTCTTCGTCTACCGATGACTGATCACGTTCGCGCTCTTAACCTATCTAATACAGCTGCAATTATGGTTTATGAAGCATTGAGACAGCAAAATTACCCTGGAATGAAATAAAAAAGAACGACTTTTCAGCAAAGAGCTGTAAGTCGTTCTTTTTTTGATAGACGATCGAAGCGTTACTCAGATAAAGAGTTCCA
>ENA-ORXC01000832-ORXC01000832.1-marine-metagenome-genome-assembly--contig:-NODE-832-length-19948-cov-3.506668_pt1 | contig 19948 bp, 19 predicted proteins | sample MGYA00237865_ERZ511478 | MGnify/ENA metagenome assembly ERZ511478 | reverse complement strand
TTTCAAGCTCTTCTTGAATCGCTTTTTTCTCACGATCGTATAGCTGAAGACGTTCATTCGAATTACGTTCATCTCCCTCAATCGCTCGTAAGTCTCCTAAGAGAGACTGCTCTTCAAGTCTTAGATTTTCGCCACGTTCGCGCATCTCATCTAGCTTTTCTTCTAGATCAGCTAAAGCGACTTTATCCTTCTTGATCTCTTGCTCGACACCCGTCGTCTTTTCCTGCATGTCCTCAAGTTTTTTGATCAGAATTTCAAGATCACGTTGACGGCTTAATAGTGATGAGGATTTCTGTTTCACACTTCCTCCACTCATGGAGCCCCCAGGATTCACAACGTCTCCCTCTAGCGTCACGATCCGTGTTCGGTACTGCATGATTTTTGCAAGTTCATTCGCACCTTTTAGTTCTTTGGCAACAAGAACAGAGCCTAATAAATTCTCGATTATCGCCTGATACTTTGAATCAAACGTGATGAGGTCAGAAGCAACGCCTACGAATGCCTCGTTTTGTTTAACACGTTCTAAATCATAGCTTGATATCTTTCGTGACTTCACGACTGATAATGGAAGAAAAGTAGCTCGTCCAAAGCGATTCTTTTTCAAATAAGTGATTGCCTGTCTACCCGAAGCCTCATCCTGGACGACGACGTTTTGCATCGCTCCTCCAAGGGCTGTTTCAAGTGCCGTTTCCACTTCTTTAGGTACGGTAATAAGTTCAGCTACCGCTCCTTCAATACCTGAAAGGTCTTCACGGGCTTTAAGCACTTCTTTTACGCCCTGAAAGAAACCGGCATAATCATCTTGCATTTCTTCTAACATTTCTTTTTTTGATTTGTATTGTTGAATATATTGATACGCTTGATAAAGCTTTGATTCTTTCTCACCAAGTGCTTTCTTTTTCTCTTCTACATCATGTTTGCTTTTGTAGAAGCGCGAGACGTGAGCTTCAAGTTCTTGTTTTGACTGAGCTAACTTGGCTGAGCGTTCTGCTTTCTTTTCGTCAACAGCGCTTCGCTCTTCAATATATTTATGATTATCTCCATCAAGCCGATCTTTACGCTGACTAAGGATCGAAAGCTGGTCTTGAAGATAACGATTTTCGTTCCGTATGGACGCCTGCTCATTAAGCAGTTCAAAGTAATCAGACTTCATCCGATCAAGCTCTTGCTCAATGTCTTGTTCGATATCAGACAGAAGTTCTGTTTCTTTCTTCAAACTAGACTTTAATTGACCTAATTCTTTTTTCTGCTGATCAAATCGACTGCGGTGATGCTCAATTTCCTTTTCATAGTACCGCTTTTTCTCTTGTAAAAACGTCATCCGCTCTTCTAGGTTCGACCGGTTTTGATGCGCATTTTTTTTCCGTTCTTTTAGAACTTCTTTCTTTCCTTCAAGTTTCTCTAACTCTTCACTCGTATCAAGAAGCTGCTGTTGGTATGTTTCTAGGTTATGCTCACATTTGTCAAGCTTCTCTCTTGCACTTGCCAACGCCTCTTTTTTTACAGTGATCGAGTCATTTAACGTAAGTTCCTTCGCTTTTAAAGAATCAAGCTCTTCTTTCTTTAGCTTCCAAGCCTGGTGATATTCTTCAATTTCGTGAACGGTAAGCGCTGCTTCGATCTTTTCAAGGTCTTCACGTTTCTGCAAATAATCCTTAGCAATCGATGCCTGCATCCGAAGTGGTTCTACTTGATCCTCTAATTCATATAAAATATCCTCAACACGGTGAAGGTTATCTTCCGTTTCCTTTAATCGTGTTTCTGCTTTCGTCTTTCGCGTCTTGTATTTCAAAACGCCCGCCGCCTCTTCAAAAATTTTACGGCGTTCTTCGGATTTACTACTTAGTATCTCTTCAATTCTACCTTGTCCAATAATAGAAAAGGATTCTTTTCCAAGACCTGAGTCCATAAACAATTCAATAATATCTTTAAGTCGACACGTCTGGTTATTTAAAAGATATTCACTATCTCCTGAGCGATAAACGCGTCTCGTTACGCTGACTTCGTTATAGTCGATTGGAAGATATTGATTCGTATTATCAAGCGTTAACGTAACCTCCGCTAAATTCACTGCTTTTCTTGTATCACTTCCTGCAAAAATGATATCTTCCATTTTAGCGCCTCTCAGTGACCTGGCGGATTGCTCACCAAGCACCCATCTGATGGCGTCATTAATATTACTTTTACCGCTGCCGTTCGGGCCGACAACTGATGTTACTCCTGGGACAAACTCAACTGAAATACGATCGGCAAATGATTTAAAGCCGACTACATCTAATCGTTTGAGGAACATCATCTTTCCCCCTCATCTGTTTCATCTATGTATGCAAATTAAGTACGTTTCAATTCACTAACTGTCTTATTTTATCATAAAACAATGACCTCTACGATACTGAGCTAAGACATGTTACAATAAGGAAAACCTCATGAGTCCAACAACATGAGTTGGACTCATGAGGGATTGGTACATAACATGGCGATCTGTCGTCATTGAATATTAAATAAGGCAGGTGGAACTAATGGATCTTACAATTAAATCAGAAGAAAACCTGGCGTATATGGTCGAGAGCATTAAAGAAAAAATGCAAGTGATCAATTCAGGCATGATTAAACCAGAATCATTCGAATTATCTTCTTATGATGACATTTATGAAATTTATGTCATGTTGAATAAGAAGCAATCGCTCAGCGTTGCAGAAATGCAAGCGATTTTAGCTGAACTAGGAAAATTGCGCGCTTCTTAAACAGTCGAATAAGCTCCTAATGAAAAAGAATCCTGAGCTCAGGATTCTTTTTCATTACGTTCTTTTAAATTTATAAGTGCTTTTTGTGCAGCCATTTGTTCGGCTTCTTTCTTCGAACGTCCTACTCCAACGCCAAGGTCATTTCCATTCAACATAACTTTCGATGAGAACTCTCGGTTATGTGCGGGTCCTTTTTCATCGGTAATGACGTAATCAATAACTCCAAGGCTTTCACGCTGAATGACTTCCTGAAGCTGACTTTTATAATCCATCACATGAGAAAAAGCACCGGCGTTAATTTTCGGATAAACAAACTTCTCAAGAAATTCAAAGACGACTTCAAGACCTTGATCAAGATACAAAGCACAAACAAACGACTCAAATACATCCGCAAGAAGTGCCGGGCGCATTCTTCCACCCGTCATCTCTTCTCCCTTACCAAGAAGTACGAGATGTCCAAAATTCATGTCATTTGCGAATTGAACAAGTGATGGCTCACAAACAATTGCTGCTCTTAGCTTTGTTAGCTGGCCTTCACTCATATTTGGGTACTTTTCATATAAGTATCTTGATATCGTAAGCTCAAGTACGGCATCTCCTAGAAATTCAAGACGTTCATTGTCCATCTGCGGATGCAGTCGATGCTCATTCACATAGGATGAATGGGTAAAAGCTTGAAAAAGAAGTTGTTCATTTTCGAACGATACACCAATTTCCTTTTGAAAAGCAGTGAATTGCGATTTGATTGCCTCTCCAACCACGAGTTGTCGTGAATGCTTAGGTTTGAAACGTCTGGCTCTCGTTTTTGGTGAATGTTTTGATTTGGACATAGATACCTCCACGACTGATCACTATCATCTTTTTACTCTGGAGCTTTATTAACAGGAATAAAACCCCGTCAAGCGGGGCTTATTCCATCACTTCAGGTTAACCCGAAGATTATTGATGGCTGTTTATGTAATCAATTACATCGCCAACTGTTACAATTTTCTCAGCATCTTCATCAGAAATTTCAAGATCAAACTCATCTTCAAGTTCCATGACTAATTCCACTACATCAAGGGAATCGGCACCAAGGTCGTCTTTGAAAGAAGCTTCTGGTTTAATCTCAGATTCTTCAACTCCAAGACGATCAACAATAATCTTTGTTACACGCTCTAGTGTATCTGCCATTAGACTCACCTCCCCTCAAGCTATTATAGGATATATAAAACAAAAAAACTAGACGTTGATAAAAAAGTTACATGATCATGCCGCCGTCAATGTGAAGCGTTTGTCCAGTGATGTAATTGGCATCATCTGAAACGAGGAACTTCGTTGCTTTGGCAATATCAAGAGCTGCACCAAGTCGACCAAGTGGAATTTGTCCTTTCATTCCGCTTTTTACATCATCAGAAAGGTCGTCTGTCATATCTGTTTCAATGAAACCAGGTGCAAGTGCATTAACAGTAATGTTACGGCTTGCAAGTTCTTTAGCAGTTGTTTTCGTTAAACCGATTACGCCTGCTTTCGCTGCTACATAGTTCGCTTGTCCAGCATTACCAGCTACACCAACAACAGACGCTACGTTTACAATACGGCCATAGCGCTGTTTCATCATTTGACGAGTAACAGATTTCGTGCAGTTAAAGACACCTTTTAAGTTCGTGTCGATAACAGCATCCCACTCTTCTTCTTTCATTCGCATAATCAGATTATCACGTGTAATGCCAGCATTATTCACAAGCACTTCAAGGCTACCGAATGTTGAGACAACTTCCTTAATCATGCCCTGAACTTCGTCCATACTTGCAACATTCGCTTTAATGGCAATCGCATTGCCGCCAGCTGCCTTAATCTCATCTACCACGCTGTTTGCTTTCGCTTCACTTCCTGCGTAGTTGACTGCAACATTCATGCCTTCTTTCGCAAGTTCTAAAGCAATTGCACGTCCAATTCCACGAGAAGCACCTGTTACTAGAGCCGTTTTATTTTCAGCCATTCTTTATTCCTCCCCTAACTTTTCAATAAGTTGATCGAGCTGCTCTGGCGTCCCGACGGCATGAACGGATGCACGACGGTTAACTTTTTTCACAAGGCCAGAAAGAACATTACCAGGACCAATCTCGATAAATGTATCAACGCCAAGATCCATTAGCTTTCTCACTGTATCTTCCCAAAGTACAGGGGAATAGATTTGTTCCAATAAGTGTTTTTGAATTTCTTTTCCTGAAGTGGATGGTTCAGCTGTGACATTTGCAACAACTGGAATCGAAGCATCTTTAATCTCAATCGCTTCTAGAATCGCTGATAGTTGATCTGCAGCAGGCTTCATAAGGCTTGAATGAAACGGTCCACTGACTTGAAGCGGAATGACACGTCTTGCGCCATTTTCTTTTGCAACTTCAGAGGCTTTTTCAACGCCTGCTTTTGCACCAGAAATGACAATTTGCCCAGGACTGTTCAAGTTTGCAAGCTGAACTGTTGCAGTCGAAGCCGTAACTTCATCAACCACTTTTTGCAATTCTTCACGTTCCATACCCATAATTGCTGCCATTGCTCCTTCACCTGAAGGAACGGCTTCTTCCATATAAAGACCGCGATTTCTTACAGCGAAAACAGCATCTGAAAACGAAAGCGCCCCTGAAGCAACTAGAGCTGAATATTCGCCCAGACTATGACCGGCCGTATAATCCGCTGTAATCCCTTTTTCTCGAAGTACTTCAAGAACTGCTACACTCGTCGTTACAAGCGCCGGCTGAGCGTTTTCAGTTCTTGTTAACGTCTCAATAGGTCCGTTCATAATTAATTTCGTTAGCTCAAAGTTGAGACGATGATCAGCCTCTGTAAATACATCTTTCGCTACTGAATAAGCTTCCATAAATTCTTGTCCCATTCCAACAGCCTGTGAACCTTGACCTGGAAATAGAAATGCGGTTTTACCCATGATTATTCTCCTTCCTCTTTGACAAGAGATGATTGAATTGCAGATACTACATTTCCTGTCACCATCATTCTAGCTTGCTTAATCGCACTGAATACAGCTCTTCCGTTTGACGATCCATGTGCTTTAATAACAGGAGCATTTAGACCAAATAATCCTGCACCACCATACTCTGAATAATCAAGCTTTGTAGATAAATTCTTAAGCTTCGGTTTTAGTACACCCGCTGCTACTTTACTTGTAAACGAGCTTGTAAGTTCTTCCTTCAACATTTTGAACATCGTTAAGGCTGTACCTTCAATTGTTTTTAAAACCAAATTTCCGGAAAAGCCATCACACACAACAACATCTGCTTCGTTCCCAAGAATGTCTCTGGACTCCACGTTACCTACAAAGTTCAGGCCACTATTCTCTAGGAGTGCATATGCCTGCTTGCTTAGCTCATTTCCTTTTCCTTCTTCTGTACCGATGTTCAATAAACCAACGCGCGGGTTATTAACACCACGCACTTTCTCAGCATAAACCGAACCCATATGAGCGTATTGAAGAAGGTGCTCTGGTTTCGCATCCATATTCGCTCCAACATCGAGCAGAACAAAACCAGCTTCATCTATTGTTGGTAGCGTTGGCGCTAATCCCGGACGATCAATCCCCTTAATGCGGCCGACATAAAGCAATCCTGCTGCCATTAACGCACCAGTATTACCAGCTGATATAGCAGCATCTGCTCGCCCTTCCTTTACTTCATTTACAGCTAAAACCATCGAAGCGTTTTTCTTTCTTCGAACAGCTTTTACTGGCTGATCGTCTGATGATATGTATTCTTCTGTATGTAAGACTGTGATTCGATCTTTGTTTCCTTTTAACAGCGGATTGATTTTCTTTTCGTCTCCCACAACCGTAACAGACAAATCATTGAACGCTTCAATCGCTTCATATACACCATCTATTATGGCCTCAGGTTCATGGTCCCCACCCATTGCGTCAATTGCAAGTCTCATTTTCAAACAACTTCCCTTCAGGGTTTAGTCGAGCGATACATAACAAATTCACCAGAAAAGACATTCTCATTCTGGACAAAGCTATTCACTTCAACCGTCGTTCTGTCTTTTCGCTGGTCTGTGACAAGTGCTTTTGCTACCACTCGTTCTCCTTCTTTAACCTGACTTGAAAAGCGAATATTCGCTTTGGCTGTCAGTGCAAGTTCATCATCAATAATCGCTACAGCAAGTGAATTGGCTTGAGCGAAAAGATGATGGCCTCTTGCGATTTTGTTTCTAGAAAAAACGTGTTCAGGACGAATATCAAGGATTGAAATGGCACTTTCATCAAGCTGGAGATCAATCACTTGTCCGATCACTTCATCGATCGGGAGAGCTTTTACTTCATCAAGCTGCTGCTGAGCCACGTACTTAATTCTCTCTCGAAGCTCTGGTATAGAAAGCTCCAAACGATCGAGTCTTATCGTTTGAATACTAACGTTAAACTTTTCAGCAAGCTCTTCATCCGTAATAAAGGGTGTGCTCTCGATTGTTTCCTTAAGCTGACTTTGCCGGTCTTTCTTACTCCTTTTCATCTACTACCGCCGCCTATCTAGCATTAATAAACGGATAAAGAGGATCACATGATCCTCTTTATCTCAGTCTTATGACTAGGTCCTAAAAGGTAGTATATACTTTGCGGTAGCATTATGCAAGCTAATCCAGCTTTTCTCCGCTTAAAACGCCTTGTTCAGTAAGGTAGTCTCGTAAACTACGATACGTCTCATCTTCCCAGAATGCGGTCGATTCAACAAGTGCAGAAGCATCATTTCGAGCCACTTCAAGTACACGATAATCGTGAACTAAATCGGCTACTTTAAATTCAGGTAGCCCGCTTTGCTTTCGTCCAAAAAAGTCCCCAGGGCCACGAAGCTCTAAGTCACGCTGAGAAAGGACGAAACCATCATTCGATTCCGTCATGATTTGCATGCGCTCTTTACCGACTTCTGATTTTGGGTCAGCAAGTAGCACACAGTAAGATTGCTCACTGCCTCGACCAACGCGACCTCGCAATTGATGAAGCTGTGCCAGTCCAAAACGTTCAGCATCATAGATGACCATAATCGTCGCATTTGGTACATTTACCCCTACTTCTACGACGGTGGTCGAAACAAGAAGCTGGACGTTATTCGTACTAAACTCTTCCATCACTTCTTCTTTCTCATCTGAGCTAAGTCGTCCATGCATTAAGCCCACCTGATAACCAGGAAGAGCTGTTTGCATTTGAAAATGGACATCAATCGCATTTTGAACATCAAGCTTTTCAGACTCTTCGATCAGAGGACAAATGACATAGCCCTGCCTCCCTTGATCCAGTTCTTTTTTCACAAAATCAATCACTCGAGGAAGCATGTCTGGTTTCGCCCAATACGTTTCAATTGGTTTGCGACCTGCAGGCATTTCATCGATGGTAGATACATCCATGTCACCAAAAACAGAGATGGCAAGCGTTCTTGGAATCGGCGTCGCTGTCATATAGAGAACGTCTGGACTTAGTCCCTTTTCTCGTAAAACACGACGCTGATTTACACCAAAACGATGCTGTTCATCTGTAATGACGAGCCCGAGGTTTTCGAACACAACTTCATCCTGTATTAGCGCATGTGTACCAATAAGAAGATCAACTTCTCCAACAGCCAGACGTTCTAGAATCTCACGTCGCTTCTTCCCCTTCACTGATCCCGTTAACAACTCCACATTCAGTTTCTCGCCAAGAAGTTCTTGAAAAGATTCATAATGCTGCTCAGCAAGTATTTCGGTTGGCACCATTAATGCCCCCTGATGACCAGCAAGGTATGAAGCGTATAAGCCAATCGCAGCCACAACCGTTTTACCTGAACCAACATCTCCCTGTAGCAGTCGATTCATCCGATAGTCACTCTGCATATCCTTCAATATTTCACCAACTACGCGATTTTGAGCACCGGTTAACGGGAAAGGAAGGCTTTCTACAAACGCATCCAGCTTCTCCTTTTCAAACACCTGTGAAGCTCCTTTTGTACTTTCCCGTTCACGCTTCCGAAATACCTGCATCTTCAGCTGAAATTGAAGCAATTCTTCATAGACGAAGCGACGTCTTGCTTGCTTAAGCCCGTCATGTGAAGGTGGGGCGTGCATCATAAAGACAGCATCTTTTCGCGGCATCAATTTATACCGCTCAAGCATTTGCGGAGGAAGATTTTCTTCTATTTGTTCCCCAAACTGATTCAACGCGAGCTGAATATAACGTTTCATCGCTTTCACCGTTACGTCCCCACCGACAGGGTAGATCGGTTCTATCGTGCCGTCTGGATTATGACTAGAAAACGTAATTTCATTTGCTGAGAGGGTCATTTTATGTTGATCCCATTTCCCAGTTACCGTAACAATCTGACCTAGCGTAAACTGCTTTTTTAAGAAAGCACGATTAAAAAAAACGGCTGTTATGAGGAATTTCCCTACTAACAGCCTTACGGACAATCGTGATTTCTTCTTTCCATAAAAGCGGACTACCGGTTCACTATGAACTTTCCCTTCAAGCGTTGCTCGTTCTTCATGCTTCACTTCAGCTAGATCTTTTAGCTCATAATCTTCATACCGAAATGGAAAATATTCAATTAAATCTTGTATGTTATGAATTCCGATCGATGAAAGAGAAGCCGCTTTCTCATCACCAATCCCTTTTATTTGCGTAATCCGATCGTCCATTCTTACTCACTCATTTCCTATCAAGGGATACTCCAAAGATTTTCGCTTCGAGCTCACGTCCCGTTGGTGTTGCTGCAAGTCCCCCTTGTGCTGTTTCACGAAGGGCAGATGGCATGGTTTGTCCAATTTTATACATCGCATCAATTACTTCATCACATGGAATGCGACTTGTAATACCAGCAAGAGACATATCTGCTGCTACGAGCGCATTAGAAGCACCCATTGCATTACGTTTTACACACGGTACTTCAACAAGGCCTGCAACAGGGTCACATACAAGACCAAGCATGTTTTTAAGTGCAATAGCAAACGCGTGAGAAGATTGTTCTGGCGTCCCCCCCATTAGTTCCACAATCGCTGCTGCAGCCATCCCTGTTGCAGAACCTACTTCAGCCTGACAGCCACCAGCTGCACCTGAAATAGAAGCATTATTCGCTACAACAAATCCAAATGCTCCAGAAGTGAAGAGATACCTTACCATCTGCTCTTCTGTCGGATTTACTTTTTCACGAATCGCAAATAAAGTACCTGGTACAACTCCAGCCGAGCCTGCTGTCGGCGTTGCACAAATTGTGCCCATTGCTGCGTTTACTTCATTTGTGGCAATCGCTTTACTAACAGCATCAAGCATCGTATGACCTGACAACGAGTTTCCAGACTTCATATAGTTTTGAAGAAGAACAGCGTCTCCACCTGTTAAGCCGGAATGTGATTTAACATCTTCATTAATTCCTCTTTCAACCGCCTGCTCCATGACAACAAGATTATTTTTCATTTGATTGTAAACTTCTTCACGTGTACGGCCTCTGAAATCCATTTCTTGTTCAATCATTATTTCTGATATTGGCTTATTTTTCGATTGCGCCAACTCTACCAATTCTGCTACGTTACGAAACATACCTTTTCCTCCTCTTTGCCTCAATCGCTAATTTTTGCAACTTGTATAATGTTAGGCAACGATTCCACTTCATCTAATACAATTTGTGGAATGTTTTGATCCACTTCAATCGTCATTAGCGCTTCTTTGCCCTTCTCTTTTCGCGATACATTCATGTGACCAATGTTAATCTCATGTTTGGCTAACGTGTTTGATACACCTGCAATCGCGCCAAATCGATCATTGTGCACAACGAGAATCGCTGGACTATTCCCTGAAAGCCCTAGCGCAAATCCATTAAGTTCAATAACCTCGATTTTACCACCGCCGATGGAAATACCAACAAGCTCAAGTTCTCCCTTTTCGTCAGATAGGTGGATGCGCGCAGTATTTGGATGATCTGTGATCGCATCTTCTTCCGTAAAGCGAACTTTGATTTTCTTTTCCTTCGCTATTGTAAGCGCATTCACGATTCTCTCGTCGTATGTATCAAAATCGAGAACGCCACCGATTAGCGCCACGTCAGTACCATGTCCTTTGTAAGTTCTTGCAAACGATCCGTATAGTGAAACGGTGATCGACTTAGGCTCACGACCAAACAAATGTCTTGCCACACGACCTATTCTAGCTGCTCCAGCTGTATGGGAGCTTGATGGACCAATCATTACAGGTCCAATAATATCGAATACACTGCGAAACTTCACGTTGACGCCACCTCTCAACTTGCTTTATTTAATAAAAGGAGTTCTTTACAGAAAAAGAAAACCTGGCTCATGCCACGTTTCTTTTTCCGCAACTATTTATTCAATCTACTCCACGGCCATAATATAGGCATAGATCGGTTGTTTACCTTCGTGAACCTCAACTTCAACTTCTTCAAACTGCTCTTCGATATAAGCTACAAGGGTTTCTGCTTCTTCCTGCTCAGCGTCTTCCCCGTAAATAATCGTAACAATTTCATCGTCTTCTGTAATCATAGATGATAAAAGCGCCTTAGCTACTTCAAGACGTTCTTGTTCAGAAACAACAATTTTACCATCCGCGATTCCCATAAAGTCGTCTTTTGCGATATCAATTCCGTCAATCTTCGTATCGCGTACAGCAAACGTTACTTGACCTGATTTAACAGCTGAAAGACTATCTTTCATCGCTTCTTCATTTGCTTGAGCACTAGCAGAAGGGTTAAAGCCTAGGAGACTCGAAATACCCTGTGGCACCGTCTTAGATGGAATAACAATGACGTTCTCATCAACAACGGAAGCAGCCTGCTGTGCAGTCATCACAATATTGCTATTGTTTGGCAAAATAATGATATTATTAGCGTACACTTCTTCAATTGCCTTGATGATATCTTCAGTGCTCGGATTCATCGTCTGTCCACCTGGGATGACGTAATGAGCGCCAAGACTCTCAAACAATGTTGCGATTCCTTCGCCCATTGACACCGTAATAATTCCATACTCTTTACGTTCAGCAGGTTTCTCTTTCTTCTCCTGCTTCGGACGCTCTTCTTTCACGATTGTTGAGTGCTGCTCGCGCATGTTCTCAATCTTAATCTTAATTAAGCTCCCGTAATTTTGTGCATACGTCATAATATTTCCCGGATATTCAGTATGCATATGTACTTTAACGAGATCATCGTCAGAGACAACTAGCAAGGAGTCACCATGCTTATCAAGTTCATTTCGAAATGCTTCCTCGTCATAAGGTGATTTGGCAAGCTTTTCTTCTTCAAATTGAACCATGAACTCTGTACAGTAGCCAAATTCAATGTCTTCTGTTTTCATATGACCCTGTGCACTTTTGTGGTGCTCAGCTCGCACAAGCTCATCCATCTTCTCTTCATCAACGGAAGAATCAGGTGTTTCTTTTCCTTCCAAAACAGCAAGGAATCCTTCATAGATTAACAATAGACCCTGACCGCCAGAATCAACTACGCCAACTTCTTTTAGTACAGGAAGGAGATCAGGCGTACGGTTTAAAGACTCTTTTCCTTCTTTTACAACCACCTGCATCAGCTCAACAACGTCTGATATTTTCTTGGCAGACTTCACTGCTTTACGAGCAGCATCCTTTGCAACGGTCAGAATGGTGCCTTCCACTGGCTTCATAACAGCTTTATAGGCAGAATCCACGCCATTCTCAAGTGCGGCAGCTAACTCGACGCTTGTAATCTCAGACTTTCCTTCAATTGACTTTGAAAACCCTCGAAATAGCTGAGATAGAATAACGCCAGAATTCCCGCGTGCGCCCATCAATAAGCCTCTTGCAAAAAGAGATGCCACGTCTCCTACTTTATCAGAGCTGCTTGATCTTACTTCAGCTGCTCCAGATGTAATTGTTAAGTTCATGTTTGTACCAGTATCTCCATCTGGTACAGGGAAAACATTTAGCGCATCTACCATTTTGGCATTCTTTGAAAGATTATTTGCTCCTTCAAGAACCATGTGCGCAAAACGCTTCCCATCAATCTTTTGAATCGTCACAGACTTTTCCTCCTAACTCCACTTATGGGTTGGTCACTCTAACCCCTTGGACGTAAATGTTTACTGAATCAACTGATAGCCCGAGCATTTGATCAAGCTGATATTTTACTTTTGTTTGCACGTTATGAGCCACTTCCGAAATTTTAGTCCCGTAGCTTACGATAATGTACATGTCAATGTTAAGGTCATCTTCATCTTTACGTACGACAATCCCTCTGCTAAAGTTATCTTTCCCTAATAGTTCAGTGATGCCGTCTTTTAATTGCTTTTGCGAAGCCATTCCAACGATACCATAACAATCAATTGCTGCGCCACCTGCAATCGCAGCGACTACTTCCGTCGAAATATCAATTTGTCCGTACTGGGTTTTCATTTCAATTGCCATTATATTTCCTCCCTTAGCGATTTAAGAACTGACCACTTAACAGTTTTATCCTCAATAAGATTCTATTCATAACATTATAAAGTAAAAATAAATCCTTTGCAGAGCTAACGTTATTTTACTACAATATCACATATAATAAAAGTTCATCATTTAAAACCTCTATTATGATAAGCTTTTACTGTTAAGTTTTTTTCTTGATAAGACGTGTTAAACATCTTGCATTCACTACACCTACATGATACTATAGTGGAGGATTTATCCTGCACTTTTTGTGCAATGTAGGACAGTAAGGAGGTAGAAACAATGGCTAAATGTGCAATCACTGGACGCAAGACTTCGTTTGGTAACAAGCGTTCTCACGCGTTGAATACAACAAAACGTAAATTTGGTGCTAACCTTCAAAAGGTACGCATCATGGTAGATGGTAAACCTAAGAAAGTTTATGTATCTGCTCGTGCTCTTAAATCAGGCAAAATCGAACGCGCATAGTAAACGTGAAAAAAAGCACCCAATTGGGTGCTTTTTTTCATTTCAACTACTCATTTTTTTTAAAAGACCCGAGCACAGCTCTCACAAAACCACCGAGAAATTTTGGTAATTTAATCGTATAAAACTTCATATTTCCCCCTCCTCAGAAAGTCAAAGATGGACCCCAGGATGAACAATATGAGAATATAAGATGCATTACTATTATATTCGCCGAAATTGAAATAGTACCTAAACCTGCTCGGCGTCCGAACTTCTTACCACCAATAGTATGCCACTACTAAATGAATAAGACCCAATTTCCTCGACCAGTTCATTGCTAATGCAGAGACTGGATCCCCAGGATATATGCCTTTCAATCAATGGATAACGGTAGCCAACAAGCGTTAAACCAGTTACTTCAGGAGTAAAAGAAAGAAAGGACATATATGGAAAACGAGCATCCTTTTGAGCAGAGTATGTACCAGGCTCTTTCATTTCTAATCGGTTTAATTTATCCTCAATGGAAAGTGATACGTTTGCTTTCACACCCTTGATCAACATTTGAACGTTCATCCAGCTATGATCAAGCCTTCCCCCTGTTACTCCAAACATCGTAATCGCATCGGGGTTTTCATCGATTGCCCAATCGAGTGCAATTTCTAGATCTGTGTGATCTTTTTCTGATGGATAAACGGTAAAAGGCAAATCATGCGTTTCCATCCATTTCCGTTCTTCCGCGCTTACTGAGTCAAAATCCCCAAATCCATGTTCAGGAATAACACCATTTTTTAATAGTGTATAAACGCCACGATCCACCCCAATCCACCTAACATCTTTTTCTTTAAGAAGATGAGTTGGAAGGTCCTCTTCCGGTCCTCCTGCCACAATATAAATGTGCTTTGAACTCATTGTTTATGCACCAACTTAGGTGCTTGATTTGAGAGCAAGGCAAGAACGATGATCGAGACAGCAGCAGTTGGCAGTAAATAAGACGCGTTATAAAGGAATGAATATAATGCCACAGGTGTTCCTTCTGGTGCCATATCACCGAACCAGATCACCCCAGAAATAAAATGACTGACCAACCGAAGAAGTGATCCAGTTAAGCACCCAAGAACGATCATCGTCATGCGCTTTCGTTTTGGTGCGTCCACTGTCACACTGAAAATCCCAGCCATACCCACAATCATAAAGGCGATGGGATAATCTAGTAAAAATTGAATGGGATGAACATAAAAAGGCGGGACGATAAGAGGTTGCAAAATCCCAACTAATAATCCAGTTGTTAAACCTGCACCTAGCCCTCTTCGGTAAGCGATTAAAAAAATGGGCACCATGGCTAGCGACACGGAACCACCATTTGGCCATAACCTGATTGACAATAAATCTAGTATCACGCCAACAGCAGCCATTAAAGCGATCTCTACAAGCAAAAGAAGCCGATTATCTTTCTTCATGAATCCTAATTCCTCCATTACCTAAGCTTTGTCTTATGAAAAAACAGCGGGAAGAGCCCCGCTGTTTTATGATTGACGTATTTGATCAATGGCCGCTTTCCGATCAGATTGACTATAAATTGCTGACCCCGCAACGAGCACAGTAGCTCCTGCTTCAATACATGCACGAGCCGTCTCCGCGTTCACTCCACCATCCACTTCAATTTCAGGGGAGACGCCTAATGAATCGGCAAGCTGTTTCGTCTCTGTAATCTTAGAAAGCACGCGGTCAATAAACGCCTGTCCTCCGAAGCCAGGATTTACCGTCATTAGTAAGACTAAATCGACATCCTCAATAACGTGTTTAATTGCATCAACAGGTGTGGCTGGGTTAATGACAACACCTGCTTTAACACCTTTGCTTTTAATTAGTTGAATCGTGCGGTGAAGATGCGGGCAAGCTTCAGCGTGAACCGTAAGAATATCGGCGCCAGCCTCCGCAAATTCTTCAATGTACTGATCGGGATTTTCAATCATAAGATGAACATCTAACGGTAGTGAAGTTACTGGACGTAGTGCGCGTACAATTGGTGCACCAATTGTAATATTAGGAACAAAGTGTCCATCCATCACATCAACGTGAATGTAGTCAGCTCCTGCTGCTTCGACGTCTTTTACTTCCTCACCTAATCTGGCAAAATCTGAAGCTAGAATAGAAGGGGCAATTTTTATCATGTTAGTACCTCCGTTTTTGATCCTTTATTTCCTGGAAAAAAGAAGAATAATGATCGTAACGATACGCTTTAATTTCTTCTTTTTCTACTGCTACTTTAACCGCGCACCCCGGTTCTGATTGGTGTGTACATGCTCGAAACTTACATTCACTACTTTTTTCTTGTATCTCCGGAAAATAAAGCCATAGGTCGTCTGCTTCAATTCCTCTAAAGTCGAGTGAACTAAAACCAGGCGTGTCAGCGACAAGTCCCGATCCAAAAGGAATAAGTTCAACATGTCTCGTCGTATGCTTTCCACGACCAAGATGCGTAGAGATATCACTTGTATCAAGCTCAAGGTCAGGGTTAATCGCATTTAAGAGTGAGGACTTCCCAACTCCAGATTGTCCCGCAAATACTGTCACTTTTTCTTGAAAATAAGGTTCGATTTCTGATACGCCTGAAAGACTCTGGGCAGATGAAACAACCACATCGTACCCTACTTCCCGGTAATCATCTGCATAAGCCATAATTTCATTTTCTTCAGCATTTGAAACAAGATCGATCTTCGAAATGCAGATGATCGGTCGAATATCACTCGCTTCAATATGAACAAGAAATTTGTCAAGAAGCTGTGTATTAAACGTCGGTTGAGTTGCTGAAAATACAAGAAATGCCTGATCAACATTGGCTATTGGCGGACGCACCAATTCATTTTCTCTTTCCTTAATTTCAAGAACGTAACCATCCGTTTTATTTTCTGCTTCATATACAACAAAGTCACCAACAAGAGGGGTGATCTTCCGCTTTCTGAAGTTCCCTCTTCCCCGACATTGGTAAATTTCTTTATTAACTTCATCCTGCACGTAATAAAAGCCGCTTAATGCTTTAATTATTCTTCCATCTGCCATGTAGGACTCCTTACTCATTTTTACCGTATTTTTGTTTTGCTTCTTCGTAAGTGATGGTTTTTGAGTTTTCTTTCTTCTCTTTTCCATCTACATACGTTTTGTACGACGCTTCCTCACCAGGATAGATCGTTAAATCAAAATTAATTTCCTTTGTTTCAGTAATGGTTTCCGAGATTTCTTCGCCTTCTGTTGTCGAATCGGTATAAAGGATTTCAATTAAATGTTCTTCACCCTTTTTCACATCGATCTTAAAGGAGTTAGGAACAACAATCGCTTCCTCTTCAGGTGAAGGTTCTGGCTGTGGTTCTGGCTCGGGCTCAGGTTCTGGCTCTGGCTCGGGTTCAGGACCTTTCGACAGGGTTATTGTAATCTCATCCCCTTTTTTCACTTGAGCTGCTGTACTTGGAGAATGAGAGAGAACCGACCCTTCTTCAACTGAGTCGCTGTATTCCGGCTCATCATATGCTAGCTTTAACTCTTCTTTCTCCGCGTATTCCTCCACTTCGGCTTTCGTTTTATCTTCTAAATCTTCAAGAGGAAATGATTCCGAACCTAAACTAAACCATATCACGATCGCGTCCTCTGTTGGCAAGACCATTTTCCCAGCTTCAGGACTTTGATCAAAAATTTCACCTTCAGGCGTGTCACGGTATTCGTCTTCGAATTTAATGTTTTCAAATCCTTGTTCTTTTAATAAAGCTTCCACTTCATCTTTCTGTTTCCCTATATAATCACCGAGCTCTGTTTTTTCAGCCCCTATACTAACATAAAGTGTGACCGTACTATCTTCTTTCACCATTGTCCCAGAAGCGGGATCTTGACTGATGACGTCATCTTCCTCTACTTCTTCACTAAACTGCTCTTCTTTCTTTACATCAAGTTTTTGTTCAATTAATGCGGATCTTGCTTCCTCGTATTCCATTCCCGTTACATCCGGAACTTCCACGTCACTTACATAGAAGAGATCAGGCATAAATGTAAATGCAAGCGCACCTGCTCCCCCGAGAAGTAAGAGTATCAGCATCACAAGTATTGCGATCTTTCCAGCTTTCTTTTTCTTTTTGGGAGGAGATTCACTAGATTCATCATTTTGAACAGGTTGTTGCGGCATCGTATTCTGTCCTACACCTCCACTATCAGGTGTGACAGGTGTTAAGACTTTTGTCGCTTCTTCATCATCCTGCTCGGGTGGTTTTTCATAAACTTTTGTTGGGTCGAGAGCCATATCGAGCGCTTCATACATTTCTTGAGCACTTTGATAACGTTGGACAGGTTCCTTGGCCATCGCCTTCATAATAATATGTTCGACATTTCTTGGTAGAGAGGTATTGATTAAACTAGGCTTAGGAAAACGATCTTGTAGGTGCTTTAACGCGACAGAAACCGGAGAATCCCCTGAAAACGGAAGCACTCCTGTTACCATTTCGTATAGCACGACTCCAAGAGAATAAATATCTGACCGTTCATTCGCCAATGCACCACGGGCCTGTTCAGGCGAGAAATAATGAACAGAGCCTAGTACCGAATTGGTATGCGTAATCGTTGCGGAGGTCATCGCCATCGCGATTCCAAAATCCGTTACTTTTGCATCTCCATACTCATCAATAAGAATATTATGGGGCTTAATGTCCCGGTGAATGATGTGATTCTCATGGGCATGCTCAATAGCAGACGTCATTTGTTTCATAATATCTAGCGCTTCTTCAATAGGCAGAGCGCCACGATCACGAATCTTTTGCTTGAGCGTGGTTCCTGCTACGTATTCCATAACGATGTAGTAAAAATCTTCTTCTTCCCCAACGTCATAGATTGACACTACGTTCGGATGCGCCAGGCTGGTCGCAGATTCAGCTTCGCGACGAAATCGCTTGATAAAATCATCATCTTGGGAGAATTCTGGACGAAGCAGCTTTACAGCAACCGTCCGATCCAGGATTAAATCTAAAGCTCGATAGACGATAGCCATCCCGCCGTCCCCAATGACTTCAAGCAGTTTGTAACGTCCATTAATATGCTTACCTAGCATGAGGTTTCACTTCCAGAAGCTGAAGAGTTCTCAATTATTGCAACTGTAATGTTATCCTCTCCACCTGCTTCGTTCGCTAATCGAATAAGCTCTGTTGCCTTCTCTTTAAGAGAACCTTCAGAGTTCATCACTTTTTCCAAGTCATTGTCTGATACTTTATTCGTTAACCCATCAGAGCAAAAAAGCGCTGCTTCATGTTCATCCCACTCGAACGTGTGAACGTCTACTTTCACATCATCATCCGTTCCAAGTGCACGCAAGAGAACGTTTTTCCGTGGATGACCTTCCGCTTCTTCTGCTGAAAGCTGACCGCTCTTCACGAGTTCATTTACAAGAGAATGGTCACTTGTTTTTTGATTAAGTACACGATCTCCAAATAAATAAGCCCGGCTGTCTCCAACGTGGCCAATCGTAATAAATTCATTTGTACAAACTGCGGCGACAAGCGTTGTGCCCATCCCGGCATATTCAGGTTTTTCTTTTGAAAAGGCAAGGATCGTTTCATTTGCTTTCCGAATCGTATGTAAAAGCCATGCTTCCGCTCTTCCCGGGCGAAATCCTGCTTTTTCATCTTTCCAACTTATCTCCAATGATTCAACTGCGAGTGCGCTTGCCACGTCACCTGCCTGATGACCACCCATTCCATCTGCTACAATGACTAAATATTCGTCTAGGTGATTGCGGAGAAATGTTGTGCTATCTTCATTGTATGCCCTTACTTGGCCTTGATCTGTCAATGCGATTGCTTGCATGTGATTACCCCGTCTCCTCTTATCACAAGAATGCGGGAAGAATCGCCTGTAAACAGACGATTCACCAGCATCCAGCATTATTTTTTAACTAAACATGCGATATAAAATCCATCCGTGCCAAAATAATGTGGGAGAAGCTGAAGTTGTCCTTCTTCACAATACTCCGCCACTTCCTTAGGCAAACGGTTAGCGAGTGTTTTGTCTAAGGTGAATTCAGGATGTTCTTCCAAGAATTGTTTTACCACTTCCTGGTTTTCTGCTCCTTCTATTGTACACGTACTGTAAACCAATTTTCCACCTGGTTTTAAAAGAGACGCCTGAGCTTCGAGAATTCCTTTTTGCACAACCGTAATGCGCTCGATATCTTCCTCTTTTTTCGACCATTTAATATCAGGCTTTCTTCTTAACACACCAAAACCAGTACATGGAGCGTCAACGAGAATGCGATCAAATGATTTGGCTTTAAAGCGTTCACCTACATTTCGGCTATCTAGCGTCT
>ENA-ORXC01000831-ORXC01000831.1-marine-metagenome-genome-assembly--contig:-NODE-831-length-19954-cov-3.385169_pt1 | contig 19954 bp, 23 predicted proteins | sample MGYA00237865_ERZ511478 | MGnify/ENA metagenome assembly ERZ511478 | reverse complement strand
TTTACAAAAGACAAGCAGTATGGCTTCTTAGCACTTTGGGATAATTTCTATTTTGCAAACGCTGTCTTGGCTGGTTATGGTGGCTATGTCTTTGATCGCACAGATGATGGCCTGAATCCGGAAGATATCGGTCTGAACAATGAAGGTGCAGTAGAAGGTACTGAGTACATTCAGAAATGGTATGAAGAAGGGCTATTCCCTAAAGGTCTTATTGGTGAAAATGGTGGATCAACGATGGACGGTCTCTTTAATGAAGGAAAAGCGGCTTCTGTTATGAACGGACCATGGTCTTTCCAGGGTTATAAAGATGCTGGAATTGATATTGGTGTAGCACCAATGCCTAAACTTCCAAATGGCGAAAACTTTAAAACATTTATCGGTGTTAAAGGTTGGCACGTAAGTAATTTCTCTGAGAACAAAGAGTGGGCTACAAAGCTAGTAGAATGGTTAACAAACGAGGAAAATGCGAAGATTCGTTATGAAGAAACAGCTGAAATTCCTCCAGTTAAATCACTAATTGAAGATCCAGTTATTGCTGATAATGAAGGTGCTTCTGCAGTTGCAGTTCAATCTCAATATGGTGTTCCTATGCCTAACATTCCAGAAATGGCAGAAGTATGGGAGCCGGCAGCATCAGCCCTTCAACTAGTTGCTACGAAAAAGCAAGAGCCAAAAGCTGCACTAGATGAGGCAACAAAAACAATTAAGTCTCAAATCGAACAAAATCACAGCAACTAATGAGTTGAAAATTCAAAGCGGTACTCCGGAAACGGGGTGCTGCTTCTCACTTTAAAGCTACATAAGTGGGGAGAAGAAAGGGGATTGCCATCACGATGGAGGCAACTGAACGTCAAACCAAGCATCGCAAAACAGCATTAGCACTTTCAATCATACCTGGATTTGGTCAGTTTTATAACAAGCAAATCCTCAAAGGACTAATGTTCTTTATTCTAACTGTTTCCTTTGCGGTTGCTTTTGCTGACTTAATCAACATTGGACTATGGGGGATCGTTACGTTAGGAGAACAGCTACCGCGAGATCATTCCATCTTCTTGTTAACACAGGGAATTATCGCTGTCCTTGTTATCCTAATCGGATTGGTTATTTACTTCTTAAACCTGAGGGATGCGTACTTGAACGGAAGAAATCGTGATCTTGGCATTCCTCTAAATTCTGTGAGAGAGCAATATCGAAATGTTGCAGATCAAGGTTTTCCTTATTTAATGTTAACACCAGGCTTTTTCTTGTTAATCTTTGTTGTTATTTTTCCGATATTGTTTGTTATTTTGCTTTCATTTACAAACTACGATCTCTATCATTCTCCACCAGCTAATTTAGTAGACTGGATCGGAATTCAAAACTATATTGATATATTTAAATTAGATATTTGGCGTGATACATTTTTGGATGTGTTTTCGTGGACGATCGTTTGGACATTCGTTGCAACGACTGGACAAATTGCGATTGGCATTTTTCTCGCTGTCTTAATGAATCAGAAAGACCTTAAATTTAAAGGCATTTTCAGAACAATCTTTATCTTGCCATGGGCCGTACCAGCATTCGTATCTATTCTTGTGTTTGCAGGGATGTTTAATGAAACGTTTGGTGCGATAAACAATGACATTTTAGCAGCGTTCGGGATCGATGCAATACCTTGGCTTACAGAGCCATTCTGGACGAAAATTGCTTTAATTTTGATACAGTTCTGGCTTGGATTCCCGTTTATTTTTGCAATGGTGACAGGTGTGCTGCAATCGATTCCAGATGAGTTATATGAAGCTGCGACGGTTGACGGAGCAAATATGTGGCAGAAGTTCAGAGGGATTACACTTCCAATGGTACTGTTTGCCATCGCTCCAATCTTAATCACGCAATACACGTTTAACTTCAATAACTTTAATGTTATTTACCTGTTTAATGGCGGGGGACCTGCTGTTTCAGGTCAAACGGCTGGTTCCACTGACATTTTGATTTCGTGGATTTACAAGCTAACATTTACTTCCGCACAATATGGAAAAGCTGCCGCAATTACAATGATCCTATCAGCGATTGTTATCGGTGTTGCACTGTGGCAGTTTAGAAGAACGAAATCATTCCAAGAAGAGGATATGATGTAATATGAGTCCAAAAATGCAGAATACCTTACGCTTAACCTTGTCCTATATTGCTATTGCAATTGCATGCGTCATTATTTTATATCCAGTTCTCTGGATCGTTGGATCATCGTTTAATCCTGGAGACAGCTTATCTGGATCATCGATTATTCCAAAAGATGCAACGCTCGATCACTACAAATCGTTGTTTAATACAGAAGAAAGTGACTACCTACTCTGGTACTGGAACACGCTTAAGATTTGTATCATTACAATGATTCTAGCTGTAGCTATGATTTCTTGTATGGCCTATGCTTTCTCACGCTATCGTTTTGTTGGTCGTAAAAATGGCTTGATGACTTTCTTAATCCTTCAAATGATTCCGAACTTTGCGGCACTGATCGCAATTTACGTTCTGGCTTACATTACCGGATTATTAGATACACACTTTGCATTAATCCTTGTTTATGCAGGTGGGTTACTTCCGATGAATACGTGGTTAGCGAAAGGCTATTTTGATACAATTCCTAAAGAACTTGACGAGTCAGCACGTATTGATGGTGCAGGACACTTTCGGATCTTCTGGCAAATCATTTTGCCACTTGCGAAACCGATTCTTGCCGTAGTAGCGCTTTTCAGCTTCATTACGCCGTTCACTGACTTTATCCTTGCTCAAGTTATCCTTAGGAGTGAAGAGAAATTCACGCTTGCTGTTGGACTTTACAAAATGATTTCTGATCAATTTGGGAATGAGTTTACAACATTTGCAGCTGGATCTGTTTTGATCGCCATTCCAATTTCGATCCTATTCCTATCGCTTCAACGCTACTTTATTTCTGGCCTAACTGCTGGAGGAACAAAAGGATAAATCTCGTACTGGAGAAAGAAGATGAAGAGGAAAGCTTCTCTTATTCCTTCTTTCTCTTTTTTATCATAACCTTATGGGTGAAAAACCTACCTTTTAAATAGATATTTAGGTTTGGGCTATGATCCTATAGGTTAGATTTGGTAGAGATGTCTTTTTAGTAAGAAATCGTTTACAATAAGTGATTAGGTCATCATTAATGAAATCGTGCTAGGCGCTAAAGTGCTGCTAGCTTTGTATAGGAGGAATTCCAATGGCTGTAACGATAAAAGATGTAGCAAAACTTGCGAATGTCGCGCCTTCTACAGTGTCGCGCGTTATCGCAAACAACCCTAGAATTAGTGAACAAACGAAACGCCGTGTAAGAGAAGCAATGGAAGAGCTTGGCTATCATCCTAACTACAATGCAAGAAGTCTTGCCAATCGGAGTACCCAAACAATTGGTCTTGTGATGCCAAGTTCTGCCGATAAAGCTTTACAAAATCCGTTCTTTCCTGAAGTTCTTCGTGGGATTAGCACGAAGGCGCACGAAAAAGAATACACGCTTTACCTTTCAACAGGCGCAACTGAAGAAGAAATGCTGCAAGGGGTTATGGGGATGGTCCACGGTCGGAGAGTGGATGGAATCGTCATGCTGTACTCAAGAATCGATGATAAAATTATGGCGTTTCTTGAGGAACAGAACTTTCCATTTACAGTGATTGGCAAGCCATTAGTGAATCCTGATTCCATTACTCACGTCGATAATGATAATTTTCGAGCCGCGAAAGATGTGACCGATCACTTTATAGGAAAAGGTCACAAACGGATTGCGTTTGTCGGAGGGAATTTAGATCTTGTTGTAACAGTGGATCGATTAAGCGGGTATGAAAAAGCACTACGAGAAGCTGATATTCCTTACAGTGATGATTATGTCGTACACGTAGAGTTTCTTAAAGAGGGTGGACATGAAGCCGTAATGGAGCTGTTTTCATTAGAAAAACCACCAACCGCGCTCGTTGTAGCCGACGATCTAATGGCCTTAGGAATCATGAGCAAATTAGATGAAATGGGACTATCAGTGCCTCATGATGTTTCCATCATTAGCTTTAACAATGTTATGCTAGCCGAATATGCTAGCCCCCCATTAACGTCTGTGGATATTAATATTTTTCAACTAGGCTATCAGGCCGTTAATTGCTTACTTGAAAAAATCGATGACAATGAGATGGCGAGTAAACGAGTCTGCATACCGCATCAAGTCGTAGATCGGTGGTCAGTCAGAACGCTCAACGAAAGCGAAAAAGTAAACTAACCGTCTTATAGATGGTTAGTTTTTTTGGTGAGTAGCCAATCTAATATTTCTTTAAAGGGTTGCTGATCTCTTGCCTTTTCATAATCGCGGAATGGTGTCAATTTACGCTTTAACACGCGTTCCATTGAAAAATCAGTAGGCGTTAATCCATCTTTTAATTCATTCCATTCAATTGGTGCGGCCACTAACCCTTCAGCATTTCCACGAGGGGAATACGGTGCAATGATTGTTTTACCTGAAGCATGTTGGACATAGTCAATATAAAGTCGCTCATTTCGGTTCTTTTTAAGACGCTCAATTGTCAATAAGTTAGGGTTCGTTTCAACTAAGAATTTTGCCATAAATGCAGTAAATACCTTTGTTTGTTCATAAGTGAACGTATCGATTGGAAGCGGAATATGAATTTGAAGTCCTTTGTTTCCTGATAGTTTCAAAAAACCTGTTAAATGAAGGCGATCAAGGTTGTCTTTTATTTGTTTTGCGGCGAGTACCGCTAGATGAAACGCCTCATTAGAAGGAGGATCAAGGTCAAAAACAATTTCGGAGGGCTTTTCGGTTTGATAGGTAGAGAAAGGAATATGAAATTCAATTGCAGCCTGGTTACCGAGCCATAGCAAGGAAGGTAGATCCGAGCAAATGATGTAATTGTTATCGTGGTGCTCAACTGTTTTAATAAAGTCTGGAGCGTATTCAGGACAGTTTCTTTGATAAAAGGCTTCTCCATTAATACCATCAGGATACCGAATGACTGTTAACGGTTTGTTATGTAAAAATGGAAGCATGAGGGGAGAGATTCTAGCTAAATAATTCAAATAGTCAGCTTTGGTAACGCCTTTCCATAGAAGCTTTTCTGCATTTGTAATCGTAAGCTCTACATCTCCCACAGTGATTGAATGTTGTCCCATGTACAATCCTCCCATGATCGATCAAAACAAAACTGATGAAACCTCGGGTGTCTCAACTTTTCTTTGTATAGATCAAGGTATTTAAGCTGAATGACTATGCCTGGGTCTACATACGTTAAACCAGCTTTTTCGTATACTTTATTACGTTTCATCACTTCAAATAAAGCTGTTCTTTCTTCTGAACGGAGCCCGTGTGTAAAATTCGCCACTTGATAAATATCACCCGATCGCTTAACAGCTGTATGAAAATACCCGTTTGTTTGATCATATGCATGCAAAAAAACAGTAGCAAGTTTCCAATTTTTCACCTTTAACCAGTTTTTCGTTCGTTTTCCAGGCGAATAGATGCTGTCAGCTTTTTTGCAAACCATTCCTTCGCCATTGTGAGAGGTAATCAAATTCCATAGGGGATCGGCATGAGTGTATGAAGCAACATAATAAATACTGTTGTTCGAAGGGATTTTTTTCATGATTTTTTGAAGATATGTCTTTCTATTGATTAGTGGAGTTGATAAAAAGACATCATTGTTTAATTGTATAAGATCAAACGCCATAAACGAAAGGTTATCTTCTTGACCGGTATGAAGGGCTTCAAAATTTGCGAAGTATTTATTTTTTAACACACACACTTCACCATCTAAAACGCATAATGAAATGTTAGTCTCTTTAAACAATTTGATAAGCGAGTGATGCAACAATTGAAATTTATTATTAAAATTGTGACCATTTCGACTCGTTAACGTTATCGTATTCCCATCCCAGTATAAGAAAGTACGATAGCCATCATATTTCACCTCATACAACCAATTTGCTGTATCGGGAATTGAGGCGGTAAGTGTAGGGAGCATAGGAAGATAAGTTGAAGTCATTTAGCGACCTTCTTTTTCCTTGGTGCAGCTTTTTTCTTTTTTGGGGGCGTCTTAGGACTTGTATCTAAGCTTGCTTGTAGGGCATCCATCAGGTCGGCAACATTTCTTTTCGGTTTTTCTTCCACAACTTTTATTTCATTCCCAGAAATCTTGCTCTCAATAAGGGCTAATATCGCTTCACGTCGCTCATCTTTGTATTGAGAAGGCTCAAATTTTGTCGTTAGTTGCTCGATTAACTGTTTTGCCAACTTCTTTTCTTTATCGCTAACTTCGAGTTCTTCAGGTATATCTGGAACATTATCGATTTCCCTTACTTCATCAGGGAAGTACATCGTTTCAAGCATCAAACCTTTGTCATATACTCGAACCGCTGCAAGGTGTTCTTTAGAGCGTATCGTTATTTTAGCCAGCCCAATTCTCCCAGACTCTTCCATTGCTTGCTTTAACAGCATATACGGTTTACTCCCGTGATCATTTGGGCCGATAAAATAAGAGCGATTGAAATAGATTGGATCAATGTCATTTAATTCAACAAAATCTACAATTTCGACTGATTTGTTTTTTTCATGAGCCAGTGCTTCAATCTCATCCTTTTCCATGATGACGAATTTACCATCTTCGTATTCATAACCCCGCACAATATCTTCTGATTCTAACGGTCGATCACAATTTGGGCATCGCTTTTCATATTGGATCGGCGTATGACATTCCTTATGAAGGTAGCGCATCTTAATATCCTTATCCTCTGTCGCAGCATAAAGCTTAACAGGTATATTAACCAATCCAAAGCTAATAGCCCCCTTCCACATCGTATGCAACACACTCACCCTTTCCAATTCTTTTCACTTAGTTTCTCACAAGAAACAAAAATCATAATAGAAAAAAATGGTGGGAAGTATTGCAGTCCGTTAGCAAAAAAACCTCCAGTGGAGGTTTTTTTAAGAAGTAACGTATTGTCCGCCATTAATGTGGATGGTTTGACCAGTCATATAGGAAGAATCATCCGATCCAAGAAGGACGTAAGCCGCAGCTAATTCCTCGGGCTGACCCGGTCTCCCCATTGGTGTATTCGTTCCAAAGTTCTTTACTTTTTCAGCAGAAAACGTTGAAGGAATTAGCGGTGTCCAAATGGGTCCAGGTGCAACGCTGTTCACCCTTATTCCTTTACCTACAAGTGATTTTGCGAGACTTCTCGTGAATGTTGTAATTGCTCCTTTTGTACTAGAATAGTCAATGAGCTGTTCATTTCCCTCATAGGCCGTAACGGAAGAGGTGTTAATAATCGCACTACCTTTCTTAAGGTGAGGAAGCGCTGCTTTCGTTAAATAAAACATCGAAAAGACGTTCGTTCGAAATGTCTTTTCAAGTTGCTCGGCTGTAATTTCTTCAATGCTCTGCTTAGGATGCTGTTCAGCTGCATTGTTGATTAAAATATCCAATTGTCCGAAGTGATCAATCACCTGTTTGATCACGCTCGTCGCAAAGCGTTCATCTCCAATATCTCCAGGTAATAACAAGCACTGAGTACCTTCATCTTCTATTTGTTTCTTCGTATTATGTGCATCTTCATGTTCGTCCAGATAGACGATGGCTACATGGGCCCCTTCCTTTGCATAAGCGATTGCAGCTGCTTCGCCAATTCCGCTATCTCCTCCAGTAATGAGGGCCACTTTACCTGTTAATTTTCCAGAACCCTTGTAGTCTTTGTCCTCTGTAAGGGGGAGGGGGTTCATTTCTTTTTCAGATCCTGGTTGGTGGTTTTGATGCTGGGCAGGTTGTCCTTCAGTTTGTCTAAAATCCGGTCGCATGTTAACACTCCTTTTCCTTTGTCTTTATGTAAGAGTTTACCAATAAAAATCTTTTCTAAACCTAATATGGGAGAAGTAATGATGACCTTTCCATTACATGATAAAATGAAGCATACTTAAATGTAGTTTGTGAGGCGAAAGGCATGAATGTTGATCTAAAAGAATCGGAATTTAAAGAACAGCTCGCTTCGTTTTTAGAAGAGAGTCAGCCCCAAATTGTTGAAAAATGGTTGGTGGGGGCAAAAATTTCTCCTGATGATCCTTACTATGAAGAAATCATAAAAAATGGAAAGCGCACGGTTGAACTGATTTCTCGCTATATTCGAGTGCAGGATGAAAATTGGATCATCACGCTAACGAAAAAAATTGCTAATGAACGAATTGAGGCAAATGTTAATATAGGCGAATTTATTGCGAATATTAACTTCGGTCGATCCGTTGTGCTCTCAGTTCTACATGAGTCATCTTTTAACAGAAATGAATTGTCGCAAGGACTGCAAATTATAAATAATTACTTTAACGCTTATTCTTATCATTCGGTTACGGAATATACGAAGTTGAAAGATCACATTATCCAGGATAAAAATAAATTTATTCAAGAAATGCACAGCGATCGGTTAACCATTCTTGGCCAACTAGGGGCGAGTTTTGCCCATGAGTTTCGTAATCCCTTAACTTCAATTAAAGGGTTTTTGAAACTAATTGAAGATGAGTGTGAAGCGAATCACCCCTCAGGAAAGCATTATTTTGAGATTCTTAACAGTGAAATGAAGAGTCTGGAAGAAAAGGTAAGTCAATTTCTCTTTTTATCGAAAAAGCGCGGAATCGATGATCGCCCTCTGTCTTTAAACTTAAGTGGTTTATTGCGATACACAATCGACATTCTTTATCCACGTCTTCTTGAATCAAATATAGAAGTCGATACCGACATTGCAGCCGATATTCCGTTATTTGGCGTGGAAGAGCAAATGAAACAGGTGGTTCTTAATATCATGATCAATTCCATTGAAGAGTTAAATGAAAACATCATTGAGAAACGAAAAATACAGGTGAAGGCAAAAGAAAATCACGGAAGAATCACGGTAGAAATTTCGAATAATGGACGTCAAATACCATCGCATCTTGTGGAAAGCATCTTTCAACCGTTTATAAGCACGAAGAAGCTAGGAACAGGACTTGGGCTTTCAGTTTGCAAACAAATTATTGAAAAGCATGAAGGTGTCATATCCGTTACGTCCAATCCTGAACAAACAACTTTCGTCATCGAGCTTCCAGTGATGGTTGACAAAGGTGTCAAAGAAGAGTAGTTTAATAGTATCAAACGATTACATGTAAAGCTTTTATATATCCACTAGGGGAGTCATTTTAATGACTGAGACAGGTGTGCCTGGACCCTTTGAACCTGATCTGGTTAGCGCCAGCGGAGGAAAGTGGAGACGGATGCCACCGCAGCCGCTCCATTTCTGGAGCGGCTTTTTGACGTAGAATAAACGTTGAAAGCGAGTTGTTTCAGAAATGACGGATCAACGGTATTCAAGCTCCTTTCCTCTTCATCAGGTGGATGAAAAGCGGAGAGGAGTTTTTTATGTCATTTACGAAACAGTTAAGAGAAGAAGCGGCACCGATTTTTGAGGCGATTTTCAACCATCCATTTGTGAGAGGTATCGCAGAAGGAAAGTTAGAGAAGGAACAATTAGTACACTACGTAAAGCAGGATTTTGAGTATTTGAATACGTTTGTAAGAATCTATGGCATTGCGTTATCGAAGTGTGAAAATCGTGAAGAAATGGCACTTTTCAATGAGCAAATATCATTTGTTCTTCATAGTGAAATTCATCCACATAACAATTTATGTCGCGCCGCTGGCGTTTCTTATGAAGAGCTACAAGGCTATCCACTAGCGCCGACTGCACACCATTATACGAGACATATGCTTGATGCCGCCCATTCAGGAACGCTAGGTGAAATTATTGCAGCGCTTCTACCATGTCCCTGGACTTACCTTGAGATCGGTCAGCGATTAATGGAAGAGGTAAACCCTAAAGAAGATCATCCTTTTTATGATTGGATCACGTTTTACGGAGAGAAATCAATGGAACCTGTTACCGATCAACTTAGAGGGATACTTGACGGCTGGGCTGAAACGGCACCAGAACGAGAGTTAAAGCGAATCAAAGACTATTTCATTCTTAGCTGTCAGTTGGAATATGGTTTTTGGGAAATGGCTTATCAAGTGGAAGAGTGGCCAGTAGCGATACAAAAAGGTGAGCGCGTATGAAACGATTAAAGCTTTCAGATATTTTAATAACGATTGTGATTGCCCTGGTGTTTGGGATTATTTATAAACTATGGGGACCGGTTTACACCATTTTAAAACCTTTTGGACTACATGTTGGGGACGTCATTTACGGTATGTGGTTTATTGCGGGAACAGTTGCGATTCTTCTTTTACGTAAGCCAGGAGTCGCTTTACTAGCGGAAACTGCTGCTGCATCTGGAGAGTTTCTCGTTGGATCAGAATACGGTTTATCTGTTCTTCTGTATGGAATCGTACAAGGACTGGGAACGGAATTAATGTTTGCTTTATTTGGTTACAAACGATACACCGCTTTTGTTGCAGCACTTGGAGGAATTGCTGCAGCGGTAGGCTCATTGGTCATGGATGCTGCCTATGGCTATGTGATGGATCTCGCGCTATGGAATTTACTGCTTCTTATCAGCGCCCGTTTGTTAGGTGGCTTTTTGATAGCCGGAATTCTTGCTTATTTTCTTGTTGAGGCTTTAGAGAAAACCGGCGTAACCACCTTAATTAGACCTGCAAGCGATGAGGATTATAAGGCGTTGGATCAGTAAGGAGTGGTAATATGAAAGTAGGCGTATCAAATCTTCGTGTAAAGTACGCAGGAGCAAAAACGTTATTGTTTAACAACTTGTCACTTCAAGTTAAAGAGGGAGAAAAAGTCTTATTTCTTGGACCTAGTGGTTGTGGCAAGTCGACACTGTTACAAATTTTATCTGGATTAATTCCGAATGCCGTTCCAGTTCCGATGAAAGCAGATCAAATGAAAACCCCTGAGTCTTCGGGCGTCGTTTTTCAAGATCCAGATTCTCAATTTTGCATGCCTTATGTAGATGAAGAGATGGCTTTCGTTCTCGAGAATCGAGCAGTACCTCAACCTGGAATGAAGAAGCTGATTCGTCTCTATCTTAATAAAGTGGGTCTTTACTTTTCTGACCCACATGTTGAAATAAGCTCTCTTTCTCAAGGGATGAAACAGCGTCTCGCCATCGCTTCTATGCTTGCTCTTGAACCAGATGTTATCTTTTTAGATGAACCAACAGCATTGCTCGATCCTGAAGGAACAACGGAAGTGTGGAATACGATAAAGCAAATCAATGAAAAACAAACGATGATCATCGTGGAACATAAAATTGATGAAGTGATTCACTTTGTTGATCGAATTGTGCTATTTGATTCAGAAGGAAAGAAGATTGCTGATGCCGATCCTAAAAGTGTGTTTTCATTTTATAAGCCTAAACTAAAGGAATACGGCATCTGGTACCCGGGCGTTTGGGATGAACATAGGGAAGAAAAGAATCTTCCAGCCCCTTATGTAAAAGGACAGCAGCTGATGGTCATCCATCAGCTACAAGGCTACCGAGGAAAAACGCCAAAAATTGAAGTATCAGATGCGACAGCTCATGAAGGCGAGTGGATTGTGGTCACAGGCAAGAATGGAGCTGGGAAAAGTTCGTTTCTGTTAAGTTTGATGAACGTAATGAAAACAACAGGTACGAAAAGCGTAAGAGGGCAATTGAAAACAATCAAGGCGTCGCGAGAACAACTTGCTTTTGTTTTTCAAAATCCAGAATTTCAGTTTGTTACAAATTCCGTTTATGATGAGCTTGCTTACTCACTTGAAATGATGGACGACAGGAACGTAGCAGAAAAAGTGAAGAACTGGCTAGAGGGATATGAGTTACATCACGTTCAAAACCTCCATCCTTATCAGCTTTCTACAGGTCAAAAGAGACGGCTAAGCGTGGGGACGGCATTGTTTGGGGATCAACCTGCTTTGTTGTTAGATGAACCAACATTTGGACAGGATGCAAGCAATACATTTAAGCTTCTAGCTTTATTTGAACAATTAAGGTCTAAGGGTATGTTAATAATAATGGTTACGCATGACGAGATGATTGTGCAAAACTATGCTACGAGAGAGTGGGTCATACATGAGGGAAAGCTGATAGAAGATAGGGAGTTAGAACGTCGGGAAGAGGAGGAACGTCATGCAGTGGACTCTACAATATGAAGAAACCTGGCTTCATCGCTTAAACCCTGCCTTTAAATTGGTTTTCTTTCTTTCACTATTTCTCGCTCTCTTGTTTGTTCATAATCCGAATGTGATGAGCAATTTAACCTTTGTACCGTTCATTCTAGTTTTGTTTGCAACAGGACATCGAAGGATCGTAATAGCGCTATTGCTTATCCCGTTTTTATTATTATTTTTCTCAAGTGCATCGAGCATGATGTTTTTTGGGCAAGGATCCACAACATGGTGGAGGTGGGGAATTGTTCACATTACGGAAGAAAGCTTTTTTCGAGGGCTGCACATTGGATTTCGAGCGTTAAATTTCGCTCTATTAGGTCTGTTATTTGCGCTTACGACGCGACCTGTCTTTCTATTTTATTCTCTCATTCAACAGCTTAAAGTGCCGCCAAGGTTTGCCTATAGTTTCATGGCAGCTGTGCGAATTCTTCCCGTTATGGTGGAGGAATTCCAGCAGCTTAGGGCCGCTTTATTAATTCGAGGAGTGAAAAAGAAAAAAGGTTTGCGACGCGTCACGCAATCCATTATGCTCTACGCTGTTCCGCTACTCTCACAAAGCATTCGTAGAGCTCATCGGATTGCTGTTGCGATGGAAGCGAAGCAGTTTAATAATAAAGAGAGAACGTATTATTACAAACAGACTTTTTCGAAAGTAGACATTTATTTTGTTCTCTATATCATAGCGGGCTTTTGTCTATCATATTGGATCGGTTATACGTTCCCATACTTTGAGATAACAGATGTTCGAAATTAAGAAACCAGCTAGTTAAACTAGCCGGTTTCTTCGTGTTTTAAAGCCTTATAAGTGATCGGTGTCTTTTGAATATTGATGTTTACCGCCTTCACGGTTTTCTTCTTTTAACCTGTTTTTTAACATTCGTTTAGCGTTTTTATCAACAGGTTTTTTGTTGTTATCTTTTGTTGATGACAATTCAAGTCCTCCCTTGCTGTCAGGATGGCCATGCACATTTATAGAGTACACGATAATGCGACATCCTATGTAAAAGGAAGCTACTTATTTAGGAAAAATAAAGCAAGCGTACCTGGACCCGAGTGAGAACCGATCGTTGCGCCTACTTCATGAATGACAAAGCGCTCGCTACCATATGTTTCTTGAATCGCACTTTTTAACTTTTCGGCACTTTCAAGATCGTCACCGTGAGAGATACCGATTAATTGGGACTGTAGATTGACGCCACGTTCTTGCATAATCTCGACCATTCGTTTTGTCACTTTGTTTTTTCCACGTATCTTTTCAATAGGAATAAGCTTTCCATCATCCACATGAAGCACTGGTTTGATTTTTAACATTCCGCCAAAGAAGGCAGAAGCTTTACTTACTCGACCGCCACGCTGAAGAAATTCGAGATCATCTACTGTGAAAATGTGCTCCATATGCGTTAAATAATCGCTGTGCAAGCTCTCAGAAATTTGTTCAAAGGATTTTCCGTTCTCAGCAAGCTCTGAAGCATGAATCGCCATAAGTCCATAACCAAGTGACGCTGCTTTTGAGTCAATCACTTCCATTTGAACGTTGGGGAATTCTTCCTGCACTTCATTTTTTATAATAGCAGCAGATTGATACGTTCCAGAGATACCCGATGATAGAGCGATATAAATGAATGGCTGACCTTTTTCGGCATATTTCATAAACGTTTCTTTTATTCTTGCTGGAGGAATTTGCGACGTTTTAGCCATTGTTCCTTCACGTAACAGTTTGTACAATTCTTTCGCCTGAATTTCTTCTCGGTCGTAATATTCTTCCTCGCTAATGATAACCATTAAAGGCATGATTTCAATTTGGTGTTTTTTTACAAGATCCTCAGGTAAATCTGAGGCACTATCTGTAATGATTTGAACGTTCATATTGGACCATCGTCCCTTCATCAATTATTAAATACGTATGTAGATTGAAGCTTGTTTTCTTAAAGTTTATCCCCTAGTCCAATGGAAATCAATCCTATTAAAGAAGTTGAATAGAAAACAGTTGACGTAGTTGAAATTGTTTGTTTAGATAAACATGGCTAAGTCGAAGGGTTTGTTTGTAACCAAACGATGAACGACAAAGTGTTTGAGTGAAAGAAGGATTACGTGAGAACTTAACTAAAATTCTGTAAACGAGTTAAAGCTCTGTTTCAAAAAGAAGGTGCTATGTTTGGAAGAAGTAAAAAAAATTATTGTCATTCTCTTAGGTGCGATTCTCGGGGCTGTGTCTCTTAACTTGTTTCTAATTCCTGCAAATGTGTATGCGAGCGGGTTTACAGGGATCGCGCAGCTCATTTCAAGCGTACTAAGTGATTATACACCTATTACAATCTCGACAGGTATTCTGCTCATGTTACTCAATATTCCTGTTGCCATTCTTGGATGGAAGAAAGTAGGGAAGTCCTTTACATTATATAGTGTGATTAGCGTAGGGGCTACCACTATATTCCTTGAAATCATTCCGGTCCAAGCGCTTTCAGAGGATATTTTGTTAAATGCGGTATTTGGAGGCGTCATTGCAGCGATTGGTATCGGTTTTACGTTAAAATGGGGGGCTTCCACGGGCGGAATGGACATTGTCGCTATGATTCTTTCTAGAATGAAAGATCGCCCGATTGGGACGTATTTCTTTAGCATGAACGCGTTGATTATTCTAACAGCGGGAATGCTGTACGGTTGGGAAAAAGCGCTTTACACGCTTGTTACCTTATATGTATCCTCTCGCGTGATTGATGTCATTCACACTCGTCACGAAAAACTAACGGCCATGATCGTAACAGCGAAAGGTGACGAAATGCAAAAAGCCATCCACGATCGTTTAGTAAGAGGAATCACCAAGCTTCCAGCCAAAGGAGCCTACCGCGGTGAACCAAAAGAAGTGCTTATGATCGTCGTCACAAGATATGAACTCTATGATCTTGAACACATCATTCAAGACATCGACCCAACCGCCTTCACCAACATCGTCAACACCACAGGCATATTTGGTTTCTTTAGAACGGATGGTTAGAAAAGCGGAGCGGGCCCGTTTAAATCCGCAGGATGTTGGAGCCCTATCGAATGAGACGCTTTTTGTCTCAGTCGATAGGGCGAAACAGCCGAAGGTTTTGGCCCGCGCAGCTAGACAAGAAAAGCGGAAGCGTCCGTTTAGCCTCGACAAGAGCTGGAGTCTTATCACCGAAACACTCCCTTAAAGCCCTCATTAAAAAAAAACGAAAAACCCATCATCAACAAAAAAGTTCCTCAGGATAACCCCTGAGGAACTTTTTTCTATGCGTTATTAGAGATGGTTTCCTTTACTTCAGGAAGTAAAGTATCCCAGTCCGCTTCAGGCATTTTGTTAATCGTAATGAAATCCTGGTAACCAAATACATTATCCACGCCTTCTAATTTTAGAAGGGCAGCTGCCATTGCATGGTCAGGGGTGTCGTTCTTCTTAAAAGAGTGACTTGAAGACCCTTCAAAAAGCTGCTGATCGGCAGTAATTTTAACTGCATTTGGGTTTGGTGTACGGTCTACGCGTAGTTCCATAGTATACGCCTCCTTTCGCTTTCATCTATTAGTGTATCAGAAACGCTCTTTGCAGCAAATAACCATTCTTGTTAAGAAGAGAAAGTAAAGCCGTAGCGTTTTGAGACAATATCGTGAAACCCAAGAGAATTATACAAATGCTTTGTAATCGCATTGTTAATGCCTGTTTCAAGTTCGATGCCTTTAATGCCCTCATTTTCTGCCCAATAGATCACATGAAGAAGTAGTTTTCTACCAATCCCTTGATTTCGAGCATCTGGGTCTACAAACAATTCGTTTAACCAAATATAAGGACCTCCACTAGCGAGACTAACTCCGATATTAAAAAAAGCTACGCCGAGTACATCATCGTCAGATTCTGCAATAACGATCCTTGAAGCTGTTTGTTCTTCAAGCGCAAGCTTTACTCCTTTAACGAGCTTTTCATAGCTTCCATTCTGATCAGAACGGGTAATTTGCTTCATTAATAGACTTGAAACCTTTTCAATCATTTCGTCATTTGTCTGGCTCGATAATTGGTACACATTCATTACCGTTCCACCTCCGTCATACTGTTTCGACCCCATCAACAACAATCCCTTTTTAGTGGTCGAGAATAAAATATTAATTTAATTGCTGGAAATTTGAAACATTCAGCCATTTCCATTCGTCTATAAGATAGGGAAGGAGCTTACAAGATGAATATGGTTTTTTCATGGAGCTCTGGAAAAGATAGCGCCATGGCTTTATATGACTGTCTTTCACACTCTCATTTTCAAGTGAAAACGTTATGGACAACGGTGAATGAAACGAATAGGTCCATTCCATTTCACGGCGTCGATACCGGGCTGTTAAAAAAACAAGCAGATGCAATCGGAATCCCTCTAACGATAACCAATTTACCAGATAATTGTACAAATAAGCAATACGAGACGCTTGTTCGGAAGCAATATAAATCTTTTCGAAATGAAGGACTTGAAGGTGTCGCTTTTGCAGATTTGTATTTAGAGGACATACGCCACTATCGCAACACTCTTTTACAGGACTATCAATTAAAACCCATCTATCCCATCTGGAAACAGTCAACTTTACATACAGCGAAACGATTTCTCGCCCATGGATTTAAAGCGATCATCACAACTGTCGATGAAACGAATCTTCAGAGTGATTGGGTAGGGGAACCATTCGATGAAACTTTTTTAAAAGCGATTCCAGAACACGTCGATCCGTGTGGAGAGAATGGTGAATTTCATACATTTGTTTATGATGGCCCAATTTTCTCTAAAGCCGTCTCTTTTGATATACAGGAGATTAGAAAAAAGGGATCCTTTCATACCGCGCGATTAACTACGAAATCGGAAAGATAAGGAAAGAAGGGGGGAGAAGACGATGCCGGTACTTGTTTGTTTTGGGGATTGTCTGACGGCTAGAGAAGTGGACGATAAAGGAAATGAGCGACTGACGTCTAGGATTAGAGGAGCTCTTGATGAATGGATTGTGATCAACGCAGGTTCAACGCCAACTTCTCGTGAAGGAGTGTCGCGATTTCAATCAGATGTTTTAAGTTACCAACCGGATTATGTTACCATCTTTTTTGGTACACAGGAAGCTTGCTTGATCGATGGTTCAGATATCAGTGAATTTGAAAGAAATATTGGGTATATGGTTAACAATCTTCCTCCGGAGCGAGTGATTTTGATATCACCTTCACCTGTGATGAATGAGGAAAATGCTTCGGTGACGAATCAGAAAATTGAGGGGTATGCCGAACGGATTCGTTTTTTGGCTAGGAAGTTTGGGACGAGACATATTGATCTCTGGCAACTGATACATGAAAGCCGAAAAAGCAAAACGCTTTATGAGAAAGACGGGGTTCAGCTAAGTTCCAGAGGGTACAAACTGATTACGAAAGAATTATTAAAATCCCTTGGTAGAAAAACAAGGATGAAACCAGTGATTAAACTATTCTAGCAAATGGACGACAGAATTTAAGTATAAGGGGCCAGCACGCAAATAAAGAAACCCGCCACGAGTTGACGGGTTTCTTTTATCGGGAAATTAAAAGGGTTTATTGGATACTTCATGGCTAAGTTCTTGAATGACTTCCTGGTATGAAGTGAGCTGTTCTTTTTCAGCGCTAGTTGATTGATGGAAAGCTGCAGAAAGATTGTTAAGGGCTACGTTAATTTGATTTTGTGCATCTGGATGTCCGCTTGTAGCCATTTGTTCTGCTCTTTCTACCGCTTCACGCGCAAGTTGGAAATAACGATTTCCCATCTTCATTCACCACCAGACAAATTTTCTTGTTGCTGTTTCTTTCTTTGCTGACTGCTTAAACTTGTCAGGTCGTGCTGATCCATGTTTTGAACGGCACGATCTGCGCCTTCTTTTATCATTCGCTTTGTTTTACTATTCTTTGCCATGATTGAATCCCTCCCTTTCCCTTATAGGATGAGTTCATCAATCAGTTATTATTCTGTATTGATCTTTCCTTTTGAGAAAATAAAAAAGACAGCTTATGATAGCTGTCTTTTGTCAGAAATCGAGAGTTTCAGTCTTTCCTCAAGAAAAGTTGCAATCCCGTCTTCTTCATTAGTTACGGTCACTTCATTCGCGATATTTTTTAACTCATTAATTGCATTTCCCATCGCAACGCCAGTACCAGCGTATTCAATCATTTCAAGGTCATTGTCTTCATCGCCAAAAGCAATAATTCTCTCTTGAGGAACGTTAAAGTGAGTTGCTAAACGCTGCAAACCGACTGCTTTGTTTAATCCTGCTCGAACGATCTCGATGATATTTAATGGAGCAGCCCAAACCCTGTGCTCAATCATTTCCGCATGATGGTCTCTTAACATTTGGCGAAGATCCGCAAGCTGTTGCTCGTGAGGATGAATGAGAAGAGAGGTTGGATCATCCTTAAGATTTTTATGGATTTCCCCAGTGAAAATGGAAGAGTCATTCATAATCATATTTTGCATAATAAGCTCATCATGCTGATGCAGGTAAACATCATCAAGCACTTCAGCCATAATGTTTTTTACATTGATATCACTACAGGAAGAAACAATGGATTTCGCCGTAGTTAATTCCATTGGAGAATGATGAGTTCCAAAAGAGCGATCGAGGGGATGGTGAACAAATGCCCCGTTAAAATTAACGATTGGAGAATCAAGTGCTAGTTCGTTATAATAGCGAACGCTTGCCCGATAAGGGCGACCTGTTGCGATTGCGACGTGATGACCTTGCCTTTTCGCTTCAAAGATAACAGATTTCGTGCGTTCTGAAATATTCTTTTCGCTGTTTAACAACGTGCCATCAAGATCAATTGCGATTAGATGCGGTTTAGTTGTCATAGAAGCTCCTTTGAAAAGTGTCTTTTGGTTGTAGCGCCTATGCGTCTACAAACTTATTGTACATGGCATAAGATTAAGTGTCTATTTTGTTATGTTAAAATTTTGACAAAAGTATTAAAAGGAAACGATAGTCGTTTGAGGAATTATTAAGTAGGGTACACTTTAACTAACATTCCATTGGAGGTGGCAGTCGGTTATGACTAAGAAACAAACATGGCTAATATCAAGTATTGCGGCAGGGACAATCGGCATTTCATCCTATTTGCTAAAGGATGAAGAAAAGAGAGCGAAACTAAAAACGAAGGCAAATGGTCTGCGTAAGCAAGTCTCAAAGAAATTTAGTGACAGCTTGCCAATCGAAAAAGCAGGCAACCCAACAACACCCGATCAATCAGATGATAGCGGAGATAGCAAGATGGTTTATGAAGGTTCACAGTTTCCAACTCAATATTACAATAAATTAGAAAATATGAAATCAGTTGAAAAAAGTCACGAAGAGCAAGTGAAAAATTAACGAATTTAACATGCAAGCAGTGCTTGCATGTTTTTCTTTGCTTGCCTGACTTCAAATTTCTCATGTAACCATATGAATGGTACGATAGAGAGGACGGTTACTAGAGGAAAGGGGTAAGCTAATGATTACAATTGTAAATGAATACATAGAAAATATACCCGTTCTGCACGTGGTAGACGGTGAACTTGCGAATGAGAAACTTCCGCTCGTTATGTTTCAACATGGTTTTACTAGCGCAAAAGAACATAACCTACATATTGCCTACCTTCTAGCTGAGGAAGGGTATCGCGTGCTTCTTCCTGACGCTGTTCATCACGGAGAACGCGAAAATGATCTATCAGGGAAAAAGCGTCAGTATGTGTTTTGGGAAATTGTGATTCAAAGTTTAACGGAGCTTGACCAACTGAGACAGCACTTTGTTGAT
>ENA-ORXC01000830-ORXC01000830.1-marine-metagenome-genome-assembly--contig:-NODE-830-length-19956-cov-6.504301_pt1 | contig 19956 bp, 26 predicted proteins | sample MGYA00237865_ERZ511478 | MGnify/ENA metagenome assembly ERZ511478 | reverse complement strand
TTGTCGGCGCCACCGCCGCCGTTGTCGGCGCCACCGCCGCCGTTGTCGGCGCCACCGCCGCCGTTGTCGGCGCCACCATCGTCGCCGAAAACGACGCCGCGCACGGTTCGGTGCCGCCCCCGCCGCCTCTCTTCACAGGCCGCGACGTCAGTCATCAAGGCCGTACCTTTTCGCTCGCTGTCCACTTTGATATCGGCGGCGCCGGCTGCAGTGTTTTTTTCGGGCGTGAAGGCGCGGCCGGCAGCGTTCAAGGTGAACTTCGACACGCGTGTGGCAGACTTCTGACGCATGTACCGTGGCGCCGCGAGCCGAGAACTTGGCCTCCTGAGCGTTGTAGAAAGACAATCCTTCCTGTTACTGGTAGGGGCAGCGGTTGTGAGGGGCCGTCAGTGTGAAGGTGGGAGGGGGTCCGTCCAACAGACAACTACGAGAAGAACAGTGATTCGTGGCGCGAACAAAGAAACAAAAGCAACCTGGCATACGGAGACAGGCCGACCCGCTACATCCCTCCCCCTCCGAATTCAATGTACTCGGTGGCGAACCAATCACCCGGCCCCAGCTCCCTCAGCCTGTTCATCAACGCCAGGAGGTTGCCTGTCATCACGCACGCTCTTGTCGCACAGCAGCACCTTCGTGTCGCAAACACCGCGGCCGGGGGGTCGAAGGAACGGCCGCCGCCCCATTTCCAGTTGAGGGCGTTGGAAACTGGCACAAGACCACCGGGGGGGGGCGTGGGAGCCAGGCGGGCGGGCCCTCCGCGGCGTCCACAGCGGAGCGTCCAAAAAAAAAGGACGCACGGAGCCCCACGAAGGGTGCGTCACCCTCATGGCGACCGCCATCGGCACACGACGAGTGGGTGCTTTCGATCGTTTCGGCGTGGTCCGACGGCGAGCGGGCAGGTGACAGAGATAACAAGTTCCGTGAAGGCGAGCGTGGAGCGCACCAACATAAAACTTCAGATCGCTGATGGACGAGGGCATTCTGTTTCGTGTCGACGCGAGGTACACTTCTTTTTCAACGTTCTCCGTACGACGCGACTCGCCACAAGGCCTACTCGCTCTCCGGCTCGCCCGCCGAGTGAGAAAATGAAGCACGCTGCGACATGGAACCACTGTCGTGGATGGCGGAGATCGAGGCGCGACCTGTGGAGACTGTGGCAAGATTGCGGACATCGTCGTGGTTTATTGCTCCAGACCCGTTGCGGTTTTGTGGTAGGCAGGAACGCGCAGCGGCATGGAGCTGCAGCCTATTCAAGCGCCGGGTGGAGCACAATGGCATGAAGGACCACTGGAAAGTGTCGAGACAAAAAGCGCCGAAAGCGAAACAGGATCAGCACCGTCACAATGCGGAGAAGCAACTTGTCAGAGAGCGTTCGACCGACCACAACGAACAAAAAAAAAAACTGGTCGGACGCCAGCCGGGGGCGGGAAAAAGCGCGTAGAAGTACAAACGGCAATAAAAGAGGGCACTCCAACATCGTCAGTTATGTACGCATCAGGGGGCTCGGTCCGTGGCGGCCATGCTATGAAGAGCTGAGTTGAACCAAAACAATGACGAGGTACCATAGTACCAGATACCCACTCATGACGGTCCAGCAGCGGCAAGCAGCGACGAGTGCACTCGAGTCGTCCCTCGACGTACGTTGTCCGCCCCCAGAACGGCATCTGCCGTTGCATTGGGCGTCCGCCGCTGAGAGGGCAACCGTCACCTCGGTCCGCGACAATGAACGCAGGCATGTTGGCCACCAGCCCTGTGGGAACTGGAATCGGCAAGGACTGGGCGTCACCACGGGAACCTGCGGCCGTCGTCGTCTCCGGGATTCGATTTGCCCCGTTTGGATCTCTCCGGAGGAGTGCTCCATGTGCATTTTGCATTCCCAGATGACATCGGTCCGCGTGCCGATCGCCAACCTCGGTTGGGAATGCCTGGATTGCCATGGGAATCTCCGTGGTGCTCAAGCAGGCGACATCACATTCGTTTCAGAGCACCTTCGGACGCAGGAATTCTTTCCAATGGAAAGGTAGCCCACCTCAAGGCCATGAAGACCCCTTTGCCGCAGTGAGAAAAAATACCAGAGCGTCGTTCTTCAGGAGCAGCACGTGCGGCGAGAGTGTACCACACGGAACACCCGCTATCACTCCATGATAAACGGCTCGCGTCACTCACACCAGCCGGAGACAGTGCAACGTCAAATAGAAGCGTCCTACGCTTCGGATTGGTACGCGGAGCACTCGAACACTGGGTCAACAAGCTCGAGGACCCAGTGTGGTGGCACATGCACGACACGATCTGCACACCGGGGTTTTGTGCTCTCGGAGATGGGGGAAAAAACAAACAAGTCAGACGTCCTGTGAATCGAACCTGGGATCAAGAACAGTCCAGCTCACAGCATTGACATTTCCGTCTTGAGCTGTGTTGTGACGCTGCCCTGGTCGACTTTGAAAGATTTCCTCGTTCCATTTCTGTGATGGAATTGTAGGAGCTCTTCCCCACGGGGGCTACGCTCATCTGGTAGACAAAAGAATGCGGATCTTGTGGGATTGGCCAATCATGAGTGCAAAATGACGACGCCCCCGATGCCGCGTGGTCGTGAGACACGTCGGTTATTCGGCCATCCTTCTTCTTTCTTGTGGTTCGGTGGCTTGTATCTCTCCAAACGCACTCGCGGAGTACGAGATGCGCTCGAATGATGTTGTCGAAGGGCGACATTGTCACTTCGTGAGCATTGAGTCGCACAGGGCAAGAAAACGGAGGGCATCGACACGCTGCATCGGTCTTCCAAAACTGCAGTGAAGCCGCTCGGCAGTCGTCCATGTCCTCGCGCTTCAGGGAGCCAGTTCATGGGAGCAAACACGAGTAGGAGCACGCGCACGTGCGACTGCTGGTGGAAATTCCTCATGCCAAAAAGGCAGTGCAGCACAGACAAGTGTTCATGATGCCCTTTTCACGGCGACCGAGACATGCGAACGAAAGCAGAAAGATGGGGGAGCAGCAAGACGTTTGTGTCACACACAGCTTCCCCAGATGCGGCATACAAGGCAGACCTACATACAACAGCACACATCTTCCCCAGATGCGGCATAAAAACTCAGACCTACACACAGCAGCGTACACTACGGCAATGGAACAGGGCAGAAACAGTCTAAAACGTATGAGCCAGGAGCAGCACACCACAGAACAAGACACGGAGAGGGACCGCAACGAGATACAGGCACAAACAACAAGTTCTTCCCAGCGCCACACGCTCAACGCATGCGCCGCAGGAAGCGCATTACTCGGCACTCGGTGGCGTACGGAAGATTCCCTCGGTGGGTGCGGTGACAAAAAGTCATGATGGCGGCGGTCACGAGGCTGATATCCTCCTCTACTGCGACGATGCCGGCAATGTTTCCTTCCATGGCGCCCATCGTCAGCTCGTTCATCAGCTCGACTTGGCGTCCGGGCGACAGCTGCACCCCAGCAAAAGAGGCAATTGAGATTCCGACCTGGTACGGGGTGAACTGCCGGAAAGCACCTGCGGAGGGAGCGCCAGCAAAGTCGTCAGCCGCGGAAGACGAACGAAGAGGACGAACAGCACTTAAGAGCGGCCGGCCGGCAGAGGCACCATGCGCCGGTCGAAGGGGACCAGGCACAGACTCGTGGGGACCCGCGATTCCCCCACGACACGCCGCTGCCGTCGCTTGCTGACCACCTTCCGACAACGGAGGAGACACAGAACAAACACGTGGCCACGACAGCGCTGGCGGCCGGCCGGCATCTGCACACGGGGCATGGTGAACCCGTGCGCGGGAGGGAGGCAGCCCCTCGGCTACCGCCAGCGGAAGAGGCGCCCTAGTTTCCGGCGTCATCAATGAAGACGAGCGGGGAAACGCTGTGTCCGTCGATGAAGCCAGAAAGAGTCGACCTGACATGGCCGCCCGCCTCGTTAAGGCAATCACTGCCGCCGCACGGTCAGCAAAAGACGCTACCCCAGTGCTTGCGTCCGGGCGAAGTGTAGACCGCGCCACGGAAGGGCCATGCGCGGGTGTCGTTGCCGCGGGCGGCAGTCCGACCGCCGCCAATGTCCCCGTTTCGGGCGCTCCTCCAGCACCCACAGACGCCACCGATGCCCCATCCGAGAAACGACCTGCCAGTGCCTTGCCCACATCCTTCGATGCGCCCCCCTGTGGCAGCGGGGCACTTGGTCCCCACTGTACAGTTTTTGATGGGGACGCCGGCGCAGGGACCGCGGCGACGTCGTCGCGACGCACAGCCGGGCAGGTTGCGGAGCCCGGGGTCTCTCCCGTCGCGGGTGATGTCGCCGCCAGAGCGGATGGCGAGGTCGCTGCCACTGGTGATGCCGTGCCCGCTGTCGGCCTGGCTGTGTGCGGGGACCCCGCCGATGCGCCGCTCGCGGTTGTATCCGACGGTGGAGGCTTGCAAGCTAGGAAGACGGAGCGCGCCGCAACCGGCTGCCGGGATGAGGCCGTTGGCTGCGGCGAGTTGTCATTCTTGCGCCCTTGTCCGACCCGACCGACTCGGCCGGGGGACCGGCGGCCCCCGCCGCCGTGTCGTCCGGATCGGCGTATCCCCGACCGTACTGCCGACACATACAGCCCATCCGCACCGCCACTGCGGTCGGCAGTGCGCCTCCGCAAACCGCACGCGTTGCACAGAGTTTGACCTCGCGACCCTGACCGCCACTGCGGTGTGGCGGAAACCTGGCAAAAAGAGCACACCCGTCCCATGTTGCGAGCCGGTGCGCAACGACGAAAGGCCGCACGCGCCGACCGACAGCGCAAAAGAGGCACAAGTGAGGAGGTAGAGAGGAAGGTGAGGGCACAGAGCGCAGACAATGGATCGCCGCGACGGCGTGACGGCGACAAAAGCCCAACCCGCGTCAGATTCTGAATGGTGGTGCTGTTGCGGGAGGGGCCGACAGTTGCGCAGCACAAATAGGACGGGTGCGCAAGCCAAACAGGCACCCCGCCTCTTCGCGACCGCGCGTGCGACACACGCCGCGCGCGTCGGGCAGCCGCGGCCTCCATGCCCAATCACCTGGATGCACCCTCCCCCTGCTCTCCCCAGAACCCCACGTGGGGCAGCCGGTCTTGCCGAGTCCCAATGTTGTTCACGCAGCGGCCGGCTTCCTTACCGTTGCGGTACCCCGGGAAGGCGAAACAGAAGGGGTGCGGCCTTCCTTGCGGCGGCCGATGTGCGCGAGGAGGACTAACGTCGACGGCGCGCCGGGGGGTGTGGCGCCAGTACTTGCCTGCTCGAGTGTATCTGCAGCCGCCCACATGGTCGGCCTCAGAATCGCGAAATGCAAGGCCTCGCAGACCAGGTGGTCAGGCACTGTCAAGGCAAGTAGAGCGAGTCAATTGCTTCTCAGACAGTGTTCTCGATGACCACTGAGTCGACACCGTGCGAATGGATGGCCCTGGGGATCGAGCAATCTCCTGCCAGTCCCCATGTATGAATTTGTAATATAATTCCAGAATGTACAATGGCGATTCCAAGTGATTGGTCAGGGGCGCGCCACTTGTTTTTAACGGAGGCACGACGTGACACCCGGCCGTCGCCATCCCGTTCACGACCTCTTCCCCAACCCACCTACCAGTGGTGCGCGTTGTCCTCTCCGTCACACGCCCACTTACCGCCCCAGCGGTCTCTCGCTGTGCCCCAGACTCCCCTCTTCATCACGAAGACCGGCTCTGCCGTGCCGAGCGCTCTCCAGACGACGACAGCCGGCGGCAGGCTGTACCATTGCCTGGCGACGGCGTCTACCGACTGTTCGGCACCAACGACACACGTTAGACACCGACGGGCGCGATGACGTGGAGGTGACGGAGCGCTCGTCGACTCCTCGTTATCGTTAGCAGGGCGGGTTGCCGTCCCGGTGGCAGAAGTCAACGACTCGACGCGTCGTTGAATCCGGCGGGGAAGGGGGCCGCTGACGCCTCCGCCGCCGCAGTCGCAGCAGTCGCCAAAACACAGGTGGCTGCGGCTGCAGCGTGAGCGGCGACGACGGCGGCTACGCGGGGAGTTGCCAGGTGGCCGCCGCTGCGGCCGCCGACTCGGTGGCAATTGCCGTCAACCGCAGGTGGCTGCGGCGGACGCGGCGACGACGGCGGCGACGGAGGTGCGGGTGGCCGACAGCGCCGGCCACGTGTTGGATGTGGCGCCGATGGCGGTGGCGGCGCAGCGAGCAGTTGCCAGGTAGCCGCCGCGGCGGCCGCCGCCTGGGTGGCAACAGAAGGCAACCAGCTAGTGTCTGTGGTGGACGCGGCGACGACTGCGGCGACGCGGAGAGTTGCCAGGTGGCCGCGGCTGCGGCCGCCGACTCGGTGGAAATTGTGGTCAACATGACGGTGGCTGCGGCGGACGCGGTGACGACGGCGGCGACGGACGCGCGGGTAGCCGACAGCGACGGCCTTGTATCGGACGTGGCGCCTGCGGTGCGGCGGCGGCGGCAGTGGCGCTGCGGCACATTCAAATCGACCATCGAGACGCCTGCCATTTATGGCGTCTTCGCCAGCAGCGGTACGGACTGCTGTAAACTCTTATTGTTCGGGGCCGGCGTGCACGGCGGAGGCCAAGACCGAGTCTGATGCGTTTCGCCGCTTGGCTGCCCGTCGCCCGGGCTGTAACCGAAGGACGAGAGTTTGGGCCGCATTGCACCTACGAGGCGCCGCCGTTTTGACGCGATGCGGCGCGTCGCCGCTGGTCGCCGGGGAGGCGAACGACGAAGGAGGGGGTGTGGCAGATTTCACCAGCCGGCCGCCGCCGAATTGCGGACCGAGTAGCCAGAGTGTCCGCCGCCCCCAAGCTGAGGTGCCTCCGGCGGTGCGCGACGTTCTCCGCACTCGAAACAAGTTCCTCTTCCACACCTCTTCTCAACTCGCGCTTCAAACTCGCCATTAACACAGGATTCCCTCGCCCAGTCCCTCTCCCTTACCCTCGCACACGCGTTCGCATGCCATCTATCCTTCAGCTCTCTTTCTGCCCCCAGCAACCCCCCATCAGTTCAACGGTCTTCGGCCGCTTCTCCCGCTGACTTGTGGTCGTCCATTGCGTCCGCCAGGTCCTCCCCCTCGTCGTCTTCCTCTCCCTCCACTCTCTCCTCTCCCTCCTCATCGTCCTCTCCCTCCTCTCCTTCGTCATCGTTGTCTGTCCCATCCTCCTCTTTCTCCACATCATCCAGCGCGGACTGCTGGACAGAGAGATTGCCCTTGTCCGCGTGGTCACCGACGATATAGGCGTGCCTGCTGCACCAGGCCGCGTAGGACGTCTGGACAAAGGTACACCTCCCGCGCTGGAGGCAAAGGAAGTGGAATACCTTTGAACAGGAGCTCACCTGGCAGCCAACAGTTGCTCCCAGAGAGCCGCACGAAGAGCAACGCATGTGACGTCCGCGGCGGTAAGCCTGCAGGACATTGCGCAGGGTGCCTCCGTTCTCGTCGCAGTACACCTCGGGAGCCCACAGCGCGCATATTTCATGGATGAAGATGAGACGAGTGGTCGAGGGTAGCCGGTACGGCCCCATGAGCGGGGAAGGTAGGATGCCGCCCGTGCGGGTGATCTGCGGGCACAGACCACAGCGGGTGTTCGGGCGACGTGGCCCGGTCATGGCTCTGCCAGCACCTGGCACACCCCGCGAGGAGAAGGAGAGTACACCTTCGTACGGGAAGAGAGAGAAGCAGTACAGCGCGATGCCTCGCAACGAGAAAAGGAGAGCATGCACCCAGCCGGTCTTCTCCATCGTCCACTCTGCAGAACACCTGCTGTGAAGCTCATTCTGTTGAACGCGTGACTGGAAAAGACTAGCGGACCCAGCAACATCGCTTTTGTTCGCTGTGGAACGGCCTCTGACTGACTGCATTGCACGGACATGCCGGAGAACAAAGATGCTGTTGTCGATGAAGGGAACAAGACGAATTTGTGCGCTCTGTCGACAAAGCCAGTAGTGCTTTCAGTGGGCGAAGTGTCTTGACCTGTTTCTCATCTGAAGTGCCAGCCAATGACGAGAGAGGAGAAATGTCATGCTGACAGCTACGCCGGCCGTACAGACAAAACCGGCACTGTCAGGCGAGCGCGTTTGCATGCACATTTCGAGCGTGGCGGCACGTTCCGCAAAACACGATCCTCTCATTAGGGAGCCACCAGCCGGTGAGGGGCTCCTGGAGGGGTGCTAGTAAGAATTGGTGGTTTCGCGAATGTGGCCTGAGGCGGGTTTCCTCTCCCACTTCGCCCGGGCCCTTGGAACAGTACAACACAGCGCGGTAGATTTTTTGCGTGACGAGTGTTCAGAATCCATCTGCGATCACGATGTCGCCTGGAGGCCGAATATCTGAGCCGCGCGAGAGGTCAAAGTTGGCGAGAGATGGATGCTTTCTCGCGCTGCTTTGTGACCATTTGATTCAAGTCAGGGCACCTGCGAGACGATACTTCCGCCGTCTGGGGCGTTTGGCATTATCCAATTCTCGTCCCTTTCTCGTGGCGCGGAACCACCGTCGACGCGGCGTCCGGGGGAGGGCCCCGGGGTTGCAGCTTCGGGGTTGGCCAATCTGCTGGTTTTTGAGGCGGAGCGGCTGGGGATGGGTGGGCCTCTCCGACAGTTTCATGATGAGGGGGTGAGACTCTCATTGGAGGTCGCCGTTGTGGCGACGCGCCGTGGATGCCGAGTTCAGAGGCGATGGTCGCTGCCGCTGCGGTATTGACTGGAAGCGTGGGCGGGCGTCACCTCCGTGGCCAGTGTGGCAGCGAAAAATCGATCTCTTCTGGTCAACTGGGAAGCGGGGGCCTTTCAGCGGCTTGCGGGGAGGGAAGGGATGGACAGTCGGTGTCGGTCGTGTTGTGAAGCAAGTAATACTTTCGGTAAAAAGAGGAGAGCCAAACGCGTTACAACAGTGCACTCAGGCCCGTCCCGTGTCCCTCCTCCGTGTGTACAGGCAGCGTGAGAGTGACTTTGCCAATCTTGTTGGGAGCGCCATCGACGACCCCAGCAGAGTTGTTGGCCTTCCACACAATACCAGAGGGGTCAGTGGGAGCGTCTGGCATGTCTGCAGCATCCATCAGTCGAACGGCAAGCTCACACAAATGGCTACCGATGGAAGCGTCAAAATCCTCCGTTTCGCGAGCGGCGACGCGCACACGCTGGCCACCTTCCTCGCGACCCAGAACAAACCACTCCTTCCCGGCGGCGTCAACGTGGCGGTGCACCAGGGTGCGCCGCACCTTGTTGCCGTTTCTACGAACAAACGTTGCCGACCGACACGCGGACGTCAGCTCGGCGGGTACACCCACTGCCGACAGCACCGCCAGCGGGCCGTCCACGCGAGCCACGCACGTTGTACGCACCGCAGCGCCCCACCCGTTGACCATTTGCAAGCCCGCGCGCCGCACAAACTGTGTGAAAGCCTCCCGCGAGCAGTCGTGCGTGATGACAAGCTTGACCCGCTCCCCGTCTTTGTCCCCTCGCGGGGAAGGCGGGCACCGACGGAGACGGCACAGAACAGCACTCAACAGGCCGTCCTGCAGGTCCTTGCCCCTAGCATCTGCCCCCTCTCGCTCATGGGCTTGTCGAATGCTCTGAAAGCTGCCAAGCAGCGACTGGGCCACGCTGGCCTCGCGCCGCGGCGCGTCGACCAGCTCCTCCCGCTCGGCGTCGCGCGCGAGCAGCCCCGCCAGCTTGACTTGGATATCGTCAATGTCCCTGGTGTGGTTGCGGCGGGGCTTGACTGCCGACGCGGCCGCCTGCACCGGGGCGGAGCGCGCCACCCCAGCCACACCATGCGATGCGGAGACGGCAGGCGGCGGCTCGGCGCCGCCGACGACCATCAGCGGCGCGGCCACAGAACGCAAAGCAAGCGAGCCAATGGCCGCAGGAGTAGACATTTGCAGCGGCGGGGGCTGCAGCGCTGCAGACGGGGGAGGTTGTCGGCGGGGGTGGCTCGGCCCGCTGCCGCCGCTGCTTGAGTGGCTAGCCGAGCCGGGAACCCCTCCCCGGGACGGTGACGGCCGACGGGAGCGACTGGAACTGGAACTGCGCGTTGAGTGAGCCGGGGGCTCCCCGCCGCTCATGTCGGCACCGCCCAACAGCAGAGTAAGGTATCTGGCCGGGTCACCAGGTGCCTTGGGGCGGTGAGGCGGGTAACCCGTCAGTTGGATCGTGGATAGAACACCTTTGGGGTAAAGGGGTGGTGGGGGAAGCCCACAGAGAAAGGGAGGGTTGAGGACGGAGGAAGCCAGGTCAACGGACGGGGAGACGCCAGGGCAGCGCTGCGGACGGGGCAGGAGACGTCCTGGCCCTGGGTGCAGGCGGTGAGGCAGCGCCTAGCATCCACGTGCTGGAGACGCGGCCCTGCCAACCAAAACCAAGCCGAGCGACACAGCCCGCGCATCCAAGGACCGCTCGGGCTTTGAATTTGACGACAGACGTTTGAAAGCCTTCGCTGGAGTTCAAATGATGGATCGTCTGTGATACACGTTTCACTCCCGGCTCGATGATCCAGTACAACCGGCATCTTTCTGCTCGGACAGGGCACTATTTCTTCTGGGCGGCCGCCCTCACACGGTCTAGTTACCGCCACGTAGAGCGGGCATGTCGGCAGACTGCTCACGTGCCGCTGCCGTCAATCCATCTCTCCAGGAGTGGCGGCCACCAGTGCCCCGGAGCCTGACTGCCGCGTTGCTCGTAGCCGCCTGTCGTTCCAAGCTCGACGCGGCGCGGACGCAGGCTGCCCGGCCCACCTTAATCCAAACGCCTTACCACCACCCCACCAATGGCAGCGGCACGCACTACCAATCTCAACGAGGGCTTGCGCCGGTTGGGATTGAACGCCGACACGGAAGACAGCGTTTTTTTTTCATGGTCTCGGGCCTTCGGTTCGTCCAACTTTGACGCTTTCCGAAGCATCGTGCCCGCGCCCGACCACGTCTTCATGCTCGGTATCACTCGGCGGCTAATCAAGGCGCTATTTTCGGTCCTCTCCAAGGACCAGCGCGTGGTGGTGTCAACGTCGATGCGGGACGCGCTGGCACTGTCAGGACTAAGGCGGACGCGTCCCTACAACTTCAACTCTAAGGACGTGCACTCGCTCCTGATCTACGAGTGGGCGGCCGTGCTCACTATCTCCATTGTAGCTATCAAGCGGTCCATACCGTTGTCTTCGCCGACCCCTGCGGCAGTGGCGCGCCCCGCGCCGTTGATGGTCCTTCTGGGTATCTTGGAGAAATTCCACATGCTGATGTGCAAGACATACTTCTCCCCGCGGGTAGACCTCGATGGTGGCGACGCTTGCCGAGCGGCCATGACGGTGGAGGAGCTGTAGCGGCTGGCGTCTGAATTCCTCTCGTCCGTGGACGCCGCCTGCCGTCGCGTCGAGTGCAGTGGACTCACGTCCATGCTGGACGTGCCCAACCTCCACCGAGTGCGCGAAATATACTACTTTTCCTTTCCCTGGTTCTTGCACATTAAGCACACTCGGGAGCTCCATTTTGAGGCTGCCCACCAGCCGCTCAAGAAAGCAGCCCTGTCTGGAAACGGCCACGATGACGCGCGGCGAGCCATGTACAGGATGGGCGACGAGGAGACGCTCTCACGACTGGTACTGGCGCCCACCAAGTTCCGCGTTCCCTCCGAGTGGATGCGGCACGCGGGGATCCGAAAGGCTGTGTCAGAGGCGCTACCGCTGTGGAGCAAGGGGGCGGGTGGGTGGTTGATAGGTGGCAAGCGTCTGGCGCCCGACGAGGTGCCAGCTCAAGCCGTGGCGCTCGCCAAGCACCCCTGTGCTCAGGACTTTGATCCGGCGTGGCGTACCGCGGCCACGCGTATCGATGCTCACCCTGCTAGATTGGGAGACTGCCTAGGCGTTTTGTGTGCCGGTCTGCACCACGCGCAGCGCCTGATACCAGTCGCCGTGGGCGACGCAGCGCGCACCCATGGGAGCAAGGTTGAGTTTTTTCGGATCCGGGCACTCTTCTTGAGTGCCCGCGGGCAGCCCATGGCAGTCCTCAATCCGTTCCGGGCGATAGGGGCAGGGGTGTATGTGGTAGAAGAGAGCCGCTTTTTGGCGGTTGTTTTTGGATCCGGGGTGCGGCGAGCGCTCGTGGTGCATGCTTGTCAGCTTCAATGCCCTGTCACGGACAGTGAGCAGATAGAGCACACCGACGAGAACCGGTGGCATGTGATAGCACGCTCGGACCTTTACCCGGCAATTAGCGCATAGGGCGCCTTTTCTTTTTCTCTTGTGCAGTCCCGAGATCCTATACAAGCCACAGTTCAATACGACTCGGCAAAGAATAAGAGCGCCGAAGCTACCCATTTTACACGGCACAGTGCACTGTCACCAAGCCGTCTTCCATACAGCGGCCAAAACAAACGCGCACACTTCCTCGTCCACGGCTGTAGCCGGAGGCCGCCCAGAATCAAGATTACAGCTGGCGCCTCCGACGCCCTCCGCCACGCGTGGCAACTCGCGGCCACCCCCACGGCCCCGGGGAAGGTGCCACTACCCCCGCGCCCCCATTCTCCCGGACCTCCTCCGGTGCTGAGCCCTCTAGACACACTGCCGCCCCACCCCACCGACGTCGTCCTTCATATATCCAACGCGACCAATGCATCCCGCACCGCGTCCAACACAGCCGCGGACCGATCCGTCGTGCGCATCAGGGAGATGTCGGCGGATGACCCCGCCTTGGCATACTGGCTGCCACCGGCGCCGGGAAGCACGTAAGAGCATAGAGTGCACGGGGCGCCGGCACCGTGGCCCTTTAACTTGCAGCTCTTGGACACCTGCGGGTAGTCGCCGACGTAGAAGCTCACGTCCACCTTGACGCGGATGGGGTTGCCGTCCGGGTCCGACACCACCCAGCCATCCTGGATGCCGACTGTGAGGTCGACCTGGATATGCCGCAGGACGTTGTCAGAGTCGACATCAGGGGGCACGACGCCAATTGTGCGCGTCGCGTGGCGCGTCGTCCGCCGACGGTGCAGCCAGCTCATGTACGACATGTACACGCCGCCGAGCGAGGCCTTCCGCTGCCGTCTGACATTGAATTCGTCGCTATAAAAAGCCAGGCAGACAACTAGAATGGGGATTTTGTCGGCGCCAATGCATTCGAGCTTAAACGGGGGAGGGTGGATGGTATTGGTCCAGCCGACCACCGCGCCGGGCTCGTGGCACACCCGGGAAACCGGAACTGCCCGCGCCCCCGTCGACACGAAGTTGACCGTCGGGTAGTCACCCACCCCCCAGTGGCGCAGAAGCAAGTCACCCCGGTACTCTCCCTCACAGGAGAGGGAGGCGAGGAAGTCCCCCGCGTGCACTCCGTCACCGTCTGCCACCCCCGCCGACGCCGACGCAAAGCGACAGTCGCCGACCTTGTACCCGTGCAGGCCGCCGCCCGCGCGCAAGGACACGTTCACTGTGTCGCCGGGTGAGTAAACGATGCCTGACAGGGAGAAATGGCCCACCGTCGAGTCGCCGCACAAAGCCGACCACCGCCGCCGGAAAAACGGCGTGTCGACGAATTCGGGTTCGAGCTCCAGGTCCGCAGCCGCGCACTCGTCATACTCCTTGAACAGGTCGTAGGTATCCTTGAACGCCATATCCCGCGCAAGGTGCGTGCTCGGCAGTACAGCGAGCAGATCCACAGTAGAGCCGCGGCGCGTCGGCGCCGAGAAGGAGGAGAACGGCAACGACCAGCCCTCCCGCACCCGGGCCGCGTACTTTCCGCGCATCGTACAGAGGCAGGGCAACGGCGCGTTTGGGACGTGGTGGTTGTGCATATCCCTCACAATGTCCTACAGCTTGTCGCCCGCGTCGCGCTGACCGCGGAGCAGCAAGTACCCATACAGCTGCTCCGGTGTGGTGAAGGGGTGGCGGAAGGGGGCGCGCAGCGCCGCCATGTTGGCCGTGGCGCTGGGGCGGGGTGCGTCATCCGACGCGAGCGGCGTGTATCCGGACAGATAAGAGGTGAACGTGGCGGGCTCAGTCGTCTGCCCCCCCAGTCCAGACTCGCCATCAACCTCGGAGAACACGGCATCGACGTCACCGTCGAGTTCAGCACCAATTTGTTCCCAGGCTGTGTCGGTAGAGGCCCCAAATCCGAGCCCGTGCGGCACGCCATCCCCCTCCTCCTCCTCGTCCGACCATCCCAACAAATAGGGAGGGGGGGCCTCGTCGCACTCTGCATCCTCCGGGTTGTTGTCGGCCAGCTTCAATGCGCCGTTTAATTCCCGGCCGGTGGGAGAACGGTCGTCCGCGTCAGCGCAGACCGATGCATCGAGCACCGCAGGCGAGGGACGAGCCAGCACCTCGTTGAGACGACTTCTGTCAGCCATCGACGCCAGTGGTGCAGATGCAGAGCGGAGCAGCGGCGGCATAGGTGGTAGCGGGGGGCGGTCCATACCATCGCCGCCGCCACGCGCACTCGCCGGTGTGGCCAACGAGCCAGCCACGGCAGAGGTTGAAAGCGAGCGTGGCACGCACGTCCTCCGACCCCGCTTCAGGCCAGCCCCCTGCGTGGTCACAGGAGGCAGTGGCAGCCAGCGACCCATAATACTGCAGCGAGGAACCTAGGCGGCCGCAGCGCGGCGCACGCGTCTGGGACCTGGAGCACAGCGGCACGTGCCGACTGTTCCTGGCTGGGGTGCACAAGCACAGAGAGGAGGTGTGGTGGCGGGCAGACACGTTCTTGGTGGCGGTAGGTCTGGAAATTTCGACCATGAAGGCCACGGGAGACCACGCAATCCCACCTCCCACGCCCGTCGTGCGACTTATCAAAACAATCACAGTCCGCTCCAGGTGACCCGCAGGCCGCCCGACGTCACCTCCGGTTCGCCCGACGTCACTCCCGCTCCGCCCCGCGTCACCCACAGTCCGCCCCAACCGCCCCCCCACATGAACTTGTTAATCTCAAGCACCGCCGTGTACTGGATGATCGTCTTGCCCGCCGTGAGGAAGTCGAGGATGAGCACGTCCTTGTGGAAGGCGCCGGAGAGACGGAGAGGATGACCACGAACAGAGGGCGTGGAGAGAGGCAGCGTTGAGAGCCGAGTTGAGTAATAGAATATACAGCGCGTGCGCACTGCAGCGGTCGGCGGGGGCGGCCGAGTAGATGGAGATCAGCAGATCAGGGGGGATGGCCGACATCGGCGGGGTGAGCGTGGGGAAGAAGGCCGGTCAATGTCTCGGCGCGGGTGTGCATAGGTGCGGATTGGGGGCGCCGGTACGGCAGAGGGAGGGCGTGGGGGTGCACAGTTGTTCTGCCAACGGCGCGCGAGAGTGCAATGCAGCGGCCGCGCCGTCGACGACTGCTGCGCCCCCCCTCCCGATGAGCCAGGGCGTGGAATTCGCCACCCGTACGAACAACCCCCCCTCCTCACGCGCACACCACACGCCGCCACATCCTCCACCGCCCCGCCTGGCCGGCAGCCCAGTGAAATGCGGCTCTGCTGGGGCGGCCGCAGCGAAATCTGCTGCGACGACGCGGCCACGCTGCAGAGCCACAGACAGCACGCGAAGGAGGCGCCGGCTGCGACGCGCCGAGACACTGGCGACGGGGGGACAGAGCAGACGAACGGCGCCCGCGGTCGCAGCGCCCGGTGTACTGCCAAAAGAGCCGTGCGCGGCTGCTCTCACTGTCTAGCGGCACCAGAACGCAGGTAGAGCAAGCGGGCGGTGGACGAGCAGTGCCAGTGTGGGACATTCGTGACTGCACTCGACTGCTCAATTTCCGTTGTCTGTGCCACCAATTTTCGGAGCGGCGCAAAGCTGCAAGACACGCCATCTATGTCTGGCAGAGCCGCGGAAACACGGGCGAATCGAACGGGGGCACCGACGCGCGCGCCCTGTCACCCGCGGCAAGCCGCTCCCTCACCTATGTGTGCGGAACGGTTTGCACGCCCCACATCCCCAACCTCCGACGGGCTGCTTCCCCAAGCATCTCTCCGCCTCGATCGCACTGCCTTCTCCCCTCTACCGCGTCCCCACCGCTGTGGTAGTGATTCCTTCCGCTACTGCGCTCGGTGACCGTCACAATGACGGCTTGATACTCGGGGCGAGGCAAGGCGCCGGCCCACGCCTCGCGCACGTACACCACGGAAGAGCTGAAGCTGATGGAACAGTGCCGATCGCAGCAGCACAAGATCTACCTTGCGGTCGCCATGTCGGAGCAGAAAGACCTGCGCATCCTTTTCGCAGCCGCCCGTTGACGCCAGGCCATCCTGCTCGACGTCCCGACTCGTGTATTTGAGGTGGCGGATGGCATCATGCATCAGGTGGCTGTGTGTGTTGACCGTGTCATCTCTGGGCAGATGGCCGTCAGCAACGACCTCCGCGTCTTTTCGGCGGGCGTGGATCTGGTGTCAGGCGTGCACCTGGCAGCGCGGGGTGACTTTTGCAAACAGCTCATCATGCAGTGGGACTCTGCTAAGGCGGCCGCGCACACGTCTGGTGATTGCTTCAACGCCAGCATCCGCCACGATATCAATGTCTCAGAGGTACCAGGCGCGTACGCGGCCGTCCACAACCGCCCTGCTTATGGCCTCTGCCGGCCAGTGGACGAAATCGTCGTGCTGAATGAGCTGGGCGGGCACGCAGCGAGGGCCGGGGGATTCCATCTGTCTGGCGACTGCTTCTACGACCAGTTCTCGCGCCTCCTGTACCGAGGTGCTGGCGCTGCCTGCAATTGGAAGGCGCCCTCGGGGGCGCCCCACCCGTAGGGAGTCGATTTGGCAAGGCGTACTGTCGCTGGGGTGGCTTGTTTTAGTGCCAAGGAACGGTGTCCTGCCGCGGTGGGAGCTGTGTATGTCATCGAGTCGGAGGGCCTTCATGTACATAGATCGTTAGATTTTTTATGGCATGCAACCGTCTTCTCACCACAGCTCCACCTCTGGTGTCGGCACCATAAACGTCGTTGCGGCCGGAAATAATGTGTAGCAGCGTGGTCCCGTCGCCGCCCGCATCGGCACCCGCCGCGGCGGTCCATACCACCCCAGGTGCAGGTTCATCGCGGAAGGCAAATCTTGAGCATTGATTGGCGATCCACGCTAACATGAAGGCGACCTCCGTGGCACTGGCCTGTGGGAACGGGAGGAGCTTGTGTGCCCGGCTCGTGCCCGTGGACTCACTTTTCCCATTCATGACCGTCCCCCGCTCCATCCTTGTGTCCGTGCATACTCTACTTTTTCCTATATATGAGAGAGCCGTGCTCGGTTACAACAGAGCGCTATGATGCATGACAGTCTTTATCTTCCCCGTCGAAGTCCAACGTTAAGACAAATGTCGACATGAGAGCGGCCGACGGCACAGGGGACATATGAGGAAGCCCCCACCACTGCCGAAGCCAAAAAATAACCAGAAGAACAAACAAAAAGCAAAGCACATATGCAGGCAAAAAGCGACTGATGAGACAGACGCCACAACTGCTAATAGTGAGCACAAGTACAAAGCGCACCGTTAAGCGCTGTACAGCCGGCCGTGTCGGCTTGGAATCTCCCTCACCCCTCTCAGAACACGTCCTCATCCTCGAGATCCTGGTTGCCGACGGCGTCAACGTCCACGTCACCATTGGCCACACCACCACCAGCACCGTTCACATCAGTCTGAGCGGCCGGACTGGCGGCCACCTCCTCCGCCGTCATCGTCTGGATGGAGACATTGAGGGCGAGGCGCTTGGTCGGCCGCGGGACCAGCAAGCTCCACACGCAGGGGCCGTTGGTGGCAGCGGCCTGAACGGCGGCCACGTCCGCCCCGCTCCACACCTCGCGTGGCGAGATGACGACGCGACGCAGGCACTCGGCCGTGATGAACTTGACGTTGGGCTCGAACTCGTGGGCGTGGCGCACCAACGCCGACAGTACGTCCTCTGCGAGGCTATAGAGACACACCTCGCGGACGACCCAGCGCTCGGACGCGGGCCCAGCCGCCCCGCTGACCGTCGAGATGGAGCCCGTCGCGGACGCCAGGTGGCGACTGATGCAAACGAAATAGGCGCTGCCGGCGGCGTCGCCGAGCGCCGGCTTGATCGCGGCCTCATCGCGGAGCTTAATGTGCACGCCATCCCGCTGCTGCATGGGGAAATACGCGAGATTCTTGTACACGACCTCACGCGCCACCGACCGCCCGTCGTTGAGGGCGTTTCGGATGATGGAGAGGCCCGCCTCGTCGACGCGGTCGAGGTTGCTCGGCACGAGCTTGTTCTTGTTTCGGAAAACCTCCGGCTGGTTGCCAATGGTCGCGTAGTCGGAGTATATCTTGTTCAAAATGCCCATGTTAACGCGGGTAAAGTTCTTAACGACAAAGCTGTTACCGCTGGACGACTTGGCCGCCGTCGGGAAAAAGGAGGTCAGCGTGTCGCCCTTGGCTTCCTCGTCCGCGTCGAGCAGCTTCACGCGGCGCGTCACGCCCAGCGCGTGGGCACGGCGGATCTGCGGCATGGAGAGCGCACGGTTCACAGCGACGCGGATCTCGTCCACGGAGCGCTGCTCAAAGGCGACGCCCGGGGTCGACGACTGCTGCATCTGCTCGACCATCGCCGCCACGACAATGACAGCCATGGCGGCGGCGATATCCTGCGTCTTGTCGGCGCGCTGCTCGTGCGCGACGAGCTCCGCCTTCACCAACGCCGCGAAGCCGAGGAGCACTCGGTCGTCTTGCACCAGGCGGTCCGCCTCGGTGGACACCTGGTCGCGCACCGCCTCGCACACCGCTTTGACCTCCTCCTCCCGCATGGGCGCCATGGCCACGGCGACCGCGGCCGCCAGCTCCTGCACGTCCTCAAGGGAGAAGCGCCTGTTCACCCGGCGGTTGGCCTCGGCGCCGTCGTCTGTGACCGACGAGCTGGGGCGGGGGCGGCGGTGGCCGGCCATCTTGTCGTTAAAGGGGGGATTGACGGCTGACACGTTGGTGGCGGTGACTGCGAGGAGTGGGGGCCAAAAGCGGGCCAAAGCGCACGGTGACACGGCGCCGGGGAGAGGGGCGTGGAGCACCCGCAACAAGGAGCACGCGGGGGTGGGAAGAAGAGCAGCACACAACAAACACCCGCAGAGGGGGAGGGGGCGGCCGAAAGGAGGCGGTGCACACGAGGCCGGGGGTGAGAACAGAGCGGCCTGGGAGGTGCAAGCGTGGGTGGAAGCGCCCGGGACAAGAGCAGAGAGGAGGCGGATTTTAAAAGAAAAGTGGGTTACCCCTAACAGCCGTCACGAGCCGACTGCGCGCGCCTCTCCGCCGCCAGGGGCGTCAGCAGCAGGGGCACCATTCCCACGCGCATCACGAAGGGGACGCTCTCACGAGGTAGCCGCGCACCATGCCTGACCGTGCGTGGTGCCGGCGCCCAGCGGGGCCGCAGGGCGACGCACGGCTGCCCGGCTCGGCGCCGGGTTGCCGGGCGACGCACGGCACCAGTCGGGGTGTGGCAGGGCGCGACCGACACTGTGGCGGGACGGCGTCCACGCCGCCACCCAAGGGAGTTAGAGCCGCACTAGACCGGTCGGCGCCTGGCCTAGGGGTGTGGCCGCGGCTGCCCTGTGCAAAGCCCGGCACTCGTGCTCGGCGGTTCTCGGAGGGTGCTCTTCTGGAGAAATTCCGAGGGATGAAAATTATCTCTGCAAGGATATCGTGGGCCAGACCGTTCGGCGTTCATTCGTGGCGCCCTGCCGGCCAGCTGGGCGGTGGCCCGTGGGCTAATTTTAGAGCTGTGCCCGCGCGCTCGCCGACACAACGCCAGCGGCGCCAACGGCTCCAGCGTGGCACATGCACGCACGGTCGGCCCCTGCCGCATCTCACCCTTCACGGATGGGTTCATGCGGCGTGTCAGCACCCGCGCCCGCGACAGGATGCGGGTCCAACGTCACGCACGGTCCCCCCCTGCACTGGCGCCCTTCCCTGCACCCCTTTCCCCGCTGACACCCCCCCCCCCCCCCCCCCCCCCCCCCCCCCCCCCCCTCCCCCCCCCCCCCCCCCCCCCCCC
>ENA-ORXC01000829-ORXC01000829.1-marine-metagenome-genome-assembly--contig:-NODE-829-length-19974-cov-4.193497_pt1 | contig 19974 bp, 28 predicted proteins | sample MGYA00237865_ERZ511478 | MGnify/ENA metagenome assembly ERZ511478 | reverse complement strand
AAATACCACCATCATCTGCTTGCCAGATTTCCACCTCATAATTGGTTAAAGGCGCGTTATTGCTAGATAAAAGCCTTCCATACATTCTCATTGGCTCACCCGCTGCAAGCATTGTGCTATTTGTAATCAATCGAAGATTCCAATCTCGATCAATGGGTTTTTCGATTGGATAATACGGCCCTTCTAATTGATGAGGCGTAGGCGTCGCATCAGAACCCTCGATAGTACTCGTCAGGCTATTTTGTGTAGGCGTACTACTTCCCTGTTTCGAATTTCTAAAATAAATAAACAACACTACTAAAAAGACTACAAAGAAAGCTGCACTTAGAATTATCTTTATTTTGGGTTTAGCAAACAACATAATCATCTTTCTCGCCCCGTATTTTAAGCATAAGATTTTTCCAGAAGGCTTTTCTTTTTTCTTGCCTAATCAATCGCTCACCTTTTTTAGTACATGTATAATCTACATCGAAGCTTTCAGTCTCAGATTGAAATGCAAAGAATGATGCACAAAAACGATGCGTAGAAAGATCGCTTCTCTTATTGAAATAATCCATCCGCTTATTAACCTTCCCATTTAGATATATACCCAAAAATTCCAATCGCGCATAATCACGATTCTTATCATTGCGATACTCACCATAAGTATGTGCATCAGAAACAATTACTGTTCTTTCATTATTTGAAAAGATATCAATCGGCATGCCGCGGGGCACCTCTTCTTCCAAAATTTCTTGACCAGAATATGTTTGGAAAAGAAGGGTGGGGTGACATACCTCGAACTGCCCCTCCATGCAATCATCTGGATTTTCTTTTATAGTAAGGAGAGATGCCCCAGCCCCATATACAGTCAGGCCAATTTGCTGATTATCGACATCATGTGTGACTATTTTCCTATCAATAATTATATTTCCCTTTTCATTTAAAAATCTAAACGTATCAGTGAAATCGACTCGCAACTCACGCGCATCATTAATAAGCGAGCCTGTATATTCAAAGATCATTCCCGGACGTAACACGTTCTCGATAATTTCTAATTTATCACGTACTATTACATTTACACGCTCACCAGTGCCATTAATAGATGTTTGCAAAATGATCTTATCGTCATCTTCATCAATCCCACGCTCAATAGATTGAATACGGAATTCCGTAACAGGTAACGGTTCCCACGCAACCATATCAGCAGAAATTTCTCCTAATAATACGCCGTGTGAAGATCTCGAAGAAATTTCCTCAGACACCTCGCCGCTTACCTTGTTCACATACTGATTCACGGCATGTGATTCATGTATTCCTATTCCCAATAATACAAAACCTGTTAGTCCTAACAGGAAATAATTCATCATCTTTTTATTAAAAATTTTCATATATAAAGTATATCACAGGGTGTTACATGCATTATATTGTTCTATGTTTAATATAAAAAGTTCTAAATATCTATTCGTATAATTCCCAATCTATACGGTATAGATGCTACGAATTCTCTTATCGCATTTTTCCATAGTATTATCTTCCCCTTTGGGCTACATATTCTTTTGATTTCGTAATCTTGCCCAGAAATCTCACTTTCAATATACGTATAATCACAAAATGGCTGGATGATCTGACCATCTGCGAATATCCCCTGATGAAAATGGCCTGCTCTTTCTCGATTATCTTGGAAAGTAGCAACGAAATCCAAGCGCGTGCCCGCTATATTTTTCGAATTACCTGAATGATGTATTGGTGCAATATTCGCAAGTACGAGAGATTCGTATTGCGCAGAATTTATATCAAGACCTCCGCCTTGTCTAACTTCTGCTCTTTTTACTCCCTGTTCACCAGCAGTCTCAACAGTAAGTGATGGATCACATACAACAGTAGGGCCCTCAAAGCAATCAATAAGGCCATTGAATCCTCGCACGAGCACTGATTCGTCGGCTGCTACGAAATGCATTGCCGTATGATTCTTATGAATATCGAATCTTTTCATGACAACTTTTACATGATCATTTTTGTAAAATGAAATCCCTCTGTAATCTGGATGAATAGTAATTTCACGCGAATCTGATAGCTCAGAAAGCGGATGCCTGTAGATCATTCCAGGCGCTAATTTTTTATAGAGTAATTCTGGTACATCATCAAAGATGAGCGCGTACTCTCCTCCCTCATTGGATTCATATGCTTTCACTACTAATTGATTCGGGTTTTCTATATTGGTCTCAATTGAAGAAATGACGAGGCTAGCCTTAGTATTATCATTCGGGATAGTATATTCAGGGCCGGGTGGAGTAAGAGGTATTGGCAATTCATTCATCGCATGAGTGTTTTGTGTTGTCATAGATACAAAGATAATAATCGCAAAGAAATAATATGCTATTTTTCTACTAAAAGTTTTCATAGAAGAAGTATATCATAGAGTGTTGCATATTTTTGTCCCTCAAAAAAAACCACCATGTGAGCGATGTACGTTCAGACGGTGGTTTTAATATATGCATTTCTTTTATAAAGAAAGGAAAGTGAGCGAGCGCTACTTATCTTCTTTTACAAAAGGAATACCGATGTGTTCAAAAAATGCCAAAGCTTCCTCTTTTGTCTTGGCCGTCGTTACGAGCGTAACTGACATACCAAATACGTTCTTGATTTCTTCATCAGATGTCTCTGGGAAGATTGTGTGTTCTCTAATACCGATGGTAAGATTCCCCATAGGATCAACCGCTGTTCGCTTGATACCACGGAAGTCCTTCGTACGCGGTAATGCAACATGGATAAGCTTCTCGATGAAACTCATCATGCGCTTCCCACGCAAGGTTACCATCTGGCCGATGACATCACCTTCACGAATCTTGAAGTTCGCGATAGACTGACGCGCTTGGCGTGGTGCTGGTTTTTGACCGGTGATCAGTGCGAGTTTCTCTGTGACGAACTCGTTCCACTTACGATCAGTACGTGATCGCTTTCCCGTACCAACGCTCACGATGATCTTTGATATTTTTGGTGCCGCCATTGCATTCGTATAACCGAAGCTTTCTTTGAGCGTCTCAAAACTTGTTTGAATTTTATCTTGCGTAATCATAAGCGTATATTAGACCTTGGCACCGCTTTTCTTGGCGATGCGTACTTTATCTTTACCCGTTCCCTCGTATCCGATGCGTGTTGGCTTTTTAGTCTTGGGATCAATGAGTGCAACATTCGATCGGTGAATTGACGCAGGGATATCAATAATTCCCCCTTTCACTTCTTCTCCACGTGACTTCACGTGCTTTTTCTTGAGGTTAACCCCAGAAACAACAACGCGGTCCTTATCATGGATGATACTTTCAATTTCTCCCTTGAAGCCTTTATACTTTCCAGCAATCACCTGTACGGTGTCTCCTTTTTTAATTGCCATATACTTTATATATATGTACTGACGTCTTAGAGCACTTCTGGTGCTAATGACGCAATACGCTGATAGCCACGCTCTTGGATTTCGCGCGGGATGGGACCAAAAATACGACCACCTAATGGTTCCCCTTTTTGATTAATAAGTACTACTGCATTATCATCGAAGCGGATGTATGATCCATCCTTGCGACGAAACGCTTGCCGCTGACGTACAACTACGCCGCGTACTACTGCCTTCTTCTTGACCTGCTTGCGTGGCTCTGCCTTTTTAATTGACAGAACGACAAGATCACCAAGTCGTGCATAGCGACGCTTCGAACCACCAAGTACTTTAAAGACCTGACCAATTCGCGCACCACTGTTGTCCGTGATTTTAACACGTGTTCCTGCTTGAATCATAGGTCTTATTCTTCACCCTCATCACGACTTGCACGTGTAATGCATTCCGTAACGGTGAAAGATTTAGTCTTTGATAATGGTCGACACGAAGCTATATCCACGAGGTCACCAATGTGATACTGGTTCTCCTCATCGTGAGCTTTGTATTTCTTACTCACTTTGTAGTATTTACGATACTTTGGATGCTTGATGAAGCGGTCAATTTTAACCACGACTGTTTTGTCCATCGCATCAGACACCACCGTACCGCGGAGCGTCTTTATTACTTTTTTTGTTTGGTCTGTTGTTGACATATAATCAATAATTATGAGGCGTTAAGCATTGATGGTGGCTTTGGCGCGATTAGACAAAATTGTCTGAATTCGCGCGATAGCCCTTCGATGATTGCGCACGGCTTTAGCATCGTTGCCTTGTGCACCAAAAACACCTGATAATTTACGTAGCTCGTCGCGATGCTCAGTGAGTTGCTTGCGGAGATCCGCATCTTTCATACTCACTAATGTGCTGAAGGTATTTTTCTTTGCCATAGGTATTGCAAAAGATTCTCGTCATGATGAAGGTATTAATAGTATTAATACAAATCTCCACGAGCGATCACTTTCGTTGTTACGGGCAATTTGGTTCCTGCTTTACGCAATGACTCGCGTGCAACATCTTCAGGAGCACCATCTACCTCAAATAATATTCGACCGGGAAGGGTGTCGAAGCAAAATCCTTCCGGAGCTCCCTTACCCTTACCCATCGGCACCTCTGATGCCTTTGCAGTATATGGACGATCTGGGAAGATACGGATCCAATACTTAGCTGTTTTTCCTAATGTACGAATGAGTGCCTTACGCGCTGCCTCAATCTGTCGTGACGTAATGCGGTGCTGACTGGTTGAAATCAAGGCATACTCACCATTCTGAATCGTGATACCGCGCGATGCGATACCACGCTTGTCTGGGTGCTTTCGTGCTGATTGCCAGCGACGATATTTAACTTTCTTTGGAAATAACATAGCAATGATGATGGAAGGAAATGAAAAGACGTATCTTATGCATCTCCTTTCAGTTCGAGTGAATCACCTTTGTTGATCCATACCTTGATCCCAATACCCTGACCACGTACGGGAATAGCTGCATAATCAATGTCAGCACGAATAAATTGCAATGGAATAGGGCCGCTCTTCACCTGCTCACGACGTGCCATGGTTGCTGAACCACCGACAAGTCCTGATACGACGATGCGTGCTCCTTTCACACCACGTGTTGCCATTACTTTTTCAAGAATTTGCTTGATCACGCGACGGAATGGCATACGACGACGTAATCCTTCTTCGACCATCTGTGCGACGATCATGGCGTTAGCCTCAGGGTTCTGCACCTCAACGATATCGAGCTTCACTTCACCAGTCATAGCAAGGCTATTTTTTCTGATGAACTTTGCGATATCAGCGTTGAGCTTCTGTGCACCTTCCCCGCTGCGACCAATAACCATACCTGGACGTGATGTTGCGACGATAATACGTGTATGATCGCGGTTGCGTTCAAACGTAATATCAGCAACAAAATTTCCGTGGAGGCGCTTCTCAAGATATTCACGCAACAGTACATCTGCGCGTAGATATTCTCGATATTGCTTCTTATCTCCTGAGAACCAACGTGACTTCCAGTCGCGCAAGGTTACCAATCGATATCCATAAGGGTGTGCTACTTGTGACATACAATATTATGATTATGTAAAGTTAGCATTCTTGGTGAAGCGCAATTACTTCTGTCCAAGCATGATTTTAATAATACTCGAGCGACGGCGGATAGGATTGGCCATACCACGTGAACGTGGACGATAACGCTTGAGCGTTTTGCCCTCATCTACGGTGATAGTTTTGATCACTAATCCATCTGTGTCGACTTTGAAGTTGTTCTGAGCATTCGCCAATGCAGAGGATACAAGCTTAGATACTGCAATTGCAGCACGCTGAGGCATGAAAGAAAGTTCTGCGAGAGCGCGGTTGGCGTCCATTCCACGGACCAAGTCCGCGAGGAGGCGCACCTTGCGCGGCGATTGCTGGTAGTTTTTGAGTTCTGCTTTCATAAAAATAAAATACTCAATTACATTAAACAGCACGCGCAGCTTTGGCTGCAGCGATTTCTGCTTCGCGTCGCTTCTGTTCGAGCTCTTTCATAAGCTTACCTCCGTGACGATGAAAAGTCTTGGTCGGTGAGAATTCTCCCAAACGATGACCAATCATGTCTTCGGTAACGAGTACCTCGAGATGCTTACGCCCGTTATATACACCAAAGCGAAAACCAACAAATTCCGGTGGAATCATGCACGCACGATCCCAAACCTTAATAAGGTCCGTTTTTTGTGGGTCTTTGCCCTCTATTTTTTTCAAAATACGAGGATTGATGTATGGGCCTTTTTTAAGTGATCTTGTCATAGGGTGTTATGAAAATACGAAAGTCACGTACAACAAACTAATAATTTTTGGCATCTTTTGAAGAAATAGTATGCGTACAGATCAAAAAGAGCACGAACTGCATGCTGCTTGCTGATATGTGTGACACATGAGGCAACGAGGGATTCGTGATCATACATTGTGTCAAGAACACGAATGGATGCAAATATCGTTACACGGTATTACCTTCTCAAGATGCCCTCATACTACTGATTATAGGGATTTTTGCAAGTAAAAAAGCCATTCTCAAATGAGGATGGCTTTTTATTATTCTTGTACAAATTTATTTATTAGAAAATTAAAAGTTTTGATATATATACATATCAGGAGTATAAGAACCCATTTCTTCACCCCCACGTATGATTGGCTTAACACCAAAAGAATCATAACTTTTCTCAAGCCCCAGTGATATATCTTTGTGAAGCAAGCCTGTTGAGATAATTAGATAATCAGTATTGACATTTGAAAGTTTTACAATGGTCTCATCTTCCCATATCTCATTTGAATTATTAAATCTTCTGAGTAAGTCTTTTTGAGCTTGACTCAACTTACCCTCAACACATTCATGTACAGACATCGGAATATAGTTCTTTGTATTTCCTCTAAAGTCATTATGTGGTTTAAATACACCATTAGCATCCCCATATTCTATAATGCAATCTTTAAAAAAGTTTTTTGCCGCCTGGCTAGCCTTGGCATAAGGATGCTCAGATGAATACTCATAACCCCCATTTGGCAAAAGCCAATCCACGGTCCCATCTAAGACCCGTGATGATAGACCCTCATCAATTATTGTTATTTCTCTACCGTTAACTGTGTGGGTAATTCCACCCGGAGGAACTTGTGGATCGTTGCCCTCTTGATATATCGTAACACTCACTCCTGGTGGTAATTTAGGAATAAGATCAGTCGTAATCCAATCAAAAGCTTCTTGATGAAGCGCATGATTTTCTGCAACCCAGATAAGGTGCCTTTCATTTTTATCACAAGAAAAAGAATTAATTGCAAGAAAAAATAAAATTAGTAGTTTAAATAGATTTTTCATTATTATTATTTTTTTATTTATAAAAGTACAAGATACCCATACAATGCTTTATATATACTGTTTTGTCAACATGTAACACCCCTCGATACATATACAGACACAAATGTGCGTTGTAATGCCCGCATAGCGTGTTCGTGAAAAAGTACAGAATCATAATTCTTTGCACTTACATATTTATTCTCATATTTTCTCCTGTTATTTTTCTGTGGAGAATTGCACTTTTCCTTCTTGTTCCATGAGCGCGCTCTGGTATGATCAAGGATATGACGCGTTCTTCTTCACCCCTTCTTATTCATGATCTTGATCTGATGACACAATATCAATCAGGTGATCGTGATCAGGCACTTTCGAAAATATATCGCGAGAATATCGACGTGGTGTATAAATATATTTTTAAACATTGCGGGAATCGCAACATTGCAGAAGACATCACGAGTGATACCTTCATGACCTTTATCGAGAAGATTGAAAAGTATTCGGGAACTTCGCGCATTCGCACTTTTCTCATTGGGATTGCCATTAACAAGCTCAGACAGCATTGGCAAAAGAATCCGAATAATGACTCTCTTGATCGCGAGGATTTCATCATGCCGAGCAGCTCTACAGATGCACCCGAGCAGCTCGCCGATCCTCATATCCCAGGAATCCATGAGCAGCTCGAGCCACATATGAAGCGCATCTTGCAGGAACTCCCTGAGAAATATCGCACCGTGCTCCACTATCGCTTCCAAGAGCACCTCACTTCCCAAGAAACCGCTGATAAAATGGGAACAAGTTCTGGGAATGTGAGGGTCATCCAAACACGCGCCCTCGAAAAGGCACGGACCATTGCCAGAGGGATGATTGATAAAGGCACCATACAGCTCCCTCAAAAGAAGAGGCGTATAGAACAAGAAGCACCACATCAGAGAAACAAGGAGGAGATGCCGAAAAAGAGCACATCACCACCTAATCCAAAAAACCCTTCTAAGAGAATCGATGCCATACACACACGTACATAATTTTTATGAAAAAACAAAGCGCCAATAAAACAACACGCAATACCACGAACAAGCTTGATCACGAAATCATCAAGGCGCTGCGTGGTGCAAGTTTTTCTTCAGCATCAACGCGCTCTTTCAAAAATGATCTCCATGATCGATTCCTTCAGCAGGCCCGAGTAAAGAAAGCCACCCAAGCGAAAGCAACCCCTGTTATCGCAGCAGCTCCAATTTCTACATCTAATACTTCTCAAAAAACAAAGGGTAAGAAGAAAAAAGGTTTCCTTTCCCCTTTCATGCACCAGAATCGCCTGATCCTCATAGGTGCGCTCTCGCTCTTGCTCGTTGTGTCGAGTACGATTGCCCTGAGGAATGATCGGGGATCACAATTACCCTTCTCGGTAGAAATGGCACGTGACACCACTTCAAGCCAAGACGTCCAAGAAGATACAGCATCAATAAATAACGAAGAAGACAGTGGTGTAATCGCTGAGGTATTTGAAAAGAACGAAACACGCGTGGATCCTGATGAAGAAAAAGTCGCCCAAACACCGAGCACCCAACAAGCAACAAAGACGGTGATCGACAACAGCAATCTCCAGGGAACACCCGAGGCATCAGTAGTGATTATTGATGCACCTGCAGATACTCAATCTGATACTCCGAACATGGAAACCACCCCTGACGGCAACCTTTCTCTCTCTGTTGCAAATAACAATACAGCGAACACGGTGGCCTCGAGCCCACCTGCATCACCGGATAGTTCTAGTATTGTCTTTCCAGGAGAATCACGCAGCTACGCATACTCGGATATTTTCCAGGCGCTCGAATCACTGACGTTGAGATATACCAGCTCAGATATATCGACTACTATCCGACAAGCTCAAGTCAGCTCGAGCAATATCGAGGGCCCTCTCTCGACCGTTCGCGGGCATGAGACTGGGAGCGGCTTCACCCAAGAGGTTCTCCTGAATAATCCAAATGATAACCAGGCAACACTCGTTGTGTTCTATAATTCTGATGGGAGTCATTACTATGGGAATGTATATATTAAAAGGAATGATGGGAGCTTCGTGAAAACACATGAAATTCATGCACGAGACACGACCGGATTCCATACACTCTCATTGGATTTGAGAAAGCTCTTTTATGGGGAGTAGATTGTTCGTATGATTCTATTTTTTACATATAAAAAACACCCATTGCTGGGTGTTTTTTTGATCTCCTCTCTATCAAATTACTTATTCTCATCTATTTAATAAATAAGAAAAAATAATCTCATAGAGAAGGGTAAATACAAAATGATTTACCGCCGCCTATCTATCCAAAGGATAGAAAAAAGAAAATGACTCTAGGACGTACGTTTAACAAAATAACCTCATGCAGCCTAGCTGCAACATATTGATTACTTCAACCTAAATTGTATCCCACTCGCATGGGCTTTCCATTTCATCATATATGCCGAGTCAATCGAACACTATGATCTACAACTTTGCCTGCACGCATGTAGCCGCGCTTCCTCCAATCTATAACTCGTGGAGGGTGAGATGAAAATAGAGACCCTTATATCTAAATATCCTTTTCAAGCACAGGATCGTCGAGGTCAAACTGGACCTGATATCTCCTACCACCTCTTAAGTGGTCACCTCCGTCTATAATAACGTAAGGCAATTTATCTAAGATTACCTCGATTTTAAGATCTTGGTAATTATCAAAATTCTCTTCAAAGAAATCTTGATCAAAGAACTCTCGTAGATTTACCCCAAGCCTCTTCCCTGGATCTGAAGAAACTATATCTAACCCCAGGAATTCATCCTCGGCTGAGGTTATTTTCCTCAAGACAGCATGATGAGTGCCGCCTTTTTCGAAAGCTAACTTGGCGCCTTTCGAATTTTCGAAGAGGTTAATGTGAATCTCTCCACTGTGCCCTCTTGCATGGTTCTTTAGTGCTTTTTTTAAATTCAACATCTTAATTACCCTTATCGCCGGGTGGGCGTGGTTGCCCTACATTAATGAAGAACCCCGAGGCACAGCCATCGGGGTATCTTCGTGGTAGCACTTTACTACATCAAGTCAAAGAGGGTCGGTGGTGATTTATGAAGTTGCTCATAATCAGGGATACCTTTTTTTTGAACATAGTTAGTAATCATATCTAAGTTACCGTATTGACCTACGGTATTAGCATAATATCCTGATGTCCAGAACCTACCTCCCCACAGAAAGGTTTTTACTTCGGGGTGCTGCTTGAATATGTAGCGTGCAGTGATACTTTTAATTTTCGTCACAACATCTGAAAAACGTGTGTTTGGAATAGTTTGTATGAGAAAATGGACATGATCTTTATCTATTCCTATCTCTAGGAAATAGATCTCATATGCAGGTCCAAATTCCAAACATATACTTTTCAGAGATTGTGATACAGAGTCTGTAAAAACCTTTCTGCGGTATCTTACAGGACATACTAAGTGGTATATCAAAAGTGTTTTATTATGAGACTTTTTGATGTGTTTTGGAGAACTCATGCTTTAGGTAATGTAGCATGCGCGGCAAGCCGGCGGGGAATAAACCCTAGGGGATTCAACAATAACGGGAGCAACTGGTTTAAAAAAATATTCGTATTTCAACGAACTTAATCTAATACATTATATCACTTTATATATCAAAAGTCAAGTATATTTTCTCATACAAAAAACACCCATCACGGGTGTTTTTAGCATTTATTTTAAGAATATATCTCTTATCGTTTAGTTTTACGACGTGAGACAATAGCGTGATTCGAGTACTTCTTGGGACGACGTGTCTTCACACCATAGGCAAGTTTACCTTGACGCGTTTTCGGACCGCGGCGCAATCCAATTCCCTGCTTACCTTCACCACCACCATGCGGGTGATCTACCGGATTCATCGCAGAACCACGGACCGTTGGGCGAATTCCACGTTTGCGATTACGTCCTGCTTTACCGATATTCACGAGCTTCCACTCGCCATTTGATACCTCACCTACACAGGCGTAGCATGTCTCTGGGACTTGGCGAATTTCGGTCGATGGCATTTTGAGGCTCGTCTTGCCATCATTGTGCGCTGCAACTTGGATGAATGATCCTGCTGAGCGACCCAATTTTGCTCCACCTTGTGGTTGCATTTCTACGTTGTAGACATAGGTTCCCGCAGGAATATTACGGAGCATCATACGATTACCCGGAATAATGTCCGCCTCCTCAGATACGATGAAACTCTCGCCTACCTTGAACCCCTTTGGTGAGAGAACATAGCGACGCTCCCCATCGGCATAACACACCAATGAAATGAAAGCCGTACGATTCGGGTCATATTCAACCGTCTCGATCTTGGCAGGAATATCCATTTTGTTATACAAAAAATCAATCTGTCGATACTTTCGCTTCACACCACCTCCTTTGTGGCGCGTTGTTATGCGACCCTGATTATTACGGCCTCCAGTTTTTTTCTTTCCTTTTACCAGTGCCTTGTGAGGCCTATCTGTTGTAAGAACTCCACGATAGGTCACCACGGTCATACCGCGACGCCCTGGAGTTGTTGGTTTATACTTTTTCATACTATATATAATGCTTACGTATCGGCGAAGCTAGCCTTTAGTTATTGTTAATATTCTCTCATGTCCCTTTCTTTATACTCTATGCGAATTCAATGGTGTCACCCTTTTTCAAAAATACCATGGCCTTCTTCTGGCCCGTCGTCTTCCCGCGACGTCCGCGGAAAAATCGAATGATTGGCTTTTTGATACTCACAGTAACCTTTATAGGATCAACACCATAATAGGATTTGATTGCCTGTTTGATAAGGATCTTGTTCGCACGTGATGCCACATTAAAAGTATAAATATTGTGATCTGCCCCAAGGCTCGCTGCCTTTTCAGTCATGCGTGGCTTTTGCAACACCCATGAGAGATCCTGGTTAATATCTACATATTTTGTTGGCATGCTTGTTTTTTCTGTATTCATACGCATTCCCCTCATTATTCATGAGGAGTATCAATAGATTAATAATTACTTTGTTGTTACTTCTTCTTTCTTTTTCAAACGCTCTGGTAGAATCGTATCCAATGTATGATGACGTGATACGAGAATCTTGTCACACAATGCTGGATCTACTATGAGTAGATATCGGTGATTCACCACATCGAGTGTATTGAGCGAAAGAGCATCAGTAACCGTCACATGTGGAATATTGCGTAATACTTTGACGAGATCCTCATTGTATTCTGGCAATACAACACAGAGATTCGAACGATTCGTTCGCGTATTGATTGTAGAGAATCCATCAACGCTCTCTAGGTTCTTGAGCACTTGATTGATGTCACGTGTCTTGTCAGATGCTCCAAGACTATCAACGAACACCATTCGCCCAGCTGCAAGCTTACCAGATAGCGCCGTGTACAATGCAGCAATGCGCATCTTGCTGTTAATTTTCTTGGTGTAGTTACGATCATTGCGTGGCCCGAAAGTAACTCCTCCACCTACCCAAATAGGACTACGGCTCGAACCGTGTCGCGCGCGACCAGTACCCTTCTGGCGCCATGGCTTTTTACCTCCACCAGAAACTTCGCTCCTGTCTTTGGTATGCGCCGTTACTTGTCGCTTGTTGGCAAGCATTGACGTAACTACCTGATGCACGAGATTGTGATTTTTTTCTTGACCAAAGACAACATCAGAAAGATCAACTGATCCTGACTTTTTGCCTGCGTGTGTATAAATATCGTATTTCATATTTCAATAAACGAAGCGGCTATGCCACTGCTTCTTTAACAATCTCGAGCAAGGTACCGCGACGACCTGGTACTGCCCCTTTGACCAATAATGTATTTGTTTCTGGATCAACAGCAAGTACGCTGAGATTCTTGACACGAATTCGATCAGATCCCATACGACCTCCCATGCGCGTTCCCTTGAACACACGACCTGGGCCTGTTGCACCAATTGATCCTGGCTCACGCTCAGAGTGCTTCTGACCATGTGATCGGCGACCACCCGCAAAGTTGTGACGCTTTACAACACCCTGGAAACCCTTACCTTTTGATGTTCCTGTTACGTGAACAGTATCACCAACATTCATAATAGTGAAAGGATCGAATGTCGTCCCCTTCTCTACGCCATCAGGCAATGCATCCATGCGAAACTCCACAAGATGTGCGAAGCTTCCCATATCTCCCCAGGCTTTTTTCTGGGCTTTATTAATGTTCTTCTCTTTACGAGAACCGTATCCGAGCTGAACGGCAGTATAGCCATCCCGCTCTTCACTACGCACATCAGTGACTACTGTTGGCAATGCGCGCACCATTGTTGCGGCGTATGCGTTACCATTCTCGTCAAAAAATTGCGTCATCGAGAGCTTCTCGCCCACAATTGCATGTATACTCATATAAATAGTATGTAAAATAGAAGACTTTCATCTTCTTTATGCATGCACAGAATCGCCTCTTCTGAAGATACTTGTATATTTAGCGTATCGAGAAAAGATCCTGCTCATTGGTTTATCATACCTCGACAAGGGGCAGCGGATAAACATAAGTCCTGTAATATTCTGTCATATGCACGTGTGTGATATGTCATCACTTTTTATATAAAAAAAAGAAAATACATCACACGCATTGACAAGACCCTATACTAGCCATAAGAAGGAATTTTGCAAGTAAAATCTGCAAAACAAAAAAAGGGAATGAGTCAACATCACGCCCTTTCTAAAAAATCTTCAAATAAGCCCGATAAGCCACCTCCCTATAAATAAAACTACCATAAAAATTCCTGTGCAAATCGCACTAGAACCCATAAGTCCATGTAGCTGTTTTTTTGTTACTGAAAAATTGCCTACAGTACCAGCTAGCCACGGTACAATAACTCCTAACAGTACAGGGCCGTAGAAGCTCAAAGAAAGCACCCAGCTTGATTCGGGTATAATATGTTTATCAACATATAAACCCAAGCCTCCCAGAATCACTGAAATAATAATTCCAATGGTTGTTATAATAACTAATTTACTCATAATTAATTTTAATTATTGAAAGTTAAAAAATACAAGATATTCAAGGGGTTTCTCCAATAGCCAGTATTGTTCATCTTAATCTTTGTAAAGAATCTTTTTGTAATTATGACTATATTTATATCTTTGTCAATACTACCACCTCCCGCCGAATCTTTTCAAGAATGAGTCATCTCGTGGTGTATCATGATGTTCTGGAATACCGAGGCTACGCAATCGACTCAAGAGCTCTTCATATTCCTCATGATGAGCAAGATCATACACGCACCTCACATTACGTGATCCGAATCGCATCACTACAATATATTCTGATGACATGCCCCCTTTGTGATCAGAAGCAACTGCGCTGACATAATGACGAAATTTATCCATTTCTTCCAAATTATGCTTTCGTGTATGAGTGAAAAAGTGCGCATCTACCTTATTCTTCTGCGTATACAACGTGACCTTGTACGGCGCAAACAGGATGCGCGCAATCATATAGAGCAGAATAACCCCAGCGACGATGAGGAAGATCAAAAGATATCCGTACAAACTCTCTACGAAATTCCAATACCGCGCAAAGAGTCGTAATGCGAAACTCGCCAATACAACATCTAGGAGGAACAAGAATGCGAGTACATATAACCCCTGTCCCTTTTTATAAAAGCCAATAGTGTCATTGCTCGCGTGAGCACTCTGATGAGTAGCTGGAGCAGGAATCTTTCCTTGTTGATGAATTGAAGAAGTCATAGCGCACATAGGTATAAAAATATAAGCAACATTACTGGATAATGTAATTTCTCTCTTCTTATTATATGATGCTTTGCTCGTTACTCAAAGGGGAAAATATCTATCTTATAAACATGCTGTGGCTAGATATCCTTATGAATCAAGGAGCTAATATATGTCTGATATGGCATACCCTCTTGAGCAGCACGAGCTTTTATTCGAACAAGATCACGCTCTGGTAAGCGAATAGTTATTACCTTATTCTTCTTAAGTGTTTCTCTCGCAACGGTTGCGAGTCTTTTTTTATGTATAGCAATATTCTTTACAGACTTCCACTTTCCTGCTTCGTATGAATCTTGTATTTCTTTTTCTGTTTTAGTTTTCATAAATAGTTATCTTTACTATAATTTAGTTACTATTTCTTATTCCGCTTGCGGTCAGGAAAAATTGTCTTGAGAAAAAATACTTCCCCATCTTGTATACATGGAACACAGTACACATAATCATACACTTCAACAATAATAATGTATTGATCAGGATGTTTCTTTTTGTTTTGATGTTCTACTACATCAATAAGGTTGCCCTGTTCTAATGCAATAATTACATCCTCGAACGATATACCTCGTGACCGTATAAGTTTTCTATTCTTTGCAGGCTCCCAATCGAAGTACGGCATTACTCTATTTTAATTTAATGTATATTGATTGTCAATACATATATCATACTCACCCACTGAGGGTGAAGCATCAAAATCACTCATAGAAAAAGACGAGATTGCTCTCGCCTTTTTCTATATGATCTTCAGATTCCTGATTCCCCCCTTATACCATCTTGATGTCAGCTTCGACACCTGATGGTAAGTTGAGATTGGTCAGTGCTTCGATCAATTTTTGAGATGGATTTATAATATCAATAAGACGCTTGTGTACGCGAACTTCGAATTGCTCACGGGCATCCTTATAGACGAATGACGCACGGTTAACCGTATATTTCTTGATTTCATTCGGTAGTGGCACAGGCCCCTTCACCGTTGCGTCGTTGCGCGATGCAATATCCATAATTTGCTTTACTGACGAATCGAGAAGCTTGTTCTCGTAGGCTCGTAGGCGAATACGGAGTTTTACATCGGCTTGAGTTTTTGCCATAGACGTTTTTTTGCAGTTGCAAAATTATTACCATTTTGAGAATTTTTCTCTATACGAAAGCATAGAGAAATATTCCTTAGGCAATAATCTTGGTCACCACACCAGCACCGACGGTACGCCCACCTTCGCGGATCGCAAATCGAGTCTGATCCTCGAGGGCTACGGGTGCACCAAGTTTTACGACGAGATTCACCGTATCTCCTGGCATCACCATCTCAGTTCCTTCTGGGAGCGTTGCTTCTCCCGTCACATCAGTTGTACGAATGTAGAACTGAGGCTTGTATCCATTAAAGAATGGTGTGTGGCGTCCTCCTTCTTCCTTCTTCAAAACGTACACTTCACATTCGAATTCTGTATGAGGTGTTACTGATCCTTTAGCAGCAAGAACTTGCCCACGTGTAATTTCTTCTTTCTTGAGTCCACGCAAAAGAATTCCTGCGTTGTCCCCAGCTTGACCTTGATCAAGTTGCTTGTTGAACATTTCAACCCCAGTAACGGTAGTCACTGTAGTATCCTTGATACCAACAATTTCGATTTCCTCACCAACTTTCACAATACCACGCTCGATCTTTCCCGTAACCACGGTTCCACGACCTTCAATTGAGAAAATATCCTCAACAGGCATAAGGAATGGCTTTTCAAGATCGCGCTCTGGTGTAGGGATCCATGTATCAACGGCTTCCATCAATTCTTGAATTGATTTTGCATACTTGTCTTCTAAATCAGTAGCTTCAGAAGCTTTCAATCCTGACCCCTTGATGATTGGTGTATTAGCACCATCATAATCGTACTTAGTAAGGAGTTCTCGAATTTCTTCTTCGACAAGTTCGATCATTTCTTCATCATCTACCATGTCACACTTGTTAATGAAAACAACCAATTTTGGAACACCAACCTGACGTGCGAGCAAAACGTGCTCACTTGTCTGTGGCATCATTCCATCAGTAGCCGCAACAACGAGGATAGCCCCGTCCATCTGTGCAGCACCGGTAATCATATTCTTGATATAGTCGGCGTGACCTGGCGCATCAATATGCGCGTAGTGACGGTTTGCCGTTTCGTACTCCTGGTGAGAAAGGGCAATAGTAATACCACGCTCTTTTTCCTCAGGTGCGTTGTCAATATCTGCGTAATCGCGCTTCTCCGCGAATCCCATCATGCTCAACACATTAGTAATACCAGCTGTAAGTGTCGTCTTCCCATGGTCAACGTGACCAATGGTACCGATATTTACGTGTGGCTTACTACGATCAAAAGTATCTGCCATAGCTTGAGTAAAAAACGTCTCGTACTTGCCCACATTCGAGTGCGTATAGAGAATACTTCTCTACGAATCGATAGTTTACAGCCGAATAGACCAATACCGAGCGCTTTTTAACTTACATAAAATTTATAAATATATGCGTACAAGATCTTTCTTTATAAAATAAGACTTGCCCGTATAAAAATGGATACTAATCGATTAGAGGGAATTTATCAAGGTGTTAATTAATTACTATAACTGACTACCTCTTATGGTTTCTCTTACTTCTTTATTAGTATTATTAAATGAATCTGAAACTGCACCTTCATTAATAGTTACATCAATACTTTGGCCTGGCAATAATGGTTTTTCAAAAGTAAAATTAACTTGATTTCTTGATTCATCAGATGATGGCACAATAGTGAAAACAATCTCTTGATCACCTACTCCGTTAAAGATAACTTCACCCTCTGACAATGTATTAGCAATAGCAGTACTGTCTGTGATGAATAAAACTACAACGAGATATTCATCACCAGTAGTAGCATCTCTTTCATTTGAACCAAGTATCACAATATCAGGACCTTTTTCATCATTCTGTATTTCATCATTTGAATTACCAATCACAGTTATTGGCGTCAGCGTAGATGTTGTTGGCCCCGGCTCACCCACAGGTAATCCACCTGTACTGTTTTGATTTCCACCTGCCGACTCACTCGTACCGGCCGCACCGCCACTCGATGCTGAATTCTCGTTCACGGTCGGTGTTACCACCACATTATCGAATCCGAGAGTCTTCACAATCGTATTGAGTATCCCGAACACTGACGCCATAATGAACATCCCTACAATTCCCCACATCATATGTCGGCGCCCCTGATTAGACTTCTCAGGATTATCCTCACGATTCTGCAAAAACATAACAATCCCAAAGAAAAATAAAATAAGACCAGCAGAAAACAGAAATGCTATAAGCGGATTGATAACATATTTATTCACCCCATCAACCAGCCCCTCAACCCCCAGTGGATCTATGTTCGCCTGAATGAGTCCCAGTTTAATATCTTGTACTATTTTTGAAGAAAAAGAAAAAAGCGATTGATCTATCATATGCTGATATTATACCGCTTCTCTCATGCTTTCACGAATGGTGCCATGTTTATATCTCGCTCATATCTATTCTAGATAATAAGTATATGTTATTTATTCTCTAGATATACTTTCTCTACATGGGCGAGTTGTTCTGGGGTATTGGCGCCATATGCCTCATTGCTGGGGAGGTCTACCGTCATGACGGTGCCGAATTCCTCAAATGCTCGCGCTACGAGATCCGTCAAATACAGTTCGGCTTGTGCATTATTTGCCTCCAATGAAGCAATGCGCGAAACGAGCCAATCATAATCAAAGCACATCACGGCAGGATTCACCTCATGAATAGCGAGCTCGTCCTCTGTGGCATCTTTCTTTTCAACAATCTTTAACACATTATTATTCTCATCACGAACAATGCGACCAAAGGCGTAGAAGTGATTTTCTAATTCATCATCGGTTGCATGTACGGTCGCGAGAGAGAGTGGGCAATCGTGCGTCTCGTGCTTGTCCATCATAGATACAATAGTGTCACCACTAATTAATGGCATGTCACCATAGAGCACCAAGACCGTTTTGGTATGATCAGGAACTTGCGTGAGGCCGACCTCAACCGCATGACCTGTTCCCAATTGCTCTTCTTGTAACGCATAACGATATTCAGGACCACAGACTTCTTCAACTTTTTCATACTGATATCCTGTAACGATTACCGTGTCATCCTTCATACCAATATCTGACAAGGTTCCCAGGACATGCATGATCATAGGAACTCCCACAACTTCAGCCAATACCTTGGGGAGATCCATATTCATGCGCGTTCCCTTCCCCGCAGCGAGAACAACGACTGCGCGCGTATCGCTTTCTTTATGATGAGTGCTCGTAGATGATTTCATAAAAAGTTTTCTTAAAAAATTCATACTCTATTTACTTGAGGAGTTCTATAATCTCCTGAGCATAGCGATCACCAATAGTGGCATACCCTTGGGGATCACTCTGTGCAACAATGAGTCCTTCATAATTCATGAGGTAGACATTCTGTGATGCTGCTGCGGCAGATTCGCGCGCAGTGAGGAGCTCTACTCCGCCATTGAGCTCTTCTAATTCGGCCTGTAGATCAGCTGGGAGCTCACTGACGATAGCTGTATATTCCGCAAGACTGAATTGTGTACCGATCAGGAATGGCATAGCCTCGTTATCTGTTTGTTTTTTTAATGCATCTACAAGCGCCCCTACTTTCTCATCATATTGATCTGCATAAATATTGTGGTGCCATACGGTTGCAACAATCTCTGCATCAGGGATCGAGCGGTTCACTGATTCGATACGATCACGCAGAACTTCATAGAGAGAGAATGAACCATCCTCGATGCTATTGAACGCACTTTGTGGCAAATACATATCAACCGATGCCCCGTCAAAGGCCACCTTAACAATACCAATGACATCTTCTGGGTATGCTTCCTCGAGAGACTCTGCGAGAGTAACCTCGAGTCCATTACGATTACCGAATGGCGAAATATTCACCCATCCAC
>ENA-ORXC01000828-ORXC01000828.1-marine-metagenome-genome-assembly--contig:-NODE-828-length-19997-cov-3.649247_pt1 | contig 19997 bp, 16 predicted proteins | sample MGYA00237865_ERZ511478 | MGnify/ENA metagenome assembly ERZ511478 | reverse complement strand
TGGCTCATGTTCTTATAGAAGAAACATGATCATTTATTGTTTGTTGACGCTTGTTTGTTTAGTTTTCAAAGAGCAATGAAATTGGAGCGGGTGAAGAGAATCGAACTCTCATCATCAGCTTGGAAGGCTGAGGTTTTACCACTAAACTACACCCGCATTTAAAGTTGAATTGCTGAATGGTCGGGAAGACAGGATTCGAACCTGCGACCCCTTGGTCCCAAACCAAGTGCTCTACCAAGCTGAGCTACTCCCCGTTAATTGAGAAAAAATAATGGCGCGCCCGAAAGGAGTCGAACCCATAACCTTCTGATCCGTAGTCAGACGCTCTATCCAATTGAGCTACGGGCGCATATTGTTTTACTAGCAACTTTTATATATTAACACAAGTGATAAAGCGTGTCAACATTTTTTTGGTGCGGCCGAGAGGACTTGAACCTCCACGGGGTTGCCCCCACTAGGCCCTCAACCTAGCGCGTCTGCCATTCCGCCACGACCGCAAAACATGACAGGATTATATATTAACTAATTTAAGTTCATTAATCAATAGGTAATTAATGGTGCGGGTGAAGGGAGTCGAACCCCCACGCCTTGCGGCGCCAGATCCTAAGTCTGGTGCGTCTGCCAATTCCGCCACACCCGCATATTAATATTGTAAGTTGATTATCACCGACATGATTAAATCATAGTCGCGAAAAAAACTTGGTGAGCCATGAAGGACTCGAACCTTCGACCCTCTGATTAAAAGTCAGATGCTCTACCGACTGAGCTAATGGCTCGTATATAACTTCAACCCTAAATAAAGATTTGCCTGATACAGTGCTCAAAAGACCTTCGGCCTTTCTCGCAAGTTGCCGCTGGAGTGAACTCCAAGATGTTAGCAACTGACTGAGCTAATGGCTCGTATAAAAAATTATCATTTTTTGTCGAATTAGTGACAACGTTGTTTATAATACCATAGCATTTTATCATTTGTATATATTTTTTTATAACTTTTTTGTATTTTTCTTTTCCCTTACAATTTCACTATAGAATCCAGGCTATTTTCACGGAAATTTAAACGAGAATTTCACCAACAGTAATCAGCTGGAAGCTGCTTTAATAAAAACAAGCCCCGACCCATATGGTCAGGGGCTTATTTAAGAATAATTATGATCTCCAAGGGCTGCGAACGACATTTGTCTGAGTGCGGTCCGGGCCAACTGAGAAGATGGACAATGGGATGCCTGTCAGCTGTGAAATACGCTCAAGATAGTGTCTTGCGTTTTCTGGCAGTTCATCGAGTGATTTCACGCCTGTGATATCTTCTGTCCAGCCTGGCAGCTCCTCATATACTGGCTCACATTCTGCCAGTGTCTTGAGGCTTGCCGGGAACTCTTCGATCAGCTCGCCCTTGTAGCGATAAGCTACACAAATCTTAAGCTTTTCGATTCCTGTCAAAACATCAATTGAGTTTAAAGATAGGTCCGTGATTCCGCTGACACGGCGGGCATGGCGGACGACGACGCTGTCGAACCAGCCGACGCGGCGCGGACGGCCTGTAGTGGTACCATATTCACGGCCGACTTCACGGATCTGGTGGCCGATTTCGTTGTCTAGCTCTGTAGGGAACGGGCCATCACCGACACGTGTTGTATATGCTTTAGATACGCCGACAATATGAGTGATTTTCGTCGGGCCTACTCCTGAACCAATTGTCACACCGCCGGCAACTGGATTAGAAGAAGTAACAAATGGATATGTACCCTGGTCGATGTCGAGCATGACTCCCTGTGCACCTTCAAATAGCACTCGGCGTCCTTCGTCCAACGCATTGTTCAGAACGACGGATGTATCGACAACATAATCCTTGATTTGCTGTCCATATTCAAAATACTCATCAAGTATATCTTCAAGCTTGAAGCCTTCTGTTTCGTAAATTCGTTCAAGCAGGCGATTCTTTTCTTCCAGGTTTCGTGTAAGCTTTTCCTCAAATACTTCACGGTCCAACAAATCTGCAATCCGGATTCCAGTACGTGCAGCCTTGTCCATATATGCAGGACCGATCCCCTTCTTCGTCGTTCCAATTTTATTGGCGCCCTTGCTCGCTTCTTCTACCTCATCAAGCTTCAAGTGATACGGAAGGATGACATGAGCGCGGTTGCTGATGCGCAGATTGTCTGTCTTAACATCTTTGTCGTGAAGATAAGCAAGTTCCTTCACTAACGCTTTTGGATCCACAACCATGCCGTTGCCAATGACGCTGATTTTATCATTATAAAAAATCCCTGATGGAATCAAATGCAATTTATATGTTTCACCATTGAACTTTATTGTATGTCCGGCGTTGTTACCTCCCTGGTAACGAGCAATCACTTCGGCATTCTCTGATAGGAAGTCTGTAATCTTCCCTTTTCCTTCGTCTCCCCATTGTGTCCCTACTACTACTACGGATGACATATAAAAAGCACCTCCAAAGGTATACGGTTATTTTTTTCCGTTTCAAACATATAAAGTTTACCAGTAAACACAATCAGAAGTCAACTAAACACGAACATTAAATTTATATTTCATTTAATTCGTTCGTATAAATCCATGTGCTATATATCCTCAATAAAGGCTCTGCTAGATTATCGAGATATAAAAAAAGAGAATCAACCTGCACGGTCAATTCTCATTATGCCCCTGGTGGAGCGTACGATTCGTCATATCGATTCTCTATATTGACGAATTTATTATATTCTTTTACGAATGCCAGCTTTACGGTTCCTACCGGGCCGTTACGCTGCTTGGCAATGATGATTTCAATGATGTTCTTGTCTTCCGATTCCTTGTCATAGTAGTCATCACGGTAAAGGAAGGCTACGATATCGGCATCCTGCTCGATGGAACCAGATTCACGGATATCAGACATCATCGGACGCTTGTCCTGTCGCTGTTCCACACCACGGGAAAGCTGGGACAAAGCGATTACAGGGACCTGCAATTCACGTGCCAGCTGCTTGAGGGAACGGGATATTTCGGATACTTCCTGCTGGCGGTTTTCGCCGGCACGGCCACTTCCAAGGATCAGCTGCAGGTAGTCGATCATGATCATGCCCAGTCCATGTTCCTGCTTTAAGCGGCGGCATTTTGATCTGATATCGGTAATTTTGACACCCGGAGTATCGTCAATGAAAATTCCCGTATTCGAGAGGCTTCCCATTGCCATCGTCAACTTGCCCCAGTCCTCATCAGTCAGGGAACCTGTACGAAGCCTTTGGGCATCGATATTTCCTTCCGCACAAAGGACACGCATGACAAGCTGTTCTGCACCCATCTCCAAACTAAAGATTGCGACATTCTCTCCTGTCTTTTTCGCAACGTTCTGGGCGATATTCAAGGCGAATGCTGTTTTACCAACAGATGGACGGGCGCCGACGATGATCAAATCGTTTCGCTGAAAGCCTGCCGTTATTCGGTCAAGCTCGGTAAAGCCAGTCTCAAGGCCGGTGATATCCCCTTGACGGTTATGCATTTCTTCAATGTTATCGTATGTCCTGACCAGGACATCCTTTATATTATGGAAGGCTCCTCCGCCTTTGCGCTGGGCAACCTCCATGATGTTCTTTTCTGCTTCAGCAAGCAAGGCTTCGACTTCATCCTCACGCATATAGCCATCTTCAGCGATGCCTGATGCTGTACGAATCAGCCTTCTCAGCAGTGATTTTTCTTCTACGATTCTAGCATAATACTCTATATTAGCAGCCGTCGGAACGGATGCAGCCAATTCACTTAAATAGCTGACGCCTCCAACATCTTCAATCAGCTTGGATGAGGCCAATTCCTCAGTGACGGTCACCAGGTCGATGGCTTTGCCTTTATCATTTAAATCCAGCATGACATTGAAAATTTTCTGGTGCGCTACACGGTAAAAGTCTTCGGGTAATAATATTTCTGAAGCAAGAGTTAAAGCTGATGGCTCTAAAAATATTGCGCCAAGTACGGCTTGTTCCGCTTCCATGTTTTGCGGCGGAAGTCGATCCGCGAATAATTCACTCATCTGCCAGCCCCCTTACAAAATTGACTCTCTCGTCTAATTGAAAAAAGTGATCAGCAGAACCGATCACCTATTTCTGTAACTATATTATTTTATCATGTTTACGGCTATATGGAACTGTAAATTATTTTCCTTCTTTTACATGGACATTCAAAGTTGCCTGTACATCTTTATGAAGCTTGACTGGAACCTTTGTGTATCCAAGTGTGCGAATTGCATCTGAAAGCTCAATTTTACGCTTATCAAGCTTGATGCCGTTCGCTTTTTGCAGTTCATCAGCAATCTGCTTGCTAGTGATTGATCCAAAAAGACGGCCGTCCTCGCCAGATTTAGCAGATAATTCTACTGTAACTTTTTCCAGCTTTTCCTTCAACGCCTTCGCATCTTCTAGCTCCTGCTCAGCCATTTTCTCTTCTTTCTTCTGTTGTGCGTTAAGGGAACTCATAGCAGCCTGATTTGCTTCAACTGCAAGACCCTGTTTGATCAGGAAATTGTGTGCGTAGCCATCTGCCACATTTTTGATTTCGCCTTTTTTACCTTTTCCTTTAACGTCCTTCAAAAAGATTACTTTCATTCTTTTTGTCCCCCTTCTAAATAATCATCTATTGCATTTTGTAAAAGTGTTTCTGCCTCATCCGTAGTTATATCATACATTTGTGTCGCAGCATTGGTTAAATGCCCGCCACCTTCGAGATTTTCCATGATCACCTGGACATTGATGTCGCCAAGCGACCTTGCGCTGATGCCAATGGTATCCTCAGATCTTTTTGAGATGACAAATGACGCTGACACTCCATCCATCGTCAACAGTGTATCTGCAGCCTGTGCAATCAGCACATGATCGGAGTATACATCGTCTGCACCTTTTGAAATGACAATACTATCCCGGTAAAAATAAACATTCTCAATAATTTTAGCTCTTCTGATATACGTATTAATATCTTCTTTTAAAAACTTCTGAACCAGAATGGTGTCCGCACCATGGCTGCGCAGGTATGAAGCAGCATCGAATGTCCTGGCCCCGGTCCTTAATGTGAAGCTTTTAGTATCGACGATGATTCCCGCCAATAAAGCAGTAGCCTCAAGCATTTGAATTTTACCGTTCTTTGGCTGATATTCCAGCAATTCTGTCACAAGTTCAGCTGTCGATGAAGCGTAAGGCTCCATATAGACGAGCAGAGGATTTTTAATGAATTCCTCTCCACGGCGATGGTGGTCGATCACGATGACGTTCTCAATCCGATTCAAAAGTCTCTCATCAAGCACAAGCGATGGTTTATGCGTATCGACAACGACAAGCAATGTGTCATCAGATGCAATTTCATACGCCTGCTCCGGAGAAATGAATCTAGAGTAGAGCGATTCATTTTCCTTAATCTCATCCATCAGCCGTTGTACACCTGTATCAATCTCATTTTTATTATAGACAATAAAACCTTCACGCTTATTCATCTGCGCTACTTTGAGAATCCCAATCGCCGAACCGATGGCGTCCATATCAGGGTTCTTATGTCCCATGATTAAGACCTTGTCACTCTCGACCACCAATTCCTTTAATGCATGAGAAATGACGCGTGCCCTAACCCTTGTCCGCTTTTCAACAGGATTTGTCTTGCCGCCATAAAACTTAACTTTGCCATTAGGCTGTTTGATCGCCACCTGGTCACCGCCTCGCCCCAAAGCCAGGTCCAGACTGGACTGTGCCTGAGTTCCGAGCTCAGGAAGCGATGAATATCCTGTGCCAACACCAATGCTCAAAGTTAATGGGACATTTTGCTTCGATGTCGTTTCCCTTACTTCATCAAGGATTGAGAACTTCCCTTTTTCCAGCAGCTGGAGGATATGCTCACTAAAAACAGCGATGAATCTTTCTGAAGAAACCCTTTTGAGGAATACCCCGTTATTGGTCGCCCATTTATTTAAAATGGAGGTGACAAGACTGTTTAAGCTGCTTTTCGTCTGGTCATCCATTCCCTGAGTCAGTTCCTCATAGTTATCTAGATAAATGATTGAAATGACCGTGCGCTCATCATGGTACATTTTTTCGATTTCTGCCTGTTCGGTCACATCGAAAAAGTAGAGCAAGCGTTCCTCAGGTTTATGTATGACCCTGAACTTGCGGTCGTGAAGAGTGAGGATTTCTGTTTCCACCTCTTGCTTGATCAATGGAATGACCGCATCTGCAACATCATAAAGTGATTTTCCTACAAGCGAGTCTTCATTGAAGCAGGCAGCTATGAATGGATTCGTCCACTCAATATAATAGTCATCATTAACCAGCATGATCCCAATGGGCATTTCCATCAGAGCTTCTTCGCCAACTTTTTTTACCCGATAAGACAGTGTGGAAATATACTCTTCCGTTTCTTGTCTTATTTTATGATTCACTTGAAAAATCAAATATATCAACAGGCCAGTGAGAATGAACCCTGCTGCTCCTATAATCCAGTTATAGTAAGACAGAAATCCAATCAGCACCAGTGTTACGGCCATCAATCCATACAATGGATAACGTATTTGCCGCCTCTCTAAATAAGAAGGCATGTGCTCAGCTCCTAAAGCGTTAGTTTCTGATTACTTCTTCTCCCCAAGACGTTTTCTTAAGTCAAATCCTAAATCAATTATACCTAATATCCTCACAATATAAAGAACAAATGGCAGAAGGAAAATCAGGACAATGACGATGATTGGAACAGCTTTAGGATACTTTTTAATATGTGTTATATAAAACACCAATGAGATCCCTTGGAGAACCATCAGCATTTGCAGGATGAATGTAAGATTGGAAATCACCCAGAACCAGTATGTTCCTTTTTCCGGCTGCATGATCAATGCTGCAATCATCGTAATGAGATAGTACCATAAGATACTCTTTGGCAGATTCAATTCCCTGAACGGAGGCCAGGATGGCACTTTGATCCCAAACCGCTTCAAGAATGGAAACGAGACAAGCTGAAGCAGGAACACAATCAAAAATGAAGCCATGACGAACATGCTTGGCATAAGTACTTCCATCATATCAATCATTGTCTCAAATTGCTCAATGATTTTCTCATCAGGGGTCTGTCCCATTTGTTCCAGTATTTTGATCGCCTGGTCGGTAGAGACTCTAAAAGCCTCCATCAGTTCTTCGATAATATTGATTTTAAATAAAATAACCGACAATGCATATTGTGCCACTAAATTTAAAAGAAACACGAGGGAACCAGCTATGTATGCAGCAAATCTGCTTTTCCCTTTTCTGACCATGTAACCCATCACAGCACCAGTCGTCCCATATGCCAATGCAAGCGGGATTGCCAGAAGGGACCCTAGAATCATGGATAATAATACAGCTGCGAGCGTAAACACAGCCGTACTTTTCCCGTCATACTTAGCACCGAAAAATAAGAATGGCAAAGAAAGAAAGAGGTTCACAACTAACCCAAGACCAGGTATATAAAAAGTGATCAATAATAAAACCGCAAAAATCGCCAACAGGATGGAACCTTCCGTCAGCTTGTATGTATTCTTCATAATCCACCTCACAGAAAAGCGTAAGCGCCTCGGTCAGCCTCGACAAGCGTTGGAGGGCCTGACAGTGAAGTCGCTCTTTGACTTCATTGGCAGGACCGAAACGTCTCGAGGAGTTAGGAGCCGCAGCTAGACAAGCGACTCGAGGGGCTAGGCGCTGAAGCTAGACACTAACAAAAGTGTAGTGGGTTAACATATAAATTTAAAATTCTGAGGAGGTCTTTTTACAATGGCAAAAGAAATTAAGTTCAGTGAAGAAGCACGCCGCGCGATGCTTCGCGGGGTAGATTCTCTTGCAAATGCAGTAAAAGTAACTCTTGGACCAAAGGGACGAAACGTGGTTCTTGAGAAGAAATTCGGTTCACCACTTATCACTAACGATGGTGTAACGATCGCAAAAGAAATCGAACTTGAAGATGCATTCGAAAACATGGGTGCTAAGCTTGTTGCTGAAGTAGCTAGCAAGACGAACGACGTTGCTGGTGACGGTACAACAACTGCAACAGTTCTTGCTCAAGCGATGATCCGCGAAGGTCTTAAGAACGTAACTGCCGGCGCTAACCCAATGGGCATCCGCAAAGGTATGGAAAAGGCTGTTGTTACAGCTGTTGAAGAGCTAAAGGCTATTTCAAAGCCAATCGAAGGAAAAGCTTCTATCGCACAAGTTGCGGCGATCTCTGCTGCTGACGAAGAAGTTGGCCAATTGATTGCAGAAGCAATGGAGCGCGTTGGCAACGACGGCGTTATCACAATCGAAGAATCTAAAGGCTTCACTACAGAATTGGACGTTGTTGAAGGTATGCAATTCGACCGCGGATATGCATCTCCTTACATGGTAACTGATTCTGACAAAATGGAAGCTGTTCTTGAAAATCCATATATCCTGATCACTGACAAGAAGATCGGCAACATCCAGGAAATCCTTCCTGTCCTTGAGCAAGTTGTACAGCAAGGCAAGCCATTATTGATCGTTGCTGAAGATGTTGAAGGTGAAGCACTTGCTACATTAGTAGTCAACAAGCTTCGCGGAACATTCAACGCAGTAGCTGTTAAGGCTCCTGGCTTTGGTGACCGCCGTAAGGCTATGCTTGAAGATATCGCTGCATTGACTGGCGGCGAAGTAATCACAGAAGAACTTGGCCGTGAGCTTAAGTCTGCTACAATCACATCACTTGGACGCGCTTCTAAAGTTGTTGTTACAAAAGAAAACACAACAGTCGTTGAAGGTGCTGGAGACAGCGCTGCAATCGAAAGCCGCGTAAACCAGATCCGTGTTCAAATGGAAGAAACAACTTCTGAATTTGACCGTGAAAAATTACAAGAACGCCTTGCTAAGCTAGCTGGCGGCGTTGCAGTCATCAAGGTTGGTGCTGCTACTGAAACTGAATTGAAAGAACGCAAGCTTCGCATTGAAGATGCCCTTAACTCAACTCGTGCTGCAGTTGAAGAAGGAATCGTATCAGGCGGTGGCGTAGCGCTTCTTAACGTATACAACAAAGTGGCTGGAATCCAGGCTGAAGGCGACGAAGCTACTGGCGTGAACATCGTCCTTCGTGCTATGGAAGAACCAGTTCGCCAAATCGCTCACAACGCTGGCCTTGAAGGTTCAGTAATCGTTGAGCGCCTGAAGCGCGAAGCAGTCGGCACAGGCTTCAACGCTGCAACTGGCGAGTGGGTAAACATGATCGAATCCGGTATCGTGGACCCAACTAAAGTGACTCGTTATGCACTTCAAAATGCAGCATCCGTTTCTGCAATGTTCTTGACTACTGAAGCAGTAGTTGCTGACATTCCAGAAGAAAACGGCGGCATGCCTGACATGAGCGGCATGGGCGGCATGGGCGGTATGATGTAATAACGCCCCTCGACCCCTTGATATATAAGGGTTTGTTAGTAAGGTGAGAGTGGTTTGCTAACATTTTGCTAACATTGAGGATATTAACGGAGGTCTCTCATGAGTTCAGTGAACTTTTGGGAGGCTTCTTTTTTCATTTCTTGAGTAATGTGAAGATATACATTTTTTGTAATTCATCAGTATGGGCGAGCCGACCATTATTTTTTCAAGGGGACCTGCCTCTACAAGAAGCATGGTAGGTGTATTGCGTAAGGAATGCGGTGTTAAATCAGGATTAAGTCCTGAAATCATAAGTTGCCTTGCCATTCGGTCTTGAACGTTCTTAATGACAATTGGGTGTATTGCCGTTCCATTTTGAGAAAATAAAGTAATTGTTATGGTTATATTTTCCAACCTACTCGATGGCTTTTTCATGAATTTTTTTATGTTCTACGAATTGAAGTACCATCTCTTCATCTCCAATGGTTTCTCTTCAGGATTTTCTCGTCTTGGTTGACCAACTGATAGTTTCAGATCATTATTATTAGGGTTATAATATGTTAATGCTAATCGTGTGATTTCTAAAATCTACATCCTTCCACTTGAGAGCTACTAACTTTGACAATTCCGGTATAGGCCAGATTTAAAAAAGCTAAGTAATCGTGCTCTAGGCCATTTTCTTTGGCTGTTTCTAAAAGTGAGGCAAGTATTTTTTCGGGTTATTTAGTTAATTCATCTTCTTCTAATTGTTCAATCGGTTTCTTACCATCCTTTAGTTCCAAAGCTTTTAGGAGAAATCATCCTCCCCGATCGATGAACCCATTCCCTTGTGCTATCAGAATAAACTGATCCTTTAACTCTTTAAAGCATATTGGTACACTTTTCTTTGTAATATCTATAACTTTAATTTGGAAAATTAGGGTAAAAACTATCCGATTTTATGGAGTTCCAGGCTTTCATTCTTCCACATAAAGAAACTTGGATAAAAAAATGCCAAAAAGCCAAGGAGTTCTGGTCTCCCTGGCATCGTATAAGATTATAAATTTATTATGACGGGACAATGGAGTTAGCCAAGGCTATATTCAAATTACTAAGATACCTTAATAATTCTGGTTGATATAGGGGTACCCCTAGAGTAGAAATTATTTACAAAATCCCCATCAAGAGTAGCCAAGTAGTTAAATTCATTTTCATGAGCGATTGCCAGATGGAAAGAGTCTGTAATATCTAGTTGAAATTGTTGCATAAAGACTTTAGCAGCGGGGTATGAAATATCTGCTGTAGAATCCAAAATTTCAACTGTTGTAAAACCTAATTCTTCTGTCATATTTTGAACAAATTCATCAAAAGTCTCAACTGCAGCTCGATAAAAGACATCTAATTTATTCCGCTTATCGTCGTCTTTTTTGACTAATTTAATTAATTCCATTACATTGACGCTAACATTTGTATTTTTATTGTAGAAGCTCATGATGTCCTCACGTTTTGCCAAACTGTATAAAAGTTTAGCAGCATCTAAATCTAGTAGTCTCATTTTCTGTTCAGCTGATAATTTATTAAAGCCCTGTTTTGTCTGGTTAATAAGTTTATTGTTTTGGTGATATACCTCTAAGGCTCCCAGAACTTTCATTTGAAAAAGTCGATTGATTACTTCGGATACTGTATGATTACTTACCCCTAAAATAGCTCCTGGATGATCCGACCACACATCTAGTACTCTTGCGACTTCAGGGCGACGAATATCATCAAGGTCTAGAAATGCCAAAATAAAACAAGCATCTAAATAAATAGATGCTCCAGAGAAATCTTCCTGATCAATTTGTTCTCCGCCAAGAATAAAGTCCATATTTATCTCCCTTGCCTGTGTAGGTCCGACAATGTGTGACCAAACGCTCCGTGAACACCGATAGAATTTGAAATCTCAAGAGCACTCCGTTTTTTCTTAGGGTTTTTTATAACTTTTCTTCCTACCGTTTTAGTTGGGGCTGCTTTTGTTAGTGGCATTGTAAGCATTTTTACCACCTCTCCATGTTTTTTTTTAGAATTATTTTTATCGTACTCTCTATTTCTATGCTTGTCCATAATTTTCCTCCTTTTTGGAGAATTTAATTATCCTTTTCTCATTTCTCTTCCTCCTTAAACATATGGGGGAAATTATCAACACATGATAGTATCACACATTCTTTCCGAACTTCTTGACTTTTATAAGCGAAAGTGAAAAGGTTTGCATACCCATTATGAATGGTGAGGTCGAGGATTCAATCTGTTGATCTCCAAATCTAATTTAGGTTATTTAATTTTAAATTTATAAAAAGTTAATTTGTAGCGGTTATTAATAATAAAGAGTTTTTTCAGTTACCTCTGAAAATGAATTGGCGGCAAGGTGTAATCTGTTCTTAAGGCTTTATAAGTTGGGTTGACTAATTTAAAGAAATGAATGAAAGCTTCTTGTGAGTTTAAAACCAACTTTTAAGTACCTCTTTTTTATTTGGTAGGTAACATAAGGCTTTTTATAACACGGAATTAGTGCAGTCTAGGTTGATTTTAAATTTTCTTTCCCAAAAGTACCTTTCATAATAGTAGTATAATAACATCGAGGTGAGAAAAGGATGGAGGATATAACTTTAAGCTCGTTGCTGGATGTCATCGGGGAGTTGTTTTCTGATGAAATCTCAATTGCGGTTTCGAATACGAAGGAATATATTTATTATCGTCCTAGCAAAAGGGTCGATTTGAAGATTGCTGTTGGTGATCCTGTTAAGGAAGGGACGATTGCCTTTAAAGCGCTGAATTCGAAGCAAAAGGTGTCTGAGTTTATTAACCGGGATGTTTTTGGCATTCCGTATCATGGGATGGCGGTTCCTTTTTTACATAATGGTAAGCTTGAGGGCTGTGTGACGGCGATCTATCCGGCGTTGACGGATGGGAAGTCAGTAGTGACACTGAAAACACAGGATGGCTGGATTCCGATTCCTTTTTCATAGGTGGTTTATATTGAAGCGAAGGATAAGAAGACGCATGTCTATACGGATGAGATATCAGGTACACATAAATATTCACTTCAGGAGTTTGAATATTTGCTGCCGAAGGACTCCTTTATACGTTGCCATCGCTCATTTATTGTGAATGTGAACCATATTAAGACGATTTATCCGGATACTCATTCTACCTTTCTGCTCTCAATGGATAATGGTGAACGGGTGCCGGTCAGCCAATCTTACTCTAGCTACTTTAGAAAGCTCCTGGGATTCTGATTTTTTCTGCTTTGGTGTCTATATTCGCTGTTTTGTCGGAATCTTTTGTCTAGTATTCCAAAAACCATATCTTGATGTTGCTAATGGGTAAAATGATTGTAACTATTCATTAAGCGAGGGATTGAGATATGGAACATCAATTAGAGCGAATTAGAGATCACCGTCTGAAGGACAAAGTTGTGTCTCCTGAACAGGCAGCTTCCTTGATTGAAAACGGAATGTCTTTGGGGCTAAGTGGATTCACACGTGCGGGTGACGTGAAAGCGGTACCATTTGCCCTTGTTAATAGAGTTAAAGACGAGGAAAACTTTAAGGTTAATGTCTATACTGGTGCTTCACTGGGTTCTGATGTGGATAAGCTTTTCGCTGAAGCAGGCATCCTGGGCAAAAGATTGCCTTTCCAGGCAGATGCAACAATGCGCCGCGGAATTAATCAGGGAGATTTCCTATTTGTGGACCAGCATTTATCACATACCGCCGAGCTGATCCGCGCTGATGTCATGGAAATAGATGTTGCTATTTTGGAAGCGGTTGCAATTAATGGAGACGGAATGGTCATTCCAACGACTTCGATCGGCAATTCGATGGCATTTGCCCGGAATGCGAAGTCGATTATTATTGAAATAAACACAGCCCAGTCAACAGAACTTGTGGGACTGCATGATTTATACGAGCCAGGGAAACAGGGAGAAAGGCAGCCTATTCCACTCGTAAAGCCAGACGACCGAATTGGAACAATCGGGATCCCGATCGATGTAGATAAGGTCAAAGGAATTGTTTTTACGAATCAGCTGGATTCACCATCGACGATTGTCCCTCCGGATGAAGAAACGGTTGTGATGGCACAGCACTTAATCGATTTCCTGCGAAAAGAAGTGAAAACAGGAAGGCTTACTGAAAGTCTGGCTCCGTTACAATCAGGAATTGGTTCGGTTGCCAATGCTGTTCTCCATGGAATGCTGGATTCAGAGTTTGAGAATTTAGAAGTCTATTCTGAGGTTCTGCAGGATGCAGTGTTTGACCTGATCGACGCGGGAAAGGTTCAATTTGCTTCCTGCTGTTCAATCACACTTTCCGAAGAAAAAATGGAGCAGGTATTCTCGGAGTTTGAAAAATACCGCGATAAATTGATGATGCGCCCTCAAGAAATCTCCAACCATCCTGAAATTATCCGTCGTCTCGGGTTGATTTCAATCAATACTGCCTTGGAGTTGGACATCTACGGAAATGTGAATTCAACTCATGTCCTCGGCGCTAAAATGATGAACGGGATCGGTGGATCGGGTGATTTTGCCAGAAATGCACGCCTGGCTATCTTTGTCACAAAATCGATTGCCAAAGGCGGAAATATCTCGAGCATCGTGCCTTTCGTTTCTCATGTAGACCATACTGAGCATGATGTAGATGTGATTGTCACTGAACAGGGATATGCAGACTTGAGGGGCCTAGCTCCAAGGGAAAGAGTTGAACTGATTATTGATAACTGTGCGCACCCATTGTACCGCGGCCAGCTGCGTGCCTATTATCAAGAAGCACTGCAAAGAGGCGGGCAAACGCCGCATGTTTTAGAAAAAGCCCTATCCTGGCATACTAATTTTGCCAGCAAGGGTACAATGCTTGAAGAGACGGCAGAAACCGTTCAAGTTTAGATTTATAAGTTAAGCTGATCATCAGTACCGTACCGTTGGCAATAGAATCTAAAAATGCAGGTATTTACAGGTCCCTTTTATGGCCGCATAAATCAGGCTGCCTTTTCGAATTACTTAATGACCACCAGTGCATATAGCATATGGTGGTCTTATATTTTCCATAATACTTGTAAAATCGGCCTTTTTCAGACGGCAATACTTGTTAAATCATTCGATTTTTACAGATTAAGCAGTCAGGCTCTACGATAAAAAAAATCAAAGTACATTTCCTCAATGGATGCATAGGATACATATGATCGTTTTAAAAGTGGGAAGGGAAAGATGAAAATGTATAATGACTCATATTTGTATCCATTTCCGAACCCTAATTATATGAATGCCCAAAGAAACAACTATAGCAGCCAGTCAAGGAATCGGATTGATTATAATGCTAATGGACAATTGAGGGTTTATCCAATCTATGCCCCGCCTAACCATCCATATGGTATAGTTCATGCAACAAAAGCAGATGCCGAGGAAAGCCAGGGTAATCGCTGTAGAAATGGAGGCATGAATAGAGTAACTAATTCGGCCAATGTTAAAACAGCCTTCACCATAGAGGAGGCAGCTGCGATTGCTTTGCTGCTGGGGATAGATTTCAACATGACTAAGTTTGAATTAAACGAGTTTTGGATGGGAGTTAATACGGAGCTTGAACATGGAAGAAAATATAATCAGACAAATGTAACCGCGGATGACCCTATTACTACTGGAAAAATAGCATTAGCTCATCTCAGTGAGTTTCCTGATTATTATCAAAGGTTAAAGAAGCTAGAAGAGGAAGCAAAAGCATATTGGAACAAATGATTAAAGGAATAAAATTGCATGAAATGAGATGAATAAAGGTAAAGGACTCCCCAACTATTGAGGTTGGGGAGTCTTTCTGTTCCAGAAGCCATCCCCAGGGCTTAAGGTCTTTTCTAAAAAGACAGGCATAAAATAGGATGAGGGATATCTTAGGTGGTGTTAGGATGCATGAAATGTCACTTATGTCAGAGATTATTGAAATAGTTTCAGCGGATGCAGCTGCAAGAGGCTTTAAAAAGGTGAATAGGATTGAAGTAATCGTGGGGGATTTATCGAATGTACTGCCTGATGCCCTGGAACTGGCGTTTCTATTTTTTCAGAGACAAGAAGGCGGCATGATTGATGGAGATAGTACACTGCATATTATCCGGGAAGAAGCAAAAGCGCAGTGCTCGGCATGCCAGTTTGAGTTTCAACCTGACTACAGGATTGCTCTTTGCCCAATTTGCGGGTCCCCCGGGAGCCTGCTGGTGAGCGGTGAAACATTCAGGGTTGAATCCTATGAGGGGAGTGATGAGGACAATGAAAGTTAAGCTTGGGACAGATGTGTTAAAGGATAACAATCTGGCAGCCGCTTATAATAGAAAACTATTTAGAGCTAATAAAACACTTGTCATCAATATTATGAGTTCACCTGGTGCCGGAAAAACAACCCTGCTGGAAGAAACGATAAAGGCATTGCGCCAGGATTTTACCGTGGCAGTGATTGAAGGGGATCTGGCCACAGACCGTGATGCGGAGCGATTGCGGTCTCTAGGGATAAAAACCATCCAGATTAATACTGTGGGCGGCTGCCATCTTGACGCAAGGATGATCGCCAAAACATTGCCAGAGTTTGAGTTGGAAGCTATAGATATTCTCTTTATTGAAAATATAGGCAACCTCGTATGTCCGTCAGGTTATGACTTGGGACAGGATTCTAAAGTCGTCGTATTAAGCGTTCCTGAAGGCAATGATAAAATCCCGAAGTATCCCGTAATGTTCAGACGCACTGATTTAACGGTCATTAATAAGATTGATCTCCTTCCATATGTCCCTTTCAGTGTGGAGGAAGCGAAACAAGATTTGGAATCTATTAATCCAGCTGCACAGCTGAAAGTTTTGTCTGCAAAAACTGGCGAAGGGCTTGATGACTGGATCAACTGGATAAAGGACGCGTATGTTCAATGCATAAAGCGTTAAGCATCAGGGTGACGGGAAGGGTGCAGGGAGTTGGATTTCGGCCATTTGTCTATTCCCTTGCGAAAAAATTTGAATTGACAGGAACCGTCCAGAATAATCTTGACCATGTTATTTTGATTTTGGAAGGAAAAGAAGATGAGCTAGTAAAAGCTATAGCAGAACTAAAGAATTCGCCGCCACCTCTGGCAAAGATCGATAAAATCACCATAAACTCAATACCCCCTTTCCATTTTAAAGAATTTACAATCATTCCAAGCAAGACAGTACATTCCTATTCCTTGCCGTGGATCTCTGCGGATGCGGCGATTTGCGAAGACTGCCTCCAAGAAATGTATGATCCATCCAATCGGCGATATAAGTATCCATTCATCAACTGCACACAATGTGGACCGCGTTACACAATCATACAGGCTCTGCCATATGACCGCCCTAATACAACGATGAGTGAATTTGTGATGTGTGAACTATGCGAGGAAGAGTATGAGAACCCGTTGAACCGCAGGCACCATGCCCAGCCTATATGCTGTTCTGCATGCGGCCCTGACATTCGACTATTCCATCAAGGCGGGGAATTGGCAGCACAGGACGAGAATGCTCTTCTTGAGACAGGTGCACTCTTAAGGAGCGGCCATATTGTCGGGATAAAAGGGGTCGGCGGATATCATCTCGCATGCGATGCCTTTCAAGAAAGGGCAATCGTTGAAATTAGAAAAAGAAAGAATCGTCCCCGTCGGCCTCTGGCTATCATGGCAAGGGATCTGGAAGTTGTAAAAAAGCATTGTTATCTTTCAAAAGAAGTAGAGGATATGCTGACCAGTCCAATCATGCCAATAGTGGTGCTGCAGAAGAGAAAGGATTGCACCCTTCCGGAAATGCTGTCACCAGGTTTAACGACGATCGGAGTCATGCTGCCGTATACTCCATTGCATCATGTGCTATTTGAAACTAGCAGGCTGGATTGTATGGTCATGACTAGTGCGAATCCTTCAGGACTGCCGATCCCATATAAAGAAGAATCCGTACAAGCTCGCTTATATGATTATCTATTAACTCATAATCGTGATATTCATCTTCCAATTGATGATTCTGTCGTCCAGTTTAGCGATGGCCAAATGCTGTATCACAGGCGGGCAAGAGGATTTGTGCCAGACCCTTTACAGACAAAATCAGAAGTGGACGGGATTATTGCTTTAGGGGGAAATCAAAAAAATACTTTTGCCCTTGGGAAGCAAAAGGACGTAGTGATCAGTGCACATACAGGTGATCTCGACAATGAAGAAATGATTCAATTCTTCAAGGACCAGCTCCATCACTATCAAACATGGCTGGACGCAGAAGTAAAACATATAGCAGTTGATAAGCATCCTCTGTACGCCTCAGCGGCACTGGCAGAAGAATATAAAGGGAACGTTATACCCATCCAGCACCATCATGCCCATCTTGTTTCCTGCATGGAGGATAACGGAATAGTGGACCCATGTTTTGGTATCATCCTGGATGGAACTGGATATGGTGATGACGGGAATATCTGGGGATTTGAGTTTTTATACGGTGATGCTCGTTCCTTTGAACGTCTTGGGCATCTGGAATATACCCCGCTTCCAGGCGGAGAGAAAGCTGTGAAAGAAACCTGGAGAAATGCAGTTGGGATGCTGCATCACTACTGGCAGGAAGACGGCATAGAGATGGCTATCAAACTATTCCCAGACAAAGTGAATGAAATCAACATCATAAAGCAAATGATCGTCAATCAGATTCATACGCCAATGGCCGGTACTTGCGGAAGAGTTTTTGATGCCATCAGTGCCATTCTGGGAATTTGCTTAACTTCCTCATACGAAGGAGAAGCAGCAATCAGATTATCAGATGTAATGATGTCTGAAACAGAACACACAGATGAGATATATCCATTCCATATAAAAACAAACCAGGAAAACCAGCTTCAGCTCGACCTATCCCAAATGATCTATCAAATCATACAGGATAAATTCAACAATGTTACTACTGGCAAAATCATTCAAACCTTCCATCGAACCATTGTTTCCTGCTGTGTGGAGATGATTGAAAGATTAGCAGAAAGGAACCCGCACCTGAACAGGACGGTGATGTTGTCAGGCGGCTCGTTCCAGAATATTTATTTACAAAAAGAGATAAAAGCAAAGCTCGAGGATAAAGGCTTTGTCGTCATGACACATAGAAACGTTCCCTGTCATGATGGCGGCTTATCATTAGGGCAAATCATCATAGCTTCTCATTTTATTAAAAGTAAGGTGGTGGATCACTATGTGCCTGGGAGTACCTGCAAAGGTGATGAAGATTGAGGAGCAGACCGCACTTGTGGATGTGATGGGATCGAGAATGCATGTCGGTATCATATTCGTTCCCGAAGTAAAGGAAGGCGACTATGTATTGCTTCATGCCGGACAGGCGATGACGGTAGTAGACGAGAAATATGCCCGCGAAAGCATCGAAGAATGGAGGAATGTCTTAAATGGAAAGTATGGAAACCTTCTCTGATCCGGCGTTAGCCCGCCAGTCACTGGAAGCAGTTATCGAATTGGCCGGCCAATTTAAAAAGGAACATGGAAGAATACCGGTATTGATGGAAGTGTGCGGATCACATACGATGGCTTTTGCCCGGTCAGGAATAAAAACCAGATTAAAGGAGCATGTCAGGCTGATTGCCGGGCCTGGATGTCCGGTTTGTGTGACAGACCAGAAATCCATTGATGCGATGATCCAATTAGCTCAAGGTCCCAACAGGATACTTTGTACATTTGGCGATATGATGCGTGTACCAGGTTCCCGGGTTAGTCTGATGCAAGCAAAAACGGATGGCAAAGACATTCGAGTCGTCTATTCTCCTCTGGATAGCGTGAAAATCGCAGAGGAAAATCCTGAAAAAGAAGTGATATTCTTAGGAATCGGCTTTGAAACCACAATCCCGATTTTAACTCTCGCCATTCGTGAAGCAGAAAGAAGAGAGTTAAAGAATTATAGTATCTGGATGACAACTAAATTGGTAGAACCAGTCATGAGAGCCCTTCTTGATTCAGGAGAGGTAACGCTTGATGGCTTTATTTTGCCAGGCCATGTTTCGGTCGTATTAGGCAAGAAGAGCTTTGAGTTTTTAGCTGAGGACTATCGTACCTCTGGCGTCATAACGGGATTCGAACCGGTCCAGCTGCTGAGCGGCATCTATAAAATGCTGCGGCTTCTGCTTGAGAATAAGCCTGAAGTATTAAATGACTACAAATATGTAGTAAAAGATGAAGGGAATCTTCCCGCACAAGAATTACTAAAGCAATATCTGCAGCTCCATGATGAGGACTGGAGAGGAATGAGTACGATTCCTCATAGCGGGCTGGTCCTGAAGGATGAATACGCACAGTTTGACGCGAAGAAGAAGTTTAAAATATCGGTGGGAGAACCGAGAAAAACAAAATGCCGCTGTGGTGAAATCATCAGAGGGTTAGTTACACCTGAAGAGTGTGTTCTGTTCAATAAAGGGTGTACGCCAGCCCACCCGATTGGGCCTTGTATGGTTTCAACGGAAGGAACTTGCGCGGCTCATTATCAATACATGAGAGGGGAATAGCCGTGGTTCAGAGAATAGCGTTAGCTCATGGCGAGGGCGGTGAACTCACTCACCAGCTGATTCAGGATGTATTCATTAAGTCATTTGGCCATGGAGTGCAGACTAA
>ENA-ORXC01000826-ORXC01000826.1-marine-metagenome-genome-assembly--contig:-NODE-826-length-20033-cov-9.373873_pt1 | contig 20033 bp, 22 predicted proteins | sample MGYA00237865_ERZ511478 | MGnify/ENA metagenome assembly ERZ511478 | reverse complement strand
CTTCCCAACGTCTTCCCAGGTGCTTCGAGATACCTGGGCGCAGGCGACGCGACTTTCTACGCCCAGGCAGCGGCCTCTCCCCCACCCTGCGGTACTCCTCCGGGGCGCACAAAAGTTTGACGTAGCCACGCTTCTTCAGAAGTTTTGATCCAGAGTTAAAGCTCCATATGCTGGCCCACGACTAAACCGTCACCGCTGAGCTCATTTCTGCAGGCAGAATTGCTCCCCGGCCAGCGGTTTCCTCAGTGCACGGCAGTGAAAAGTGGGATCAAATGATCCCCTGGGGATCAATTGATCACAGTGGTAGAATAGACACTAGGCGGGTGGTGGGGCACACCCCCCGCGGTCACCGAGCTGCGCGATCCGGCTGTGTTTGGGGCACCGAAGGCCGAGGCGAATAGCGGGACCTGGATGCAGGTGGCGGCGACTGAAAGGCAGCCGTGTGGCGCGGGGGGGCGGAGGGCGCATCGGATGGGGAGGGAGAAGGGATCACCCGCAAGCGACAAACGCCCGTCTTTGGCGCCGCCAGAGACAGGGACGGAAAAAACGCTGGCGTTGGCGCCCCCTCAGACGGCGACACGGCCACAGTCGATTGAAGATCCGACGGTGGGGGTGCAGGACGGCGGCGCAGCCGCGGCCGCGCCGTCGATGGTCGGCGCTCTCGGCGGCGATCTGGGAGGCGGGTGTGTGGCGAGGCGGGGGTAGATGGGGGCCGGAAGGGGGAGTTGACGGGTCGCCCGCAGTTGGCAGATGCCCGTCCCTGTTGCTGGCCGGGGACGAAGCGGCCCTGACACTGGCGTAGGCGCCGACAAAGCCGCCAACGCGGCCGCCATCGGCTGACACTCAGACAATGGGGGTGAAGGACGGCGCGGCCGCGTTTGTGGCGGGAGTGGGGGGCCTTGACAACGGCGGCGGAAATGCCGCTGCCGCAGTGGCAAACAGCGGGTTCCCAGGTGGCGCCGCGTCGAGCGCTGCGCGGGCGGCGTCGGCCGCGGCCGCGGTGACAGCGACTTTGGCCGCGCACCTTCTCATTGCTGAGCCGGAAGTGAACATTCCCCGGACCGATCGCTCTATTGTGAGCCAGTAAGACTGAAATGGCGACAGTAGAAACGACTTGAGGGCCTGACTTGAAAGCGTTGGACATCCGCCCGCATCCGGCTGCCCAGGTGTGCATCCCTCTTGACTGTGTGTGGGTGCTCCTGCTTCGTATGATATCGCTTTCCTTCGTCGCCCACGGAAGCATCCGCGATGTGCCGCCTAGTCGCCCGTCGCCACCCCACCACGTCTGCACGGTGACCAACACCGCCCCCCCCTATGTCGTGTGACAAGCCTAGTCGGGCGCACGAGCTCTTGTTGCTGGGACTGTCTCCTCCTCCGTCGTTGCGGTTGTGGGCTCGCCATTGAAAAAAGCGATCGCCGCAGATTCTTTTGTCCGTGCCGGGCGGGCGGAGGATGGGGACCTTTCGACGGTCGCTGCGGCGCTGTTCCGGGCCGTGGTCATCCCTGCTGTCACGCTTAGGGCCCCCTTGACCCTCTCTCGTGCCTTTCTGCCTCCGTTGCTCCTCCCGGTGCGTACTTGTTGCGAGGTGCCGGCGTGGCGGCCGCCCCCCCCCCCCCCCCCCCCCCATGCCCCCCGGCAAGCGCGAGCGCCGCCCGTGCGTCGCGGCGTGTGACTGGCGCCGTCGCTGCGGTGTTGTCGTCGTGGCGCAACCCGCTCCTTTCCCGCCTCCTGGGCGTCGCCCACCAGATGCGGCGCCTGCCCTCCTCGTCGCCACAGCTCCGCCGCCGGACGCCGCTGCCGTTCCGGCGGCCGACCGCGCCACGGCGACACCGACGGCTGCCCGCGACACCGCTGTTGCCGCCGCCTCCGAGCCTCGGCTGTTGGCCGCCGCCTCCGCGGAGACGAGCGGGGGCGTCGCCGCCCCGATTCGCGGCGGCGTCACGGAGGTGGCGGCGGCGCCATGGCTTGCGGGTGGGGTGGCGGCGGCCGACGTGGCGGCGCCGGCGATGTCTGGAGCCCCAGGGGACGGCGCCCACGCGGAACTGGCGGATGTCAGCAGTCCGACAGCGCGGGCCGCCGCTGTTGACAATCTGGGTGGTGGTGGTAAAGGGTTGAGTTGCCTACTCCCTCTGTCCTACTCCTCGTGCTCGCCCTATCAGCGTATGTACCCTCATCGCCGCGCTGGCGGGGCGCTCAGACCCCGCCCACGCGCCGCACCGGCCCGCAGGCACAGGGCGCGCCTCAAGTGTCCACGCACCAACTCGCCCCTGCCGCCGCGCCCCGCGCGGCGGCAGACGTCTCCCCCCGCTGCACCCCCCTCGGTGCCTCACCCTCGAGGTGCCCGCAGAAGCTGCTCATGCGCAGAGTCACAGGGACGGCCGCCTGACCGTCCATGCTTACGTCGGGTCGCCCCGCCGCCCGACAGAGTGTCCGTTGGCGGCGTGGCGAGCGCTCGATGCGCCCGCCAGCCCTTGTATTCGATCCTGAATTCGAGGCCGTCGTCAAGTCCCCCAAATCCAGGGTGACTACAAAATCCCTGAATGCCAACAGCCGTGGCCTACGCGATGGCCGACGCGGTGGACCGTGCCCCGGTCGGCACGTGCGTCGGCGGGGCGCGCTGATGGCCGTGTTCGGCTGGGCGGAGCCGCGCTGCCTCCGTACAATCGGCGGGCGCGGGTACGCCCCGAGTCGGTCCTGCCGCCCTGTGAGCCTCCGGTGCGCCTTCGGTGGCCGGAGCTCTCGCCGCTGTCCCCCCCTCCTCCCCTGCCAACTCGCCCGCCATCCCCACTCTTCCGTCCGTTGTGGCGGCGTCTGCGGGGCGGGGTGGTGCGAGCGTGGTAGGAAGGTCCGAAGGTCGGCACGGACAGCAGACGCCCGCAACCGCCGGCCGCGAGCGTCAGTTGGGAGGGGGCTCGGGGGGTGGAGGTCGACCGCGCCACCTAAACGGTTACGGCGCCGGCGGCGACGCCACCAAGGCCGTTATGGCACACGTCTGGTACATCTCCACTAGCACCAAAAGAGGAACGCGGCGAACGGTTGCGGCAGCCCGCGGAGAATCGCCACCGCCAACGGCGCCGCCCGAGCCGCCGCCCGCGTCGTTGCCGAATTCGGCGGCCGGCCCGACGGGGCCACCGTAGCGCGCTCTGTGGCATCCGCTGCAGGACTATCATCGTGCCAGCGCGCGCCACCGCTCGCGTCAGCCACTTTTAAGCCGCAGTAAAGAACACCCGTCCGCCGCCCGCCGCCTGGGCGGCCGGTGCGCCCAGTCCCGACACCCATGGGGTGGAGGGCGGCCGCGCGGCCGAGGCCTCGGTGGCGGCGACAGCCGCCGACGGCGGCATCTTCACAGCTCCTTCCGCTGTGGTGGACCGTGTCGCCGCGCGACTGATTTGGCTGTCTGCGATTGGCCCCCGGAACCTTACGGGAACGGATTTCCCTTCGGTCGGGGGGGGGGCCACATGGACGCCCCCGTGGCCGACGGAACGGCCGCGGTGGGCGCACCGCTCCCGTGCTTCCACTCTGGTGGCGTGCGGCGCCACGCTGGCGGCGCCCACCGGCGCCCGCCACGCACCGCGCGCCACGCCCGCTGCGGGCGGCGGTGATGCGGCACCCCCCCCCCCGGTGGCCTTGGCGGCCGGGGCGTGCGGGCGCCACGTCACCCACCGCCGACAACCCGACACTCATCAAATGCGAGCAGCAGTCCCCCCGCTCCCTCGCGCCCTCTCCGCAACAGCGCATGTGGCGGCCCCGCCACAGGGCGCCGTCCCCCCGCGGCCCGCCTCAACGGAGGGGGCAACCGGCGGAGCGACAGACGCGCGCGTGGCCAAGCGCGCGCGCGGCGTGACCCGCCCCCGGTGCGCGGTGCGGCAACGGGCGGACGGGCGGGGCAGTGCGGACGGGGGAGCGGCGGCGGCGGGTGTATATGAGTGGCGCACTGGCTGCCCTCTCTTCCCCCCGTCTTGCCCCCCAACGTCCTTTGCTTCTCGCGGTGTTTAAACGGTCCCGCTCGAAGCAAATCTCCGGGGCCTCGGCCCACGGTTTGACGTCGCGTGCACACCAGCATGAGCAACCGCGCCCTCGATGACGCTATCGCCGTCAACATGGACGCAACCGCCGCCGCTGCCGCCACTTCCGCCGCCGCCGCCGCCGCCGCCGCACCCGCCATTTCGACGGGCGCATCGACGGGGGCGACGCCGCCGGGTGGGGCCGCGGCCGGCATCGAGCTGCCGCGACGCGGCACCTCGGAACTCGACGAGGAGGAGGCGACGCCAAGCGAAGCCGCCCGCCTCGCCGTCGCCGACGCGGCCGTCGCCGCCGCCGCAAGCCGTACCGCGGCGGAGACAGCGGCGCGGCCCAACGCCGAGGTCATCGCGGCGCTGTCGCGCGACCTCGACTCGGCCAACGCTCGCCTGGCCAGCTTGGCCGGAACGGCGGTGGCGAACGACAACCTCGGCGACGAGGGGTACGACCCGGTATCTCCGGACACGGGGGGTCTCCCCCTTCCCACTCGGTCCACCCTACCGGTCGGACCGACTGGTGGCCGCCGTAACCGGCGTGCCAACAGCAACGAGCGCACCGCTCGCGACTGCTTTGACGACGGGTTCGACGTGGCCGCCCTCCCCGACGGCGCGCACGACACGCTGGATGCCTTCCTCATCCCAGCGTGTGTGGAGCGACGCGACGGGCTCCCCGTCCCGTTCACCCCCGAGGACACCCGCCACGCCGCCACCTTCACAGCCGGATCGCGGGACGAGCACGAGGCGCGGGCGTGGTACCAGTCACTCGCTTGGACCGAGCGGCTCTCTAACTCGGTCCAAGCGTACCTCTACAGCGACGACACGGTCGATGAAGAGGAGCTGGTCTCCCTCTTCCTCGCCGCCCGCCGCATCTACGCGTTGGGCGCTGCCCGCTACGACTTCCTCGCCCTCCGGCAGTCCGAGGCGAGACTGGCCGACGCCTACGCCCACGCCACTGCGGTGCCCCGGAACACCTTGCGCGGCTCGAGCGCCCGCGACTTCCTCGCGCGCGTCGCACGCGCGGAGGTGCACGCGTCCGCCAAGATGGGCGCGGCGGCGCGCGGTTTCCGCGCCCCGACGCGCGACGGTGGCGGCGCGCCACAGCGTCAACACGGGAGCGGCGGTGCCAACCGCCCCCCGCGCGACGCCATCACTCCTGACACACTCGACGAGCCCTCTTCGGCAGAGCCGGACGGCGGTCGTCAGGGGGAGGCGCGCCAGTAACCGCGCCCGCAACGGTGAGCGGCTCGGGCTGGGGGGGCCGGCAGTCCCCCGCCGCCACCGACGTCGACCGGGGGTCGCCTCCACAGGCGCCAACACGCGCCCGGGCGCGCCCCCCGACCAGCCTTGCCTGGCCGCGACCCCAGTCGCGACATCCGCCCGACAACACTGGGCTTTCCTCCGGGGGGGTTGCACGCACGTCCTCCTCCCCCCAACCCTGACGCAACCGAGACGAGCGGCCTCTGCGGCCGCCGCTCTGCGCCTACTTTTCCTGACACTTCCTCGGCAGCGGCGCCGCCTCGGCGGCCTACTCCTTCCGCTTCCCGACGGAGACGGCCGCGGGACAGCGCACCGACGCTTCGGTGCGCAACACGCTCCGTCACATGGCGGCCGTGCGCTCTCGCGCCACGGCCGAGGCCCAGGAGCTGGTCGACCGCCTGCGGCCGACCGATCTCCACTTTCATGGCACTACTCTGTTCCCGGTCCTGTTCTGATTTGGCTGTCTGCGATTGGCCCCCGGAACCTTACGGGAACGGATTTCCCTTCGGTCGGGGGGGGGGCCACATGGACGCCCCCGTGGCCGACGGAACGGCCGCGGTGGGCGCACCGCTCCCGTGCTTCCACTCTGGTGGCGTGCGGCGCCACGCTGGCGGCGCCCACCGGCGCCCGCCACGCACCGCGCGCCACGCCCGCTGCGGGCGGCGGTGATGCGGCACCCCCCCCCCCGGTGGCCTTGGCGGCCGGGGCGTGCGGGCGCCACGTCACCCACCGCCGACAACCCGACACTCATCAAATGCGAGCAGCAGTCCCCCCGCTCCCTCGCGCCCTCTCCGCAACAGCGCATGTGGCGGCCCCGCCACAGGGCGCCGTCCCCCCGCGGCCCGCCTCAACGGAGGGGGCAACCGGCGGAGCGACAGACGCGCGCGTGGCCAAGCGCGCGCGCGGCGTGACCCGCCCCCGGTGCGCGGTGCGGCAACGGGCGGACGGGCGGGGCAGTGCGGACGGGGGAGCGGCGGCGGCGGGTGTATATGAGTGGCGCACTGGCTGCCCTCTCTTCCCCCCGTCTTGCCCCCCAACGTCCTTTGCTTCTCGCGGCCCCTTTCCTCCCCTCGGTTTGTTGACCTCGCTGCCTTTTGGACCGAGCACATCGGCACGTGCCTCTGCTTCTTCCTGCCGGCCGGGACCTGTGGCTACACCGGCGTGTACCCGCAAGTACCCAACTTGTACCCGACCGCGACCACGACAGGCTCCGCGCCTGACACGGGCTCGCGCCCCGCACAACGCGCGGTGGCACATTCGGACGTGTACAAGACCGGCGAGACGTGGAGCGCTTCCCCTTTGAGCTTGGCCCTTACGCATTGCATATCTGCTTTGCTGTTTACCCTCGCTTGGGTCGGTTTACTTCCGGCTCGGGGTCCGGCGTATGGACCCCCCGCTCATGCAAATGGTAAAACGCTACGTCTCTGGCACTACTCTGTTCCCGGTCCTGTTCCCGCTACGTCGTGCGCCGAGCGAGAGGCGGCGATGATGGCATCGGCGGCGGCGGCGACCGCGGCGGCCGGAGCAGATACCACGACAAAGGAGGTGGCGGTAGCGGCGCTAGCGCCGCTGTCTCCGTGGTTGGCCACCGCTGTGAAGGACGCTGACAATGTCAACTACAGCGTCTCCGAAGGCGCCAAGTGCGCGACCGTGGACAGAGGCCATTCGGTGACAGGCCCGACGTCGGCGGTGGCGTCGCTGCTTTTGCAGTGGACGGAAACGGCGTGTGGGCTGCGCGGAGGCGCCGCCCCCGCCCCCGAGTGTGCAGTTCTCGATTGGAGGAAAGCAGATTGAAGACACTATAAGGATTTCGTGGATAAACCAATCTAGTGCAAAACCTCAGTTCGTGAAAGCTTCCCCGTCAGCTCCAACTCGCCACCATACGTCAAGCTGGTCGGACCCCTGCCCCCCCGGCTTCAGAAGCGCCGCCCCACTTCGACGCTGCCTCCACCACAGCGAATGCTTGGCTGCCGTGCTCAGCACCGCCGCGCAGGATGACATCTATAAGAGCCGCAACCGGGGAGCATGACGTGAACCGCTTCTCGAGCCGGTTGCTCGCCTGGACGTACGCCCAGTACGCAGCCATCGTGCTCCACCGCCCTCGCTCCATAATGGCACAGTCGTCCACCCCAAGCTGTCGCAGCAGCTGAACCCCCCCGCGCTTGAATGAATGCGTGCCAATCCACTCCGCAGAATCCACACCCGCCATGGTCAGGCTCCCCCGAAACCGGGACAGGAACGCCTTGGCGTCGAGCCGCTTCGACTCGTCTAAAAACTGCTGCCCAGTTCGGTCCTTTGTAAAAGAACAGAACAGGTACCCGTCTCGCTCGCCGCGAAGCAGCAGGTAGGCCCCCATCAACAGCACGGGGTCCACGCGGGGATCGCCCGCCACGCCCGGCCAGCTCTCGAGCCTAAAGCGCTGCCCGCGCAGCCCGTTCTTGGTCTTCTCCCGGATGTCGACGAGAAATGTGAGGTTGTCGAGAGCGTCTCTGCTGATGCGCACGTGCTGACGCCTTCGGATTGTGTAAAGAGCAGAAGATAATGAGACAAGTACAACAAAGTCAAGAGGAAGCGAGCAGTGAAAATGGTCAATCTCTACCTCAACCCATGAAGCGAGAACACGAACTGAGCACAAACCAGAGAGAAGGTGAGCAGAACAAATGACCAGACGCCCTCCACACGGACGTACTGGATCTTTGTGGCCTCATCAAATCGTAGCATCAAGCTCATGCTGACTTCGGCCAAGAACAGGTCGGAAAGGTGCTGCGGGTCGACGCTCGCTTCACCAGCAATGTGTTCGTCAAAGTAGGCTGCCGCATGTCCGATCTCAAACGGGTCGACTGGCATCGTCACATGGCCCTTTGTGGCCACCGCCTTCAAGTGGTCCTTCTTCATGGCCTTCACCACTTCGCTTTGGTTGGGGTGGCCGCTAAAAGTAGGACGCTGGTCCGCGTCCAGCCCCGTTTGCCAAACGCCGCTGCAGCCGAGATTGGCGAAGTAGACCGTCATTGCCGCGGAGATGGCCTTTGCAGTCGACTCAAACAACTCAAAGTTGTGCAGCCGCTTCTTGTAAAAGTTGGCCACGTGGGAGGCCGTCACCGCTGTCACGACCTTGGGGTCTATCCCGCGCGACCACGAGAACCGCTCGTAGTCGGCTGTCATTGTCTTGTGCTTCAGCTTGCTGGAAGCGCCCAGCTCCGCCGCGTGGCTTGCCTGCGCCTCGGCTGCAGGGTCGTAGGTCCCCAGCTCTACGGGGTTGCACCACTCCCTACCTCGTCTGCCGCTCGAGCGACCATCGATACGGCGTTTCTTGGCCGGTAGAGGCTGGGCCGGCGCCGTCCGGCGAGGGGGTGGCTGTAAACGCAGCACAGGATCCACCCCCGGTGCCATTCCGTCAGCTGGGAGTAGCAACAAGTCGGTCTTCAGGGTGCAGGGTGCGTTGATGGAAGGCCGTACCTATTGCCAAGCGAGGGGCAAGAAGTAGCGCCACGCGCCGAGCACGTTCGGATGATAGCAGCTGCCCACAAAGGAACCCAACCGATTCGCCGGCACGACAGCGTCATCGGCTCATACGGGCTCCATTGGCCGCCGCTCCAGGCCATATGCGCGTGTCGGCACGGCACGTCCCCTGCCGATGACGCCTTGCCTGGGTCCTGGCCAATCAGAGAGCGACATTCCACAATTCCGGTCCCCTCTGGCGGGGGCGCTACGGGGGTAGGGGGCCTCTTTTCACCGGCCGCTATTGCAAATATTTGGCCCCTTGCGGCGCAATTATCAGGCTCCAGGAAGGACCTCTGCAGCACTCTGACGGGGGGGTGCTTGATACTCACCAGCACCGGGCGATTGGACCATCCTTCGCTGTCAGCAAATGCCGCACCAATGATCATCGTCCAAGAAATGTGACAGGGGACAGAATATCGGGCCACCTCGCACCTGCGAGGACCCCTCGTCAACCGACACGAGGTCCACATGGGGACGCCCCGATTCGAGGGTGCCAGAGCGCGCGCGCGCCCTGGCTGGTGCGACCTCCACGCCGACGTGGCGCTCACTCTCACCCCACCGCGGAGCGACGTCTGCATCCCCACGACCAGCTACCTCCCCGGTGCCAACACCCCTGACCACCCCTTCCCGGTATTCTCGACGAGTACCACGCCCATCTCATGCAGTGAAGTGTTGAACCTACGCTATTATTACTTCATCCCCCCGTGCGGCACCACCTCCCAACCTCCACCGCCACCGTCTCACCCCCCTCTTCCTGTCCGCGGCTGTCCCCACAAGGGTACCATGGAGCGCGATGCCGACGGCCAACCGCTCCGGCGCCTCCTCATGTGCGGCTTTCTTCAGAGCTTGCCCGCAATTGAGGACGACGCTGAGGACGCGTATCTCCCGCTAGGTGACTCGTTGCAAGCTCTGCTCGTCTAGGCTAGGAGCGCCTACGCCGACTACATTGCCAACCACGAAGCGGGGGACGCAGCGGTTGTCGCAACCCCGGGGGCCACGCACGACGATGGCTACGACGCCAATAGCGGCGGGCCGCCCGACAGCGCCCAAGGCGCCAGCCTCTCTGCGCCACGACACGTGGACGCCAACGGACCGGGAGCGGCACCGACGCCGTCTGCGCTTTCCAAGCCACAGCCAAGAAGCCGCCGCAGCCGACCGAAGGCGGCCACGTCGTCTGCCGGGACGACCATCCGCCCGAAGAAGCCACGCTAGCCCACCAAGATGGAGCGGGCATACTGCAACGAGGAGCTGGTCACAGTCTTCCTCTCCGAGCTCCGCGTAGCCGTCGATCTCGACGCGCGCATGGGTGGCGACGACAAGCTTGAGGGGGGTTGTGTCCACGGCGCCAACGGCATTGGCTTTGTCGAGGCTTTCGACTCCATCTGCGTGAGGACGACACTGCTCAAGGGCAACGTCGCCGCCTTCTGCACCTGCGGGGGCGTCATGGGCAGCGGCTTGGAGGCCACAGTGGAGCACGCGATCGAACACGTCGAGATTCAATGGAAACGCAAGAAGAGCTCGACGTGCCGCCATGCGGCGGCGCTTCTGGCGGCGCACCGCGTGATGTCGGCTGAGTTGAGCCTGCAAACGCCCGAGGCGTTGATCAGCGCCATGCCGGCCTTGCGCGGTCCGGAAGTCAAGGCGGACGGAAAGTCGGACGAGACGGTTGTCCACGTAGTTGGCATCGTGGGCAGGCGGATGAACATCCCGCTGTATGCCATCTGCTACGACAACACATGGTCGCCGGCCATCGTCCGGCGGGGTGGAAACCGGTACAGGTTGGCCACTTTCTGCCTCCTGTCCTGCCAAACCCAGCCTTGGGGGTGCCCTCATGCCAAGGCCGTCAACAAGTTCAGCCGCGTCGAGGCCTCGGCTGCGTCAGAGGCGGCGGCGGCTGCTCAAGAGGCTTTGCGATTTGGGCCGAACGGTGTGCTGAACGAGATGGGCGACCCGCTGCCGGCCGAGCCCGTGGCCGCCGCCCCCACCTCCCCAGCGGTGCCGCCGCCGCCTCCGGGCCCCCGTCGTGCACGTAATATGTTCCCGTGCACGTAGGAGGTGGCTTTTTGCGACGTCTACTGCAATTTTGTGGACGCAGCAAGGGCGGCCAGCAAAATCTACAGGTACGAATCAAGGCTTCACGTGGAGGAAAAGTGCATCGTGTGCCAGGAGCCGCGAGGCGATTCGCTGTCGTGCCAGAACATTGCCGTCCTATTCACCATAAGGGGACGCATGCAGATCTTGGTCGGCCAGTTGGTGTGCGTCAATGGGCATGACGTCTTGTACGACGGGGCGGGAGACGGGCTGTTTGCCGCGACTCGGAATACCGTGTACGCGCGCATCTTTCTGGACCTGGTTCTGGAGCTGTGCGTCATTGCGCGGTCAACCGTGGCGGCAGCGTGCCAATGCCTCACGGGGCTGCTGAGGAACACAGCCGCCTATGGAGAAGGCGAGCCCGGTCAAGCCCGGCAGCTGCTGTCCGAAGCGACCGGCGAGTTCTCGGGCACGCTGGTGGTGCCGGCCGCGGCTTTCAAGTGCCATCATTGTGGCCGGGAGGAGGCGGCCGGCGGGCCCTTCAAGTGCATTGTGTGTGACGGACAAATGCTCTCGGTGCTTCAGGCGCATGTCATCAAGGAGATGGTTCGGCCGAGCGGCAACGCGCCGCGGGTTGACTTTTCCATCCTGTTTGCAAGTGCGATCCGAACGTCTTCGATGAGGGGGCTGGTGTGCCGCCGCGTACGGGCCAAGCCGGACGAGGCGGTCGAGCCGACCATTTCCGAGTCGCGTGCGTGGCCCCAATGTGCGGCTGCCGCAGAAGAGGCACCTCCCCCAGCCCCGCCACTGCCCACAGCCGACGGGGTGGTGCAGCGTGCGCCGATCGAAGACGAGCGGGCGTGCAGGTGGTCCACCGCCCAACTCACCAAGCACTTTTTTGCGTTACAAGGCCGCGGCGATCCTGGGGCGCCCGCTGTGAAAGCCGCGCCGGCCGCCGCGCTGGAACTCCCCCCGCACATAGGCGCCAGTGAGGACGGCGCGGCCTCCGCTGACGAGTATGAAGACGAGGGCCTGGTGAGCGGGCAAGAGGACAGCGGCAGCGACGACGACGAGAGTGACACCGACGAGGACGAGACCGACGGAGCCGACGAGGAAGCTGGCAGCGGGGATCCGGTAGGCGGCGACACTGACGACGGTGGGAGTGAGGTGGCGCTCGAGGGCGCTGCGGCGCCGGTGGAGGAGACCGGCGCGTTGGACAGCAGCCCATGTGCAGCGTCGTAGCCCGGCGATGGATTTTCGGCGATCAATGACACTGTGTCACCCATGTCACGCTTGCCATGACGGCCGCCGTCTGCTATATGGTCCGGCTCGTCTTCATTCTCTTTATCTGCCCCTCCGACGAGGCGCCGCCGAGGCATGGCAGCTGCCGCCCGCGCGGAGCGCCCTACACGTCGGTCAAGGCGTCGGTCAGCCGCCAGGGTTGGGACGGACGCGTGGCAGCTGGAGCAGGGGGAGGTTGAGGAGGTTCCGGCCGGCGCAAGGGCCAGCGAGGACCCGGTTGCCATCGACCGGGCGGATCCGCTGTCGCCGCTGACGTTCCGTGCCATCAAGGCGACGGCTGACGTCATCGTCCCACCGTCCGATGGCGTCGCCACTGTGGTTCTCAAGATCTGCCCCATCCCTCTGCAGATGGAGGACTTCCAACTTGCGCTGCCTAACCAGTGGTTCAACGACGAGCTCTTCAACGCGTACGTCGAGCTGCTGCGCGTCCGTCAGCTCAAGTTTGCATCATCCGAACGGCCCAAGCCGCAGTACATCTTCTTCATCTCATTCTTATACGAAAGTTCGTCGATAACGGCCGGTACAACTACGACGCAGTGCGGCGTTGGACTAAAAAGGAGGTCGTGCTCAAGGCCAACAAGATTTTCATCCCTGTCAACATCACTGATGCTCACTGGTTCTTGGCGGTGGTGATCCCGGCGGCCGGGCACGTCGAGCTCTACGACTCTTTGGGCCGAGCGCAGGAGCAGATGGGCAAGAACACTGCGAGGTGGGTCATGACGGAGGCCGCCGTGCACGGCTTGCCCAAGAAGCAGTGGAGCGTCGGTACGATGCCCTGCCGCACACAGGAAAACTGTGACGATTGCGGCGTCTTCACGTGCCGGCACGTGGAGCTCATGTCCAAGGGCGAATCCGCCATCGGCTGGGGCGGGAGCTCGTCTTACCATCGGCGCCGCATAGCGGCCGAGTTGTTGTCCGGATCTTTATAACGTTTTGCTTGTCGTATCTCTTTGACTTCTTGCCCTGTCATTGGCCTGCATGAGCACGACTCCATACACCACTGTTGGTTTGTTTCCTAGTGTGCCGGCCGCCAGCCCAGATACGCAGTCCAAATCAGGTTCTCGACAATGACATCGTCAAAGAAGGCGGTGGGCACTCAGGCTACAAGCAGCGAACAGAACAGAACACAAAGAATCCTCTTCCCCCGCCATCGGCTCGCCGACGGCTGGCCGCTGGCCACCTGCCTCCTGATGGCAGCCATCGCCTCGTCGGAGGCGGTTGGCTTGGTGTGGACACCGGCGTTGGCGGGTCCCACGTCGCCCTTCGTCACTGCTGCCGCCACGTTGAGCAGCTGTACGTCGGAAGGCGCGGCGGACGGGAAGATCAGGTTGCCGTTGGCCGCCTCCGTCTTGTTCGTGGCTACCGCCCCGTCGGCAGTGGTCGGCTTGGCTCTGTGGTGGACACGGCTATGTCTGTCTCGGATGGCTGGTTCCGGACGGCGGCGGGAGGGGGCGCCGCCTCGACCATCGCTGCCATCGCGGCCGTGGTGGCCGACCGCTTGTCGGCGGGCGGGGCACGCGTGACCCGCGAGTTGGAGCCGGCTGCTTCCCCCGTCATGGAGGTCACCGCCTCATAGGCGATGGGTGCCTCAACGCGGACGGCCACGGCTGCGCTTAACGCTATTCCTGCGACAGTCACTGTGACCATATCGCCCGGCTCCGGGACGGCGCGCGAGGCTGACGTGACAGGCAAGTTGCAGACGGATTTCGTGTCCGACTGGACGACAGCCGACTCCCCGGCGCTGGTCGAAACGCCCGTTGCCACCTCCGCCGCCGCGTCGGTAGGCCGCTCGCCCGAGGACGCGGCGAAAGTGACCGGCACGTTGTTATCGGCCGGCGCAGTTTGCACTGGGAGCAACCGCCCTGTCGGCGGCGTTTGACTTGACGCCAAGAGCGGCAGCGGTGGCAGCCGCCACGTCCGTACCCACAACCGCCGACGTGTCGGCTCACCGCCCGTTACCGGGCGCGGCAAGTGAGACCGGCAGCTCACGCTTGGCGGTATCCCGCGTCTTGGACTCCACCGCCTCATTGGCGGCGGTCGGGCAGCCGTCGCTGGTGCCGGTTTCCACTGCCAGATCGATGACCTCCGCTGTCAGTTCCCTCCGGCCCATAAGTGAACACGACATGGCACGGTGGCGCCTGGTCACACGTCCCTTCTCCCGATGCGCGGCACTTCTCAGAAAGTATCGTGGCCAGATATGGGGGGTGAGCAGTTGTTACTCTCTGGATCTTATGTTGGTGGCGTATCACTGCAGTTCCTCATAGCTCTCGTTCTGCACAGTGGTCACCGAGATCATTTGGCGATCTCACCTGAATCGGGCCTCTCGCCCATCGCAGCCGCCACCATCTGCATACAGTCGACAGCAGGGAGATCGTGGCGTGGTGAGGCCCGGCTTCGCAGCCCACAGACGGGTGTCCTATGGACCACTGATGCTGCCATATGGGAGCCATGGCCTTTGCTGCAACTACCACGAGGCGTCTATTCGAGACTGCGAGGCGCGCCGGTGCGTACAGTGGCACGATCTCATGAACCCTGCTGTGACCCCGATCGCACGGCTCCACTGTCGCACAACGGCGCGATCCTGGAGCCATAATATCTGCATGTGACGGTGATGATCTGTAAGTGGCTCCACAGCGTGTATGCGTGAATCGTGCAGGCGCCAAGCCCCCGATCAGCCTGCAGAGGCACGTGCCGCGGCCAGTTCTCCCGTGACGGCAACGTCCGCGCTGCCAGGCCCTGTTGCGGGCGCTTCACTCGTTTCTGTCAGAGTGCGCCTCTCCAGTGGGGTCCCAGCGGCCTTCATTCAGAGGTCATGGGGAGAGATCTCGGCCTGAGGGTCGTGAACCCCGTTCACTCGAGAGGAATCCCCCCCTTTCCAAACACCGATGGCGCGCCCAGGCTTTGCGCTTGACGCCTCTGCTCCACCCCCCCCCCAACTGCTTTGAACTTTGGATGCACAGCCCCTCCGATGGTATGTGGTGGCCACGACCACGGCGCCTCACTGGGTCCCGTCGGCGACTTTCTGCCGGCGGCCGAGCGAGCTCATCGTCGACCCCGTGGACGCGGAGCAAACTATTGTCGACGAGTCGGTCGCTGTCGCGAGACGAGAGGCGGCGGCGGCGGCGTGCTCTGTGCATATGGTCGGTCCGCGAATGCGCAGCCCGCCGGATTTCCGGAGCTGAAGGAGACGGACAAGGCGGCGACCACGACCGCCGCTCTCTGCGCCACGTCTACCGCCGGCCACAACGTCGAGGCCGCCACCGAAGGAGCTGTGGACGAAGGGAGTCTGTCGCTCCCGTCTTCCGCGCCCGCTGACTCGCGGCCGGCCAACGCGGCGCTTCTGAGGGAAACCGACGTCGCTCCAGCAGCGGCCGCCCCTGTCGGAGCTGAGCCAACCTCCACCGACGGGGAGGTGCCGGCCGGCAACGGGCAGGTGGCCGAGGGGAGGTTGCAGGTCGTGTGAGCTGCTCCCGCCGACGCGCTGCGTGCCGACGCGGCGCTTCTCTTCGGGACGGGCGCGGTGCGCTCCTCCTCAGACACCGGCGGCGCCAAGGCGCGCACCGCCAACCAGACGGCAGCCACCATCAAAGGGGTTTCGGCTGACGACAGAGTGCCCCTTTCATCTGTGGCGGCCACTGACCAGCCGCTGGCCGGCGCGGCGGTGAAGGTGGGGTCGGCAGTGGTGGCGCCCTCCGCGGCCGCCGTCACGGCCAACCGTACCGCCACCGACGGGACGTTTTCTGTCAAGACGGCGGAGGAGGCGACCGGTCCGACCGACCGCAACTCGCCGGCCGTGCCAGCCGCACCTGCCGACGACTGGCCAGCTCACATGTTGCCGGCTGACGTCGCGGCGGCTGTTCGTGTGGACTTGGCGGAGGCAGTCCCAGCCGCCTACGCCGCCACGCCTAGCGCGTCTCTCAAGGCGCTCAAAGCAAGCCAGGAGCAGGCCGCCGAGGTCACGCTGCCGGCCTTTTCTGCTTCACACGCGGACGCGCAGCAGGCCAACGTGGCGGCGGGGGTTGAGGACGGACGTGGCCGCGAGCACCGCTGCCGCCTTCTGCTTCAAGAAGACTACCGCCGACAATGCGTACACGTGTAGGTGCTCCGTTGCGTCATGGTCGACCCCGTGCCCATTGATGATGTTGGTGGCAATGGCGGGGGCGCGCCGGCATCCAGCAACGTGATTCTCACCACCATCGCGTCTGTGTTCCCCCCCACCGACCATGCTGACCTGGAGCTAGACCGGTGGCGCAAGGTGCGCGTTTTCGTTGCGGAGTTTTTGGCGGAGCCGACACTCAATGTCTTCAATGGCTGTGACATGCTCGACGTGGAGGTCCTGGCGCGCGCTCTCATCGCTGGCGTGGCCAGTGAGATTTAGCTACACTACGTGGACTGCATCCAGGGCGTTGTCTTTGTGTGGCAGTTCTTTTTGCTCATGAGCGATCACATGGACGCTTCACCGGCGTTGAGCCGCGCAGTTGGCGAGCTCCTATTTTTTGCCTGCCGTACGGACACGCGGGCGCTGGTGCTCTGGGAGGCCAAGGCGGTAGAGGATGCCCAGGCGTTCAAGGATGAGTGGGTGGGCACGTCCATCGAGAAGCACGAAGCGTGGCTGGTGAGCCGAGGCGTGCGCGACGCGGCGACTCACGTCGTCGCCGTCGGACCGTCCACGGTCCGCGTTATTGAGCAAGCGAACGCGTTGCGCTCCGGCCAGGTCTGGCCAGGCCGTAAGGCGGTGCGCGCCTTCCTCGAGGACTACACCGCTGAGCGGCAGCGGAAGAAGGCGGCCGACAAGCGGGCTACCGACAAGGCTGGCGGTAGCACGGGTGGCAAAAAGAAGGGCGGCAAGGACGGCGACAAGGCCGGCAAGAAGAAGGAGCGCAAGGCCTGCGATGAGGACGACTGCCGCCACCACTTCCCTGACAACGTCTTGCAGGCGCCGGGGGTGCTGTCGTTCATGTGCGGGTGCGGATACATCGTCGGCTCCGAAATAACTAATGCGTGAGACTGAGGGCCCGGCTCAAGTCATGTCGTCATTGGCGCAACGTTTTATAAAGCTCCCTCGGGTGGTGTATTTTGATACTGCTTGCCAAGCACAGCGCAACGCGCTTCGCCGTGCACCATGGTTCCTGCACCAGTCTCTGACGGCCTGGTTTGTGCACCGTTTCCACCGTGTCGGCCACAACTGCTTGCTTGTTTTTAACGCCGACCAGTACCGGCTGCTCTCCCAGGGCCACGACACGTCGGGTGCCGAGAGGCAGCACTCCATCAAGAAGAATTACAAGAACGCCTTGACCTACATGACGCAGCGGCGTTTTATCGTTCGCTCCAGATATATTGCGGCTCACAACAACGTTCGCCTGTCGCAGAGGCGACAAACCCGCAAGCTCAACGCCACGGGCCGCCTCCCCGGCGAGGCCAAGAGGTCCACGGAGATCCAGCATGATCCAGTCGAGGCATACTTCCATTAAAGTATAGTACAGCACTGCGAACGTGAAGGGTGGGTGTGTCGTGAGGGAGACATAGGGCAAGGTGAGGCCTTTGGGCTTGAGACCAAGTTGTAGCAACAGAAAGCTTTCCCAAGATTTCAAGCTTTTCCGACTTGAGAGAAAACAGAACCCCAGACCATCGATGGGTTTTGAGGGGTTGGCTTTTTGCGGGAGGTAGGATGTGCAGCAAGCTGCTGACGCCGCTTGGGGCCACAAGCGCGCCGCCAGGCGGCGGGGACGGCTCCCTCTCCTCCCGGCCCGCTTCCTACCCCCCTGAGAGAAAAGGGGGCTCTCTTGTTGCCTGTTGCACAGTTCGCTTTCCCACAGATCTCTCTCCCAGCTGATAGGCTCCGAGCGTCCCTCTCTCTCTTCTGACAGAGGCCGCTTCCCCACCCAGTGGTGCACGCGCGCCGATCGCGCCGCCGCCTTCCCCCGACGCCAGAACTGACCAGTGCGTCCTTGCGTGCCGTGACCCCCCGGTCCTGTTGGCTTCGTGGCGACAAGTCTTGACGGCTCGGCCGCGCCAGCACGCGCCGGCGCGTACGAGTGGCGTTCGCGCCTCCCCCGTGTTTCCAGGGAGAAGTCGAGCCCGTCCGTCCGCGGCAGCACGTGCCCGCACGTACCTCCTGAGTTGCGGCGGGTGCTTTCACCCCCGTGACGCTGTGGGCTCGGCCGGGACGCTGGCACCCAATTGTTCACACCCCGAATCCTGTGGCGGCAGGCCTCCAGGACCGCACACAGTGGGAGTCGACTGCAGGCATGAACAGCGGGGCTGTGTGTCCACGAGGCGGCTGAGAACAACACCTGGTCGGCAGACGTGTCTAACGCGGCCCCCCAATCGCCTGCTCGAAACGCTTCTGGATAGTGAGCCAGTGTTCTTCTCTGGCGTGCATTCTGTGGAGGTAGCCAAAATCGTAGCCTGATTTTGACCGCATAGGGGACGTGCCGTGCCGCCACGCGCATATGGCGTGGAGCGGCGGCCAATGGAGCCCGTATGAGCCGATGACGCTGCCGTGACGGCGAGTCGGTTGGGCTCCTTTGTGGGCGTAGGAATACCTCCGATCCGCCGGCACGGCGCCGTCACCTGGGCATACGGGCTGCATTGCCTGAGCACGCGAATACAGGACTCGTGGTACTGTGGAACCGTTTAGACTCGCGTCCTGTCGCAGAGGGACCCGAACAGCACGGAGAGCTCGACGCCACTAACGATTGAGCACGCTCGAACAGCCCGGAGAGTTTCACACTACTGGCAAGTGAGCATGCTCGGGAGAACGACAGCCGTATTCATTCAGGGAGCGGGCACGCTCCTACATGGGAGTAGCGATACAGGTGAGGGACGCTGCAAAGTATCTCCAGCAGGGTTCTCCTTCCTGGCCACGTGACCCCTCCTCAGCTGGCTGGATCAGCGGGTTGCAAGGTTCGTCGACGAGCACAGCAATGACTACGACAACTGATCTCACAAGAATTCAATTTCTTTCAGTAACTCTACATCTCCATTGAGCAGATTGTGCATCTCGCACGACCAGGTCTTGAATAAGTCTTGAGTGCAGGTCTTCATTGGCAGACGAGGCCCGAGCCGGAATCTGCGTCTGACACCATTGTCAAAGTCGGGCTCTAACGGCGGATTTCCCGCTGAAGGACACATCCAGTCGCAGTTCAATTGTAGGTCCGCGAGGCATCCACGGGCGGTTGGATGCCGCTCTGGGATATGTTCTCGCCAGTCGTCAGACGTATCCATCCAGGACATCTGAGGCGCCTCCTTGAGGCTGAGAGGCCACGATACTGGTTCTTGCACTGTGTGGGCCCGTGCCATACACGCGCTCTGTTGTGCCACGCGTCTGTCTCATCAAATGGCCTCCCAGAGGACCACTGTCGCACTGTGTAACCGCAGCCATAGCTCTGTTTACAAAGCGGCTGCCTCAAGATCTTATCCGAGAGTACGCCCTTTCCAGGTGATGGCCTCACACCACACCGGGGGGCTCAAAGTGGCGGTCTGCAGTCACCCAGAGGCTCCTTTTAGAGGGCCCCTCCAGGACCCTGTGCTGGGCCACGCCCTGGTCCTCCGCAGCGCCACTCTCGCCGCCTCGGCCGCGACCAGCCTGGTCCTTCGTGACGCTGGGTTGTGACAGCCGGCCCGGAGCCCCGCGGTGCCGTGCCGCCGCTTCGGCGGCGGCGGGCCGGCCTCCTACCTTTGATGCGGCAGCTCTTTTTTCGGGCCGGTCCTGCTTCCCACCAGAGCCTCCGGCCTTGGCCGCAGCCCCAGGCTTTGTAGCCGCTTCGACATGATAATTCCCACTGGGACGATCGACATCGCTGCGATGCACTCTCCATGCTACCCACCCCCCCGTTCTTCTGTCCCCCCCCCCCCCCCCCCCCCCCCCCCCCCCCCCCCCCCCCCTCCCCCCCCCCCCCCCCCCCCCCCCCCCCCCCCCC